>Ga0214921_10000446_pt1 | contig 77063 bp, 74 predicted proteins | sample LL1505_MetaG_FD_177992 | JGI IMG/M metagenome (GOLD analysis project Ga0214921, IMG submission 177992) | Freshwater microbial communities from Lake Lanier, Atlanta, Georgia, United States - LL-1505 | ecosystem: Environmental > Aquatic > Freshwater > Lake | place: USA: Georgia | collected... | reverse complement strand
AATCAGACTCTTTTTCTGGCGACGGTGATAACCGCAAAGTAAGTGCATAACGCGCCGTAGCCCCTCCCCTACTCTCCAACACACGACATTGGCTCCGCACCATATTGGCATGGAAGGGCATCAGCTTAGTTGACCAGGGCGTCGGTTGGTTCAATCGTTCTAAGTAATGGGGTGAAGATAAAGTCGCGTATCGATCGAGTTCATACATGATGAAAAAACCGTTCCCCCCATCTGTATGCGCCCAACGTGAGCCTCGTAGAAATCCTGGAATACTAAGTCGCTCGGGAAAGTGTTCATGGGAGTGCCAATGCTCAAACTCTTGTCTCATGCTGGGTTCCATTTCCCACCACATAGCAATTGCAGCCTCTCCCAGTAATGCCATACCCATTCACCTTTATCGTGTTGTGTAGAAAAATTCGTAGACGTAGGATAGTCTAGGAAAATTCTCGAGGGTAAACCCCGAAAATTCTTTCAAATGGTGCCACTACATTGAACCTAATTGCTATGTATACGCTGAACCCAACTCCTAACTCTATTGAAACGTCTTTATTGACATTGCTTTCTCAAGCTGAGCCAGCCGTTATCGGACACTTTCGGCACACGGGATTCATGCGCCCTGATATCAAAGCCCATTTTGCGGATATTCGTGTTGCTGGTACCGCTGTCACAGTGTGTGCACCTGGAATGGACGCAACCGTCATCCATTACGCAATTGGTCAATTAAGGCCTGGGGATTTTTTGGTGATCGATCGTTGCGGTGACAACGCCATTGCATCTTTTGGAGGTGCAACAGCTTATGCGGCAAAAAAGGCCGGGGCAGTTGGAGTGGTCGTGGATGGTCTAGTTACCGACCTTGGCGAATTACGCCAATATGGCTTGCCTGTTTGGTCACGCGGAACATCCGCTGTGACAACAAAAATGCTTGGGATAGGTGGCGACTTTTGCACTAGCGTGAGTTGTGGTGGTGTTGCAGTCAATCCCGGGGATGCAGTTTTAGCGGATGAAAATGGTGTTTTGGTTTTGCCAGTTCAAGATATTGAATATGCAGCGAAGCGGGCTATTCAAATGAGTCTGGATGAAAAACTTACGCTCGCACGAATAGACCAAGGAGAAAAATACCCAGACATATTAGGTAGCAGCAAAATAATCGCAGACGTCCTAGCCAATAGATTTAAATAACATTTAAAAAATACTTCAACAGGAATGGGAGTAAGTTTAAATCCACACCATCGCAATTAGCTATTGAGTTGCAACTCCAACTCATGCAGCACGTTGTAACAAGGCAATACCTGAGCGACGCTGGAGTTGGGTTCACGGCCATCCTTGATGGCGCCAAAGAATTCACGGTCTTGTAACTCAATGCCGTTCATAGACACCGCTACTTTGGATACATCAATTTGCTCATCTTTGCCGTTGTACAAATCGTCGTAACGCGCTAGGTAAGTTGCGTTATCCCCGATGTACCGAAAATAAGTTCCTAACGGTCCGTCGTTATTGAAAGACAAACTCAAAGTGCAAATTGCACCGCTAGCAGCTTTCAACTGGATGCTCATATCCATAGCAATACCAAGCACTGGATGAATGGGGCCTTGCACCGCATTGGCTTTCACAATTGGGCTGCAGGCTTGGTACGCAAACAAATCTACCGTATGCGCTGCGTGGTGCCATAACAAGTGATCAGTCCAGCTACGTGGTTGACCAAGCGCATTCATATTGGTGCGGCGAAAGAAATACGTTTGCACATCCATTTGCTGGATGTTGAATTCCCCTGCGTTGACTTTGTTATGCACATACTGATGGCTAGGGTTAAACCTACGGGTGTGTCCGCACATCGCGACCAAACCTTTTTCTTTGGCCAAAGACGCTACTGTCTGTGCATCTTTCCAGCTGTCTGCCAAAGGAATTTCCACTTGCACATGTTTGCCCGCTTTCAAGCAAGCGATGCTTTGGGCTGCATGCATTTGTGTGGGCGTACACAAAATAACGGCATCGACTTCAGGCAAGGCCAAACTGTCTTCTAGCTGGGTCGTGACATGCTTAATGCCGTATTTATTGGCGACTTCTTTCGTTTTTTCTAACTCGCGGCTGATAAGCGAAACGACTTCCACGCCATCGATATTTTTGATGCCGTCCAAGTGTTTGATACCAAATGCGCCCGCGCCTGCAAGCGCTACATTGATGGTTTTAGACATAGTGTGTTTCTCCGAAATTTAATAATTACTGGCATTCCAAAATGGCATGCCCAACAGCGGTGTTCGATGCAGGCACATGGTAGAAACGCTTGGCAAGCTTGAGCGCTTTGCCAGTCACTTTGCCACCGTTCACATCGGACATAGCACCGCGTGCAATCAACCACATGACCAACTCAATGCCTTCGCTACCGGCTTCACGCACATAGTCAATGTGCGGCACTTGGGCGCATGCCACGGGGTCGTTGATCATCATGTCCAGCCACTGGTTGTCCCATTCACGGTTGATCAAACCTGCGCGCGCACCTTGTAACTGGTGGCTCATGCCGCCAGTTCCCCAAATATGCACATTGAGGTCTTCGTCGTAACTCTCGACTGCTTTGCGAATGGCTTGTCCGAGATTGAAACAACGCTGACCGCTAGGCACTGGGTACTGCACGACGTTCACCGCAAAAGGAATGACAGGGCAAGGCCAAGCGCCTGTAACAGGGTCTTGTTGTCCACACATCAAAGACAGAGGAACGGTCAACCCATGGTCTACATCCATTTTGTTGACGATGGTTAGATCGAAGTCTTGTTGGATAACGGATTGCGCAATATGTGAAGCCAGCTCTGGATGGCCTTTGACAACAGGCACTGGCCGAGGTCCCCAACCTTCGTCGGCAGGTTGGTACTCAGCTGCCGTACCAATGGCAAAGGTAGGAATCATGTCCAAGCTAAATGCTGTCGCATGGTCGTTAAAGACCAAGAAGATGACGTCAGGCTTGTTGTCTTTCATCCACTGCTTGCCGTATTCATAGCCTTCAAATACTGGTTGCCAATACGGCTCGTGGGTTTTGCCTAAATCCAGCGCTGCGCCTATCGCAGGCACATGCGAGGTGTAAACCGATGCGGTAATTTTTGCCATCTCTGGGTGCTTTCTATATATGACTTTTATGCAGACGCTTTGCCAGCAGAGCCTTGGGGTTGATGCTGGGCTTGGGCGGTCCCGTCTTCGCCTATGTAACGGTTACCTTCAATAGAGCGACCACCACCAACCATCATGTTGCGGTATTCCTCTTCGGTCATACCAGTCATAGAACCTGCCATTTGCTGAAAACTCTTGCCATCTGTCGCGCCAATTTTGGCAAGGAAATAAATATTGCCACCTGTGCGTATGCACCAGTTCAAATCACGCGCCAATACCGCTTGCTTTTGTTCTTCGGTCATAGGCCAACCATCTAGATAAGCACGCTCGTTGGCTTTGAATTTTTCGCGGTTCTCTGCTTTCATCAAAGACATACAAAACTGGTTGATCCAATAGCCTTTGCGCGATTGCTCTGCATCAAAAATAATGGTGCCAGGCACATCCAAGTAAGGTTTCTCCAAAGCCATTTATGTCTCCTCAGGCCAATACAAACGCATGGGGTTATCGACCAGCAATTTCTTTTGTAACTCTGCCTTAGGTGCTATGTGGGGAATGAAATCGACCAGCAACCCGTCATCGGGCATGTGGTCTTTCAAGTTGGGGTGTGGCCAGTCGGTGCCCCACAAAACACGGTCTGGAAACTCTTGCACGATGTGCTTGGCAAAAGGAATCACGTCTCGATAGGCGTTTTGCTCGCCATTCAACGCTTTAGGCCCTGTGACTGATAAACGCTCTGGACAACTCACTTTGCTCCACACATTGCTGTGTTCACGCATGAACTTTACAAACAATTCAAATTCAGGACCGTCCACTGGCTTGTCCACATTGGGGCGACCCATGTGGTCTACCACCACGGTGGTCGGTAATGCGGTGAAGAAGTCCCACAACTCGGGAAGGTCCACGGCTTCGAAATAAATCACCACATGCCAACCCCATTTTTTAATACGGTTCGCAATATCTAGTAACTCGTCTTTGGGAGTGAAGTCGACCAAACGTTTGACAAAATTAAAACGTACGCCCCGCACACCCGCAACGTGCATCGCTTGTATTTCAGCGTCGCTCACACTGCGTTTGACCGTGGCGACACCGCGGGCTTTGCCGTTAGATTGCACCAAAGCATCCACCATCGCTCGGTTGTCTGCCCCATGACAAGTGGCCTGCACGACAACATTGCGCGTAAAACCCAAGTGGTCACGCAAAGCATACAACTGGTGTTTTGAGGCATCGCAGGGTGTGTATTTGCGCTCGGGTGCGTAGGGAAACTCAGCGCCAGGGCCGAACACATGGCAATGGGCATCGACTGCCCCTGCAGGTAGTTTGAATGTTGGTTTACTAGGGCCGTTGTACCAATCTAGCCAGCCCGCTGTTTTTTGAAATTCCATTTTTTTCTTAAGTTAGTCGACGTAACGCAAACCCGCTTTTTCAAGGGATTCGCGCATCTTGTACATGTCTAGTCCAAATTCACCAGCGGCTAATTTGGCGCGCTTCTCGCCTTCGTTGGCTTCTCTGGCCTCTGCGGCGTCGGCCACTTTTTGTGCCCAAGCTGCTGGAACTACGACCACGCCATCATCGTCGGCCACCACTGCATCACCCGGCTCTATGTTCACGCCAGCACAGACCACAGGAATATTGACTGAGCCGATCGTGGCCTTGATCGTTCCCTTGGCGCTGATACCTTTGCTCCACACAGGAAATCCCATGGAAGTCAATTCACGCACATCGCGAACACCCGCGTCGATCACCAAAGCTTTAGCGCCACGCGCCATGAAAGACGTCGCCAACAAATCGCCAAAGAATCCATCACAGTTGTTAGCTGTGATCGCAGCGACCACGATATCGCCGGGTTGAATTTGCTCGGCCACCACATGCATCATCCAGTTGTCACCGGGATGTAAAAGCACTGTGACGGCTGTACCCGACACCAATGCACCGCTATAGATGGGACGCATGTAGGGTTGCATCAACCCCACACGCCCCATAGCCTCGTGCACGGTAGCAACACCAAACTTACCAAGCTTTTGCACTGCAGCAGCATCTGCACGCACGATGTTGCGTTTGACAATTCCTAATTCAGTCATTGGGAAATTCCTTTTGAAAATAGTTGGAGTGAATTACAAGCCTTTGGCTTTGAGTTGGGTGTCGAGTCTGCTAAATACTCTTCGTGCGTTACCTTCATACACCGCATAGCGCTGATCTGCATTGAGGTTGGCAGTCGATTCAATGTAGCGCTTGGTGTCGTCAAAGTAATGGCCCGTCTCAGGGTCAATTCCGCGCACAGCGCCAATCATCTCCGAAGCAAACAAAATATTTTTAACAGGAATGACGCGTGTGAGTAAGTCAATGCCAGGCTGGTGATACACGCAGGTATCAAAATAAATATTGTTGAGCAAATGGTCTTGGAGTAAAGGTTTTTTCAACTCTTGCGCTAAGCCTCTGAAACGGCCCCAGTGGTAAGGCACTGCGCCACCGCCGTGGGGAATGAGGAACTTCAAGGTCGGAAAGTCTTTGAACAAATCACTCGTTAAACATTGCATAAAAGCAGTGGTGTCAGCATTCAAATAATGCGCGCCAGTGGTGTGAAAGCATGCATTGCAACTGGTAGAGACGTGCACCATGGCGGGGATGTCGTACTCCACCATTTTTTCGTAAATGGGATACCAATACTTATCGCTCAAAGGAGGTGATGTCCAGTGACCCCCCGACGGGTCGGGATTGAGGTTGATGCCCACGTTGCCATACTCTTTGACACATTTTTCTAGTTCAGGAATGCAGGTGGCTGGATCTACGCCAGGGGATTGGGGCAGCATGGCGGCAGGCACAAAGTTATTGGGGAAGAGCTGGGCAACACGAAAGCACAGTTCATTACAAATGGCGGCCCACGTAGAAGACACTTGAAAGTCGCCGATGTGGTGCGCCATAAAACTGGCACGCGGGCTAAAGATGGTGATGTCAGAGCCACGCTCTTTCATTTTGGCGAGTTGGTTGGTCTCTATGGTTTCGCGCAGTTCATCGTCGCTGATTTTGAGGTCGCTGGCTTTGGGCATCATCGTTGGGTCTTTAATGCCTGCAATTTGGCGGTTACGCCAGTCTTCTAGCGCCTTAGGCGCTGTGGTGTAGTGACCATGGACGTCGATGATGAGGGGTTTAGATTGGCTCATAAGTGGTGCCTAGTTATAAATGTTGAGGAAATTAACGCCCCGCCCACACTGCGTGCGGAACCATCACTTCACCACGCATCAGCAATCTGGCTGTGCGCAGCAGAGCGGCTTTGGTCACGTTTTGTGGATTGTTTGGGTCGGTCTCTAAAGCCACACTGAACTCACCTGTGGGATGTTCTACCGACACATGTTGCGTAGCTCCGGCTTGCATGACGGCGACACCCTCACACACGGATCCTTTTAATACGCATGCAGTTCCTACCGTTACCGCAGCCAGCACACCGATAGCGTCGTGGCAAACATGGGGAATGAAGGAACGCGTGGTGATCGAGCCGCCGTCTCTAGGCGGTGCGATCAATGTCATCTTGGGATAGTTTTTTTGCGCAACATCGCCAAGACCCATCTTCAAAGAGATTTGTAAACGCAGCGCTTCGATACGTTTTTTCAGGTCATCGTCCGCGTTGAGCTCTGCCACCGACTCGTAACCCGTACGACCCACGTCGCTGGCTTTGAAGATAACCAAGGGCATGCCGTTGTCTATGCACGTGACATCCAATGTGAAAGGGGGAAAGCCTTCACCTGTCACGGTGATGTTGTCTTTCAATTGTCCCGTGGGTAGCAAAGAAGAACAGACAGAACCCGCGGTATCCAGAAAGTTGATGGTGATGGGCGCTGAGCTGCCAGGTGCGCCGTCAATACGCGCGTCGCCTGCGTATTCGACATAACGTTTGGCAGAGGATGTATCTTTATTTGAAGTGCTACCTTTTGACGCTGGCAGCAAAGGCGTTTGCACCGTGATATCACACGCCATATCGGTATTGAGTGTCAAGACGCGAAAGGTGCTGGTGTCGCCCTGCGCTTGTACCAAACCGGTTTCGAGCGCAAAAGGCACTACACCTGCCAGCATATTGCCGCAATTGGGCGTGGTGTCGACCGAATCTTTGTCGGGCTGCAACTGGGCAAATAAGAAATCGATGTCTACGCCAGGCTTAGTGCTTTTGCGCACGATCGCCACTTTGCTGGTGAGCGGATGCGCGCCGCCAATACCATCGATTTGCCGCTTGTCGGGCGAACCCATGACCGACAACAACACGCGGTCCCGGGTAGCTTTGTCACCAGGTAAGTCTGATTCTTTGAAAAAAGGACCCTTAGAGGTTCCACCGCGCATGAAGAGACAAGGGATAGGCGTTTGCATGGGCTGTATTTTTAGATATTTGGAGGCGTTTAGCGAGACAAGACGGGGACTAGCTGATATGCATAAATTAAATATCAGATAATTTGATATTCGTTTTCGAACTAAATATGGACCTCAAACAAATCGAAGCCTTTGTCACCGTTGCCGAAATGGGAAGTTTCACCAAAGCAGCCTCGGCGCTCGGCATTGCACAACCCTTGCTGAGCCGACATGTGCGTCAACTAGAAGTCGCACTGCACCAAAATTTGCTGCTTAGGAATGGCCGCGGCGTGACTGTCACCGAGGCTGGCTTGGTTTTGTTGGAACATGGGCGAGGCATCTTGCACCAAATCGAGGTCGCCAAAGAGGAATTGGGTTCAGTGCGCGGGGCGCTTTCGGGTCGTGTGTCGATTGGACTGCCGCCGAGCTTGTCTAAACGCATTACTGTTGCTTTGACTCTGTCTTTCCGAAATCAGTTAGCCCAAGCCAAGTTGTCTTTGACGGAAGGGTTTTCTGTTTTGATGGTTGAGAGTTTGCGGGCTGGCCGCCTAGATATGGCAGTCCTCTACAACCCGCCCCCCTCTCCTGATCTTGAGATGACTTTGCTCCATGACGAGGCCTTGGTGTTAATAGCTGGCAAAGCCAGCGCACCCGGATTGTCTAAGCAAGCCGGGGTGGCCTTGAAGGCGGCCATGCCATTGACTTCGCTCAGCCTCTTGCCGCTGATTGTTCCGAGTAGGCCCAATGCATTTCGTCTTCTAATTGAGACGGAAATGCAGCGTATCAATGCAAAGCCTCACATTATTTTGGAAATCGATGGACTGAACGCCATCTTGGAATTGGTGAAGGAAGGCTTGGGCTTTGCCGTTTTGCCCGCCTATACCATGAGCAACTTTACCAACACACAGGAGTTCAGTGTGCACCGCATCGAGAAGCCCCAGTTGATGAGCCAACTGATGCTGGTGCGCTCTGCCAAACGCCCTATGACAGCAACCCACCACGCCGCACAAAAGATCATCGAGACAGAAGTATCTCGCGCGTTATTGAAATCAACCCCCTAAATGCGCGACACTACTGGCTGCCCTGTTACTCGCCTGACCGTACTGCCATGTTAAAAACGAAAAAAGCCCTGCTCAAACATCTACAAGAAGATATCTACTGCCACCTCGGCGTTTCTAAAATTGCGGGCGTTGGTGTATTTGCCTTACGCCAAATTCCCAAAGGTATTAATCCCCTGCGCAGTTGGCTACCCACCAAAGAACTCTCTATCACTATCGACGAGTTGAATAAACTTCCAACACCTGTTCGCAAGCATGTTCAGATGTTTTGCCTTGTGAACAACAAAAAGAAAAAGGTGGATGTACCAGTTTTCGGTATGAACGCCACCAACATGTCTGTTTATCTAAACCACTCGAAAAAGCCCAGCCTGAAATTCACCAAGGTGGGTGAACTGGTTTCACTCAGAAAAATTAATGCTGGCGAAGAACTCACCATCGACTACGACAAAAGCTTTGGAGAAAAGCACGTGTTTAAATAAACGTGCCGCCCTAAAACCCAGGAGTTAATCCTCGTTAGAGGCTTGTGCAGGCACTACCGGAGAGGGTGGCGGTGCTTTAACTAGGACATGGGGAGTCTGGCGATAAATTTGGTTCAACTGCTCAGGCCTGAAATCCACATGCAGAGGTGATGTGGGATCTAACACGATGTCGTGGTCCAAGTCAGTCAAAGCGATGGCATAAATAGGCTCGTAATCTGTAACGAACAAAGCCTTGTACCCGTAATCATCTACAGGGCCTAAGTTGTAATACTTGTAACCGTTCTTAGCAGCCCACTTAGACGCTAACAAGCAAGCATAGATGCCAGGTGAGCGGTTTTTGTAATCACGATTCCATTGGCAGAAACTACCGTAGACCTGGTCGTATTTAGGCAAAAGCACCGACACATCGGTCAACACCAACTCACCTTCGCTGTCATGCACTTGCAAGATCAGCACATCCAAGGTTTGGATGTAGTCTAAAAAGCCTTCGATCTCACGGTCGTCTATTTCATAGGCCTCGAAATGTTCGCCGCCCATGACAAATAAGTCTTCTAAGGTTAGCGCACTTCCAGGGACCACAGACTCGGTATAGCTAAAAGTTCTATACATCTTCTCGAGTTCGCGGAATTTGCGCTCTCGGCGTGGCTCGGTCCAGAAGTTTTCATCGGACACATGAACTAAGCCGTATTTGTCATTGATGGGCACACCAAACTGACTATCGGGTGGCAAGGCGTACACCACAAAAGGACGCGGGGCTTGGGCCATCATTTCGTGCGAAACATCAATGTAGGGGCACAAGGCATCCCAACGGCTGGTGTAGTAATGAATATCGTTGTGGTGACTGTCTACGCACAAATTGTCTAGGGTCCAAGTTTGGTAGCCAACTTGCTGAACTTCTCGAACCGTTTCCTCATGGGAGAGGATGGGAGGTGCTTCATGATGCTCCGATAACTCGGGCATGCGTAGTGCCATAGAACCGCTCATTTTTGTACTTCCTTCTTCAAGGGCTGTGCTGGTAATTTCTTCAACTCAAAGTAACCCGTGTCTATTTCATAGTTACTTTTTAAAAAAGCTGGGTCTGATTTGATGTGCTTCTTTATGCCTGCCGCCATAAGGGACAAATGTTTGGAGGCAACGCTTTTAGGTGAAGCGAGTTGCTCCACGTACTCCGGCATGATGGGGCACTCCACATCGAAATAGAAGGTCTGCGATTTGGGGTTGAAAGAAAGGGGGTACAGCTTGCAAGAGAAGGGCTTCTCGTCTCCCAGAACACATCCCTTGGGACCCAAGTGTTCGCAATTGCCATTCATACAAAGCTGCCCATGCTTTAATTTTTCTTTGGCTGTCAGAGTTATCTCCAACTCTGGATATCCTGGGTCAACGTGACAACATCTTTGGCACTGAGCACAATTTTCAAAGGGCACGAAAGCCCCATTCGAAAAAAAATAAACACTGAGCGTTACTCAGATGTGCCATAAGAAACTATCCCTTTTACGTTTTTATATCTGATATTTTAATAGTCAGCTAACAAGCGAGAGTTTAATCAAAAAATCAGAGCTTACAAAAACTTTCCGCGAACTGCTAATTCACGAATCGGCTTACGTGGATTAGGCGACTCTCTTTCGCGTAACGCATCAGGTAAAACACTAGGGTCCCCGCGTTTACCAATAGCAACAAGCGCATGCAATTGATGGTCTTTTGGAAGGTTGATCGCAGCAGAGGCCTTTTCAAAGTCGATGCCTCCCATCGCATGCGAATACCATCCAGACAATGTGGCCTGAATTGCCAAGCATGCCCAAGCAGCACCTGTATCAAACGTGTGGGCACCGTTGGGTACAAGTGCTTGAGCACCGGGCGGTATAGATAGTTTGAAGGAGGTCACAGCAACCAAAGCGGCAGCCTTGGGCGCCCATTGCTGATTGGCGGCGTTCATGCTTTCAGCCAATGGTTGAAAGAAAGAATCACCTCTTAGAGCATAAGCAAAACGCCATGGTTGCGCGTTAAAGGATGAAGGTGCCCATCTTGCTGCTTCCAGTATGGTCAAAAGTTCGTCTTCAGTGATCGCCTCATTTGAAAAAGATCTAGGAGACCAACGATCAGTAAAGACTGAATGGATGGGATAGTCTGCTTTGCGTTTATTTTCAATCGGGAAATTTGACATTTTGACTTTCTTAAAAATTCAAGTTAAGCACTATACATAAGTTGCCATACCCTAAAAGGCGTTAACGGCATTTGCAGGCGTGAACTCAGGTGCGATTTTCCATGGCGCGCTAGAGCATCCGCAACCGCATTCACCACCGCAGGTGTTGCACCAATCGTTCCTAATTCACCAACACCTTTGACACCCAATACATTGTTCTTACATGGAATACTAGGGTCCATATGGGTAGAAAACATTTGCGGCATCACATCTGCATGTGCAAGCGCATAGTCCATCAAACTACCAGTAAGCAGTTGACCGGTTTCTTCGTCATAGACCACTTGCTCTAACAAGGCTTGGCCGATGCCTTGCACCGCACCGCCATCTAACTGACCTCGAACAATGGTGGGATTGATGACACGCCCTACATCATTCATCGAGGTGTAAGCCACTACGCCCACAGCGCCAGTTTGCGGATCGAGTTCGACCTCACACACGTGGCAACCATTGGGCCAAGTAGGTCCGTTAGCCGTGGTGGTCGATTGCAACTCAATACGCTTAGTCGGTTGCTTAGCGGCCAAAGCAGCCAAACTAATTTTGAGGTCCGTGCCAGCTACCAAAAACTCACCGCTGGCGTAATGCAAATCTTGGGCCGAAGCTTCCAAGGCCTCAGCGGCCAACTCTTTGGCTTTGTCCAAGGTTTTTTCTGCGCCGACATGCACTGCAGAGCCGCCTGTAAACAAAGAGCGTGAACCAGCACTTCCAAAACCATTGCTTTGGTCGGTATCGCCCATATGGATACGCACTTGCGACAAAGGAACGCCAAAGACATCAACCACCAATTGCGCAAGCGAGGTAGCAATACCCTGCCCCATAGCATTCACCGCTGTGTAGACCTCAATCACCCCATCGTCCAAGACTTTGACTTGCACGTTCTCTTCTAAAGCGTTTCCACCCGTCCACTCTAAGAAAGTGGCAATGCCTAAACCGCGCCAAAGGCCTTTGCTCGCAGAAGCTTTGGCGCGGGCTTCAAAGCCACTCCAATCCGCTTTCTCAATGCCTTGGTTCATGATAGATTCGAAGTTGCCCGTGTCATAAGTTTGGCCCATAGGGTTCTTGTAAGGCATTTGTTGCGGCTGCACAAAATTTTGGCGACGCAAGGCAATGCGGTCGATGCCTGACTGGCGTGCAATCTCATCCATCAGTCGCTCGATGTTGTAAATCGCTTCAGGACGACCGGCGCCACGGTAAGCCCCCGTTGTTGCGGTGTTGGTCATCACTCCCGTGAAATGGAAATCGATGAGTGGAATGTCATACACACTGGTTTGCACCCACGGTCCGATCAACAACTGGATCGCAATGCCAGTCATAGTGGGATATGCACCCACATTGGCCAAGGTATCGATACGCAAGCCCAGAATTTTTCCCTTGGCGTCTATCGCAAGCGATGCTTTACTAGAAATATCGCGCCCATGTGCACTGCTCAAAAACTCTTCGCTGCGGTCTGCAATCCATTTGACAGGTTTTTGCAAGTGATGGGCAGCATATGCCACCACCACGTCTTCAGGGTAGGCGCCCGTTTTCATACCAAAGCCGCCACCGACATCACCCACGATGACGCGCACCTTCTCTGCTGGTAAACCCAGCAAGTCACAAACCAATGTGCGAACACCCGTTGGCATTTGGCTGCTGATACGGATGAGTAAACGTCCACCTTCTGTGTACGCCAAGATGCTACGTGGCTCAATCGTCACGGCCATCAAACGTTGGTTATGGATATCTAAAGACACCACATGGGCTGCTTGTGCAAATGCTTTGTCAGCTGCAGCAGCATCGCCATAGCGTGTTTCTGCAACGCGGTTATCAGGCGCATCGCTTAGCAACGGGGCACCTGGTTTAAGCGCATCATCAAACGTCACTGCACAAGGCAACTCTTCAAACTCAACTGCAATCGCCTCCATGGCATTGCGTGCTTGTTCTTGGGTATCGGCTACTACCGCCGCGATAGCTTCACCGGCGTAACGCACGCGGTCGGAAGCCAAAATGCGGCGATCAGCTGATGCAGCAGCTGATCCATCAGCGCGGGTGAAGTTAATGGGGCGCGGCATGGGCTTCATGCCAGCGTCAGCCAGCTCTTTTCCAGTCACCACCAAATGCACACCTGGCATCGATTTGGCCGCCGAGGTGTCGATTCGCACGATGCGTGCATGCGCATAAGGCGATCTAAAAAAACAAATATGGGTTTGCCCTAATGGAGCGACATCGCTGGTGTAGATACCAGCGCCTTTGAGCAATTGGTCATCCTCTAATCGTTGTACTGCTTGCCCGCTTCCAAAACGCGTTGTCATCGTATCCAAGTGCATTTCTCCTGAGTGACCAAAATAATAATTCAGTGTATCGCCATCACAAGCGTCTCGCTTGTCGCGTGTCGACTGTAGCTTCTCGCTTGCGCATGTTGCACACACGACAGCCTGATTTCAATACAACACGATAATTCGCAAAGTATCTCTTAAACAAAGGAACCCTGTATGTCACACCTCACTCTCGATCAAGCTACCAAAATTTTGCAAGGCGCAAGACAAGCTGCGCGTGCTGCTAATTACAAACCCATGGGCATTGCCGTATTGGACGCTTCTGGGCAATTGGTAGCCTTTGAACGCGAAGACGGCGCTAGCATGTTTCGCTTTGATATCGCGCGTGCAAAAGCTTGGGGGGCTGTGGGCTTTGGTGCATCTAGCCGTGTTTTAGCCGAACGCGCTAAGGACAACCCTAACTTCTTTGTTTCTTTATCCGCAACGGCTGAAGGTAAGTTTCTACCCCAACCAGGTGCTGTTCTCATTAAAGATGCAGCTGGTCATATCTTGGGTGCCGCTGGTGCCAGCGGTGGAACAGGTGACGAAGACGAATTGATTTGCGCCGCCGGTGTAAAAGCGGCCGGTTTAGTCGCTGGTTAATACAAAGCTATGACAAAAAAATCCGCATCGAATTTTCCCATAGTTGGCATCTACGGGCTCGGCATCATGGGTGGCACCATGGCAGAGACACTTTTAGACCATGGGTACACAGTCTGCGGATTTGACATCGACGCTAAAGCCAAAACACGTTTTAAAAAAAATGGCGGTCAATTTCTGTCCCATGCCAGCGATGTAGCAGCCCGCGCAGACATCGTCATTGTTTCTGTAGCCACTTCCAAAGCGTTGGAGCAAGTGACACAGGCCATCGTCGATGGCCAACACACCAGAAAAGCAAAAACACCACCCATCGTTATTGAAACCAGCACGCTCACGATGGCAGATAAAAACTTATTTGCCAAAACGCTCAAAAGCGCCAGCATTGCCGCACTCGATTGCCCCATCAGTGGAACAGCGGTTCGCATCCAAGACAGAGCTTGGACTATTTTTGCCAGCGGCCCCCAAGCTGCTTATAAAAAAGCCTTACCTGTTCTAGAAGTCTTTACCGACAATGTTCCGTATGTAGGTATTTTTGGCAACGGCACCAAACTGAAGTTCTCTGCCAACCATTTGGTAGCTATTTACAACGTGGCCTATGCAGAATCGGTCGCACTGGCGCGCAAGATGGGGTTAGACCCCCAAGAGGTACTCAAGCTATTCGGCAATAGCCCCGTGCTGGGTACGGGCGTGATGCGTCTGCGCATGGACATGATGGCGAAGCGCAAATACAGCCCGCCCACGATGAAAGTCGAGGTCTGGCAAAAAGACATGGAAGTCATCGGACAGATGGCCAAATCGGTCGACTGCCCCACCCCACTCTTTCAAGCCTGCGCGTCTATCTACACCGCCGCCATGGCACAAGGCCTCTCGCAAGAAGACACCGCCTCCACCGCAGAGGTATTTGCCAAGATGGCGGGTATTCGATAGTTTTTATTTGGCCTTACGTGCTTTTTTCTTGGCGGCTTTTTCTAGCGCCTCGATGATGGGCAACTCGTCGCGCACGGCTTTGTAAGCGTCGAGTGCGGCAGGCCCGCCGCAATAGAGGAAAGAATGCAAGATCAGTTCGCGTATTTCTTCACGTGTCACTCCGTTACGGATCGCACCGCGCAAATGGATCTTGATTTCTGCAGGGCGATTAAGCGCAATGCACATGGACAAGGTCATAAGACTACGGTCACGCAATGACAGCCCTGGACGCGTCCATACCGTTCCCCAAGCGAACTCGGTCGCCAAATCTTGAAACGGCATATTCAAATCATCGGCGTTTTTAAATGAGCGTTCGACATAGTCGTCGCCCAGCACTTTTTTACGCATTGCAAGGCCGGCCTGAAATGCAGGCGATCTAGATTTGCTTGTTTTTTTAGTGGGTTTGGTAGCCATGGTATTTCCTTAGTCGGCTTTGATATTGGCAGATTTAACAACAGCGCCCCATTTACTCATTTCCGCCTTCACATAAGCGGCGAATTGGTCCGGAGTGTCACCTACTGGAATTGCACCTTGTAGGTTGAGCGTGTCAGCGACATCTTTTTGTTTCAAGATATCGACGATCTCTTTGTTCAAACGTGCAACGATGTCTTTAGGCGTTTTGGCCGGCGCCAACATACCAGCCCACGAGTAGGCTTCGAACCCAGGCACGCCAGACTCAGAAAGCGTAGGAATGTCAGGCAATGAAGGAACCCGCTTAGCACTTCCCATCGCAATCGCATTGACTTGGCCTGACTTCACTTGTGGAAGCACCGAAGGAATACTGGCAAACATCATTTGCACTTGTCCTGCGACCAAGTCGGCCATCGCTGGGCCTTGGCCTTTGTAGGGCACATGCACAGTTTGGACATTGGCCATGGAATTCAGCAACTCACCCGCTAAATGCGCCGAGTTGCCACTTCCTGGTGTGGCATAGAAGATTTGCTTGGGCTTAGCCTTCGCCAAATTAATCAACTCTTGGGTAGTCTTGGCTGGTACAGAAGGGTGCGTCACCAAGATCAAAGGAAAGATCACCATATTGGTGATGTAAGAAAAATCTTTGAGCGAGTCATAAGGAAGCTTGTCATACAAACTGGGGTTCACCGCCATCGGACCCGCGGCTGCAACACCAATGGTGTAACCATCTGGTGGTGCTTGCATCAGTGCTTGCAAGCCCACAATGCCGTTAGCGCCAGCGCGGTTATCCACCACCACTTGCTGGCCCAATCGCTCGGTCAACTTTTGGGCAATGATTCGCCCAATCACGTCGTTTCCTCCACCTGGTGGGAAAGGTACGATCAAGCGAATAGATTTGTTGGGATAGCCCTGCGCTTGGGCACTGGGCACGAATGTGCTCACAAAACCCAAAACCAACAGGGCGGGCACCAGTAACTTTTTCAACATCTGCGTCTCCATGATTTGTGTGACCGCATCTTAGTGACAGCACTTGCGATTCACCTATCGTCCATGCGACTCTAAGGGGCTTGTAGCCAAACACCCGGCTATGAAGTCTGTGGCAAGATGCCACCGCGCGCCATGAACGACAAACACGCTCTCACCACAGCCCCTATCTTCTCCACCATTTGGCGGCTGAGTCTTCCCAATATGCTGGCCATGGCAGCAGGTGCTTTGGTCACGATCGCAGAGACTTCTTATATAGGGTACCTAGGTACTTTCCCGCTAGCCGGTATTGCCTTGGTCTTTCCGATGGTCATGTTGCAACAAATGATCTCAGCGGGATCTATGGGCGGTGGCATTTCTTCAGCCATTAGCCGCGCCATAGGTGCGGGAGATGATGACAAAGCCAACCAACTCGTGATGCATGCCTTCATCATCAGCTTAGGGATTGGGATTGCTTACAGCCTGTTATTTTTAGTGTGGGGTCGCGATATTTTTGCCTTGATCGGCGGCTCTGGCCTGGCATTAGACGAAGCACTGGCCTATGCCAACATCATGTTTTCAGGCGCCATCACAATTTGGCTGACCAATGCATTTGCCTCAGCCATCCGCGGCTCTGGAAACATGAAAACCCCATCCACGGTTTTGATGTTGGTAGCTATTGGTCAAGTGGTTTTGGGAGGCGCTTTGGGATTGGGGCTTGGCCCATTTCCTCAATTCGGAATGGCTGGCGTTGCTGCAGGTCAAGTCATTGCTTACAGCGTTTCTGCCATATATTTAGGCAAATACTTGCGCTCCAGTGGCAGTCGCGTGCGCTTGAAGTTCTCGCTCCAGTTTGTCCCCGCATATTTCAAAGATATTTTGCGAGTTGGTGCGATTGCCTCTGTCTCATCAATCCAAACGGTGCTGACGATTTTGATCTTGACAAAAATCGTGGCTGGTTTTGGCCCGAGTGCTCTGGCTGGATACGGAATTGGCACGCGCTTGGAGTTCTTGCTCATCCCCATCACCTTTGCGATTGGCGTGGCTTGCGTGCCCATGGTGGGAATGGCCATTGGAGGCGGTCTTGTGAAACGGGCCAAGCAAGTGGCTTGGACGGGTGCAGCTTTGTCGGCTGGTATTGTGGGTGTCATCGGACTCTTTGCTGCTGTTTTGCCTGACCAATGGGCATCCCTATTTACTGACAACGCAGAAGTGATTGGCATTACTCATCTCTATTTAATTTGGGTGGCCCCAGTCTATGGATTTTTTGCCCTCGGGCTTTGCTTGTATTTCGCCTCCCAAGGCGCAGGCAAATTATTGGGCCCTGTTTTAGCTGGCACCCTCCGGTTGGTGATGGTGGCAGGGGGTGGTTTCTACATGTTGCAAGCTGGCACCAGCCCGTCTAGCTTGTTTGCGCTGATCGCCTTCGCGATGGCGGTCTATGGCATAGTCACAGCCACTAGTGTGTATTTAACGAGTTGGGAAAAATGACAGACGAGCAAACACATAAATTCGTGCAAACCAGCGCACTCGCGCTGGGATTGCCTGCCGATGAGGCGCGGGTTGCACGAGTAGCAGCGCATTTCAAACGCACAGAAGTCATGGCCCAGTTACTTGACCAAGTGGACTGCCCCGTCGATCTGGAAATCGCCGAAATTTATTGCCCCAAGCCAATAGAGTCATGAGTTTGCACTACCTTTCTAGCGCGGAAATCACGCAAGGTATTTCCAAGGGCAGTTTTAGCGCAAGCGAAGTGCTGCAATCTAGTTTGGACCGTATTGAAACCACCAACCCAAAAGTCAATGCGTTTACAGCCAAACATGTAGATCGTGCGATACAAAAAGCACAATCGATTGACGCATTGCGTGCCTCTGGCGCTTCACTACCGCCATTGGCAGGTGTGCCATTTGCCGTCAAAAATTTATTTGATGTGCAGGGCCAAGTCACCTTGGCAGGCTCTATCGTCAACTGCCATCACGCTCCTGCCAAGCAAGACGCTTTTTTGATCGAACGTATGGCAGCAGCCGGTGCTGTCTTGGTCGGCTCGCTCAATATGGACGAGTTCGCCTATGGCTTCACCACCGAGAACACGCACTACGGCCCTTGCAGAAACCCGCATGACATTACACGCGTATCGGGCGGTTCTTCGGGTGGTTCAGGCACGGCAGTTGCTGCGCACCAAGTGCCTTTGGCATTAGGGTCTGATACCAACGGATCTATTCGTGTGCCTGCCTCGTTGTGCGGCGTATGGGGACTCAAACCCACTTTTGGAAGGTTGTCGCGGAGGGGGACTTTTCCGTTCGTCAACAGCATCGACCATTTAGGCGGCTTTGCCAATTCCTTGGACGGTTTGGCCACGATGTATGACGCCATGCAAAGCCCCGATGCGCTAGACCCTGGTTGTCACGTCAAGAAGATTGAACCCGTGCTACCCACTTTGCAACAAGGCACAAAAGGTTTGCGTATCGGTGTTCTCAATGGCTTCTTTGAAGACAACGCTTCGCCCCAAGCACGCGAGGTGGTTGCTACTGCAGCAAAAGCCTTGGGTGTGCATGCGCAAGTGGAATGGCCAGACGCGACATTAGGGCGTATCGCCGCATTCATCATCACAGCCAGCGAAGGGGGCGCATTGCATTTAGACAATCTGCGCCACCGTATTGAAGAGATGGAACCTCTGTCTGTAGACCGTTTTATGTCAGGCGCTTTGCAACCCGCTGCTTGGTATATAAAAGCGCAACGTTTTCGCCGCATGTACCGCGACAAAGTCAACGCCTTATTCGAGAACTGGGACGTGTTGTTGGCGGCCGCTACGCCGGTGAGCGCACCCGTGATCGGCACAGACTGGTTGGAAATCCAAGGCCAAACCTTACCGAGTCGCGCGGCTATGGGTTTACTAACGCAACCTATTTCGTTTGCTGGCTGCCCTGTGGTGGCTGCACCGATGTGGCCCAGTTTGAATGAAGATTTGCCATTAGGCATTCAAATCATCACAGCCCCTTGGCGGGAAGATTTGGCATTTCGTGTTGCCAAACAATTAGAGACCTTAGGCGTTTGCCAAGTAAAGAGAGTCGAGCTGTAAATGCAGATTAATTTGCCCATGTTTGGGCCGGTTTGCTTAGTGCTTAGAACGTAGCCAATACAGCTTCTTTTAATTCTTGGGTGATCTCGGGCATCACTCCAAACCATGACTGAAATGCCGGACGCGCTTGGTTTAGCAACATACCCAAACCGTTGACCGTGGGATTTCCTCTGAGGCGCGCTTTTTCAAGCAAAGCTGTTTCGAGGGGAATATAAACAGCATCCGACACCAAAGCAGTCAAGGGAAGCGCATCCAATTGCACATCTAAGGTCGCTTGCCCGTACATGCCGAGGTTGGTCGTGTTGATCAACATGGCTGCGCCACGCATGCATTCATTGCGTTCGCTCCAGTTGAATACTTTGACAACAGATTCAACCCCGTTTGTGAGTTCTTGGGCTTTGGAAGGGGTTCGATTGACTAAGCGAATCTCTTTTGCACCCGCATCTACCAAGCTCAGCAAGATGGCTCTGGCCGCACCGCCAGCCCCGAGGACCAAAATGGGGCCCGCGTCGGCGCGCCAATCAGGCTTGGCGTCTTTCACCGACTGAATGTATCCATAGCCATCGTGGTTAAAACCATGTAGCGCCCCATCTGCTTGGACCACGATGCAATTGATGGCACCCATGCGTTGCGCCAAAGGATCGATGTGGTCCATCATCTTCATCGCCTCCACTTTGTGCGGCAAGGTGATGTTGCAACCCGCCAATCCCAAAGCAGATAAACCGCGTATCGCCGCCTCCAAGTTACGGAGTTCTACAGGAAAGTGGCCATAGGCACCTTGGATGCCGTATTTGGTTAACCAGTAGTTATGCAAGATGGGGGAGCGCGATTGGTAGACCGGCATTCCCATCACACCGGCTAGTTTGAACTTATTCGTGTATGACATGGTTTTTCTTTAGGTGTTACGCAATTGAGAAATACATATACGTCCATGGTATTGACTTCCAAGCTCAAGTTTCTTCATAAAGACTTGGAGTTTCTTTGCATGCACCCACAAGATTATGGCAATTTAGAATTTTTTTGAGTTCTAAAATACTAATCAGAGTTGGAATGTGCATGTATATCGAGGTCAAATAGGAGAAACTTATCTTTTTACTAAGATTACAACTTAGTAATAATTAATTTTCGCCCTAGAATATGTATCGGCGTGAAACACGCAGACAAGTTCAATTAAGCGCGTCAAACGCCAACACCTCCTTTTTCTTGGTATGAAAAAGTATTCTTTTTTACCGATGACATCAATAGAGCGAGCAGATGGAAGATCTACTAAAAAAATACGGTGGCATAGCGAACCTTAAGAAACACTTGAACTTCTTTTACAAAAAGGTTTGCGAAGAAAAAAACATTAAGCATTACTTTTTTGGCATCAATGTAGACAACGTAATCAATGACGTCGTCAACTACAGAACATTCATATTACGCAAACCTGATCATCTTTATAGAGATTTTCCAGCGCAAACCTCTCCTGCCACCATCAAAGTGAAAATTCCTGTTTTTGAAGACGTCGTCAAAGTTCTTCAAATACAAATGCAAACTGGCATGATCGTGAACTGGCGAGACGTGCCCCGCTATTCCCACCATGTGATGGATGCCATCGAAGAAACGCGTTGCAAGTCTATGGACAGCGACGCTCCCATGTCCATCAGAGCCGACTTGGTCAACATGCAAGCCATCGAAGAAATATTGACCGATAGAAAGCGCCAAATACGCACCGAAATGCAAGAAAACGGCGACTTGAAGTTGGACAGAAGCTGGCAAATCGTCTATCCCTTCTTTTTGCGTTTGTCGACGGAAGCCAAAACCATCACGTTGATCGGTAAAGGTTATGGCCGTGAGGGTGTTGCCAAAGAGGAAATCATTAAAGTTGCAGAAGCAGCCAAAAAGAAATTCCCGTTCTTTGAATTCCCCATCAAACAAGATGCCAACGGCACTTATATCGAAATGACCCACGTGGCAGATTACTCGGCAGACGGTGTTCCTATTCGCCTCTTCCTCACCATGCTGCTCAATTTTGGTTGGCGTTTTGACGAAGTAATGGCATTAGACAAAGACCAACAAATGATTAACGTCGTTCGAGACAAGGTTTAACAAAGAAGTTAATGAAAAATGGCTTTTATGCGTGTAGTTCTGTGTGTAGTTGTGTCACTGCTTTGGAGTTTTAGCGCCTCCGCTGAAAAAGTTACTTGCCCCCCGGGCCTGTCATGGACCTTTGAAGGTTATTGCATGAAACCTGTGGATAGCAAAGGCTCTGCCTGTCCTCCTGGCACTACCTTGACAAAGGTCAACGTGACGGGCCCTATGATTTGTAAAGGCCGTTGGAAGTGTTTGTCGGACATCAATAAAGTCCCCAATGCGAACGGACAGTGTGTAGACCCAGAGGAAGCCAAAGCCATTCCGCGCCAATACAAACAAAAAATGGTTCACACAACGTCAAAATCTGAATCTACTAAAACCGAATGACCTCTACTTATTTGTATTTTTAAGGCCATAAGAGTTAAGGCATCAGCATCAGAGTTTACTTGCGCTAGATCAACTTCTAGTTGATGTTTTTTAAATCCGAAAATAATCTCAAAATCACCCCACTTATGAAAGTCATTTAATTTTTTATGGGATTAAATGATACTGTTAAGTTATAAACTTGTTTCCTTCAAAATGGAAGGTAACAAATACTAAAAATGTTCGATTCAATTTTTAAAAATATAGTTCGAATATTTACTATTGGCATTTTATTTTTGGCGTGCTCGGTAGCATCAGGCCAAACTCCACAACAGTCGTTCAGCTTGCAAGAGCTCGAAAGCATGATGTTGGCAAACAGTAAAGCCATTCAAGGGGCATCCAATGCCGTTGAGTCTGCGCGTTTTGCTGTTAGATCTGCACAAGCTATTCCCAATCCGCAAATTGAGGTTTTGAATGGCACACGTACGCCCCGTCTAGCCTCAACCAATATAGACGGATCACTCAAAACCGTCAGCATCTCTCAAGAATTAGATATGCCATGGCATCGTTTTCCTAGAGTAGATGCAGCAACTGCTAATTTAGGTGCAGCGCAAGCCAATGAAGCTGCATTTAAATCCGATATGGTGGCAAAACTGAGAGTTCGATACTTCGAACTTGTCAGAAGGCTTGCGGAAGAAAGAGCCAGTAAAGAAGATAGCAAGCTGATGGAGGGCATTCGCAGCCGCATAGCTTTGCGTGTTGAAACTGGCGAGGCGGCACGATTCGAATTATTCAAAGCTGATGCCGAGTTACTTAACACTCAAAAACTTGCGCAATCTGCCCAATCTCGTATCAAGCAAGCCCGTGCAGGGCTTCGTGCTTTGGTAGGACCGCAATTACCTGAAAATTTCTCTGTCCATGATTTTGGAGTTGAGCTTTCTCCACCCCAGGCTATTGAAAAAATTCGCGACCATATTCTTAAAAATAATCCAGAGCTCTTGCGTGCACGTGCTGAACGCCAACAATTTGACAGCAAACTCAACCAAGAAAAAGCTTTTCGCTTTCCAAAAATCGCAATCAGAGCTGACCAAGATATTGACTCCGAATACAAACATAAACGTATTGGCCTTGCATTGACTTTGCCGCTTTGGGATTGGCGAAGCGGACCTGTAGGCGAAGCATCCGCTCGCCTAACGCAATCCGTCAATGAATTGGCCTATCAAGAATTTTCTCTTGTGCAGTCACTGGAAGCCGCTTACCAACAATACGAAATAGCGCAATCACAAATGTTTGCGCTGGAGTCAGGTATTGTTCGGCAGGCTGCAAATGCTGTTCGCGTTGTTGAAATCGCCTACAAAGCAGGTGAAAAAGGATTCTTGGAAGTGCTAGACGCACAACGCGTTTTTAGAGCCGCTAGGAATGAATTGATCGTTGCACGTTTTGAACTGGCTAGCGCTTGGACCGAAATAGAACGCTTGCGTGCAACAGTATCTGACAACCCTAAATAGAACTCTTACCCAATGATTAATACTTTTTCAAAGCTGACTTTTATAGCTTTACTCACTAGCTTGCTATTGATCTCTGGTTGTAAGAAATCACAACCATCTGGTGCATCACAAAGTACACAGGACCCAAACATTGTCATGGCCAATGAGTCCTTGCTGACCCAAATCAAGATTTCTGAGGTTTCCCAAGGCGATGTGTCCGATATTTTGCGAGTAGCAGGACAAATTGATTTCGATGAACAAGCACTCACACGCATCGGCGCCAGTGTGACGGGGCGCGTCACGCAAATCAATGCCCAATTAGGAAATGAAGTCAAAAAAGGTGACACGCTGGCGTTAATTAATAGTAGCGAACTCTCTAATTCGCAATTGGCTTACTTGAAAGCACGCTCCGAAAAAGAATTCCATCGCAGAACGGTTCAACGTGCCAAAACTCTGTTTGAGGCAGACGTTATCAGTGCGGCAGAACTGCAACGCAGAGAGAGTGAATACGAAGTGGCCTCCGCGCAAACGCGCGCGGCACAAGACCAACTCAGAGTGCTCGGTGTCAATCTCAAAGCGATGGAAGAACTCGCTACTACTGGTGCTATTGATTCGGTAGCCAGCGTCATGGCCACTATCAAGGGCGTAGTTGTTGAAAGAAAAGTGACAACAGGGCAAGTGGTTCAGCCTGCTGATGTTTTATTCACAGTCGCCGATTTAAGTCGTGTCTGGGCAGTCGCGCAAGTCCCTGAACAGCAAGTTGCGCAAGTCAAAGTCGGGCAATCAGTTCGTATTGAGGTGCCGGCCCTACAAAACGAACAGCTTTTAGGTAAATTGATATATGTTGGTCAAACAGTCAATCCAGAAACTCGCACCGTACTCGTCCGAACTGAACTCGACAACACAAGTGGCCGACTCAAGCCGTCCATGCTTGCCTCTATGTTGATTGAATCCACACCTAAAAAGCAACTCGTCGTCCCCACTTCCGCTGTGGTACGCGAACAAGATGCAGACTATGTGTTTGTCCAGGAAAAACCAGGTGTTTTTCGCTTGAAACCCGTTCGACTAACCTCAGAACACAACGGTCAAAGGGTTGTTTTAGATGGACTCAGTCAAGGCGTGAAGATTGTTTCAGACGGCGCTTTCCATTTGAATAACCATCGCAATCTCAAAGACATGGAAAAAGGCGAATAAGCGATGCTGCAATTTCTTGTGCGTGGTGCACTTAAGCAGCGCCTCATCGTTGTTGTATTGGCTCTAATTTTGCTGTTTTTTGGGCTCAATGCGGCTACTAAATTATCCGTTGATGCATTTCCAGATGTCACAAACGTCCAAGTGCAAATTGCGACAGAAGCCATTGGAAGATCACCAGAGGAAGTCGAGCGTTTTGCGACTGTTCCCATAGAAGTTGCGATGACGGGCCTGCCAGGTCTTACTGAATTGCGCTCACTCAACAAGCCCGGCCTATCCCTCATCACCCTAGTATTTACAGACAATACCAATGTCTATTTTGCACGCCAGTTGGTGATGGAACGCCTGATGGAAGTTTCCCATCGGCTCCCCCCTGACATCACCCCTGTTCTCGGTCCTGTTTCCTCTGGATTAGGAGAGGTCTACCAATACACCATAGAACATGCGGGAGATGGCGATAAAGAACTGAGCCAAGAGGAACTGACGCAACGTCGTATTGCTCAAGACTGGGTCTTAAGGCCTTTGTTACGCTCTATTCCTGGTGTCGCAGAAATTAACTCACAAGGTGGCTATGTCAAGCAATACCACGTGTTGGTCAATCCTGAACGATTAAGGCATTACAAAATTACGCTAGCTGAAGTTTATTCAGCGGTCTCACGCAATAACGCGAATTCGGGTGGTGGTGTTTTGCCACAAGCTGCCGAACAATACCTCATTCGCGGAGTGGGACTTGTAAAAGGCATTAGCGATTTAGGACAAATCGTTTTGAAGGAAATCAACGGCACGCCTATTTTTATGCGTGACGTAGCAGAAATCACTTTGGGTCATGAGGTGCGTCAAGGCGCTGTTATCAAAAACGGCACGACCGAAGCAGTAGGCGGAATTGTCATGATGATGACCGGTGGCAATGCGAAAGAAGTTGTCAACAGAATTAAAAAACGTGTAGATGAAATCAATAAGCGAGGGATGCTGCCGCATGAACTCAAAGTAGTCCCCTACTATGACCGATCCGAGTTAGTAGATGCAGCGTTATGGACGGTCACCAAAGTTCTTTTGGAAGGTGTCGTTTTAGTTGTTGTCGTACTTTTCTTATTCTTAGGCGATGTGCGTTCGTCCTTGATCGTTGTTGCCACGTTGATCTTGACACCCCTACTTACTTTTATGGCGATGAATAAGCTAGGTATCTCCGCCAACTTAATGTCTTTAGGAGGGTTAGCTATTGCTATTGGCTTGATGGTGGATGGATCTGTGGTCGTGGTGGAGAACGCTTATGCACGCCTAGGTCGAGCCGCTGAATTGGGTGAGAGCAAAGCGCGAGCTATTTTGAATGCGGTGGCAGAAGTTGCCACGCCTGTCATTTTTGGCGTGGGCATCATTATTTTGGTTTTCTTGCCATTGATGACCCTACAAGGCATGGAAGGAAAAATGTTCGCGCCTTTGGCCTACACCATCGCTATAGCATTGGCGGTTTCGCTGGTGCTGTCTATGACTTTGTCCCCTGTGCTCTCTTCTTATTTATTAGAACCCCCCAAAGGTGATGGAGACCACGACACTAAATTGATCAAAGCTTTGAAATCCCGCTACCTAAAGTTGCTGGACTTAGCGATGGCATCACCTAAACGCACTGTACAAATTTCTTTAGCGTCGTTTGTTCTGACTATTGCAGTCCTTCCATTTCTTGGGACCGCGTTTATTCCAGAAATGAAGGAAGGCTCCATCGTTCCGGGTATCAACCGTGTACCCAATATTTCATTGGCGGAATCTATCAAAATGGAAATGCAGGCTATGAAGTTAGTCATGACAGTTCCCGGTGTGAAATCTGCCATCTCTGGTGTAGGACGTGGGGAATCTCCCGCCGACCCCCAAAGCCCCAATGAATCAACACCTATCGTGAGTTTGAAACCTCGCAGCGAGTGGCCTTCTGGCTGGGATCAAAACGATATTACTGAAGCTATTCGTGAAAAGCTAAAGGCTCTACCAGGCGTGCAAATCGTTATGGCTCAGCCCATCTCTGATCGTGTAGATGAAATGGTCACAGGGGTGCGGTCAGATATTGCTGTCAAAGTTTTTGGAGATGACCTAGACAATCTCAAACGCCTAGCGAACCAAATAGCCAAAGTAGCGCAAAACATCCAAGGCGCTCAAGATTTGCGTGTAGAACGCATTTCTGGTCAGCAATATTTGCAAATAGATATTGACCGCCAATCTATTGCGCGCATTGGTATCAATGTGTCAGATGTCAATGATTTGATTGAAACCGCCATTGGCGGAAAAATTGCCTCTGATATTTTTGAAGGCGAAAAGCGCTACGCTGCTGTTGTTCGCTTGCCCGAGAGGTTTCGCAACAACATTGAAGCCATATCAAACATTCTTTTGAGCTCCTCCAATGGCGCACAAGCGCGCTTAGAAGATGTAGCCAAAATTAACGTGCTTGACGGCCCTGCACAAATTTCAAGAGAAATGGCCAAGCGGCGCATAGTGGTTGGCATCAATGTCAAGGACAGAGATTTGGGAAGTTTTGTCAAAGAACTACAAGCCCAAGTTGAGGCAAAGATTGACCTGCCAGATGGTTACTATTTGGAATGGGGCGGGCAATTTCAAAATATGGAGCGTGCACTCGGACATTTAAAAATTATTGTTCCCATTACGGTTGCAGCCATATTCTTTTTACTTTTTCTTCTTTTTAAATCACTTAAATTTGCAACACTCATCATTACCGTTCTCCCCTTTGCTTCGATTGGTGGGGTGCTCGGACTATTTATTGCCGGAGAGTACCTGTCGGTTCCCGCTTCCGTAGGCTTCATCGCACTTTGGGGCATTGCGGTTCTTAATGGTGTGGTGCTTGTTTCCTACATCCGTAATTTGCGTGAAGGTGGCATGCCAGTACACGAAGCTGTCGTAGAAGGTGCTCGCCAAAGATTCAGACCTGTCATGATGACAGCAACCGTTGCTATGTTGGGCTTGATACCGTTTTTGATATCGGATGGCCCAGGCTCTGAAGTTCAAAGGCCTTTGGCCATCGTGGTGATTGGCGGATTGATTACTTGTACCTTGTTAACGCTAGTAGTCGTTCCTGCCATCTACCACTGGTTTGATGAATCGCAACCTGAAGCTTGATTGAAAGTACCGCCATGAAAGAAATCAAAGCCATTATTCGTCCCGCAAAGTTGCCTGCACTGCGCGAGAAATTACGCTCCCTGCCGGGGTTTCCAGGTATGACCATCAGTAAAGTGGAAGGATGCTCCGCACCCAGCGTGCATTCACCATCTAATTTAAAAGAAGAACTAACCGACTACACACCTAAGATTCGGATTGAAATAGTGGCGCCCGACGAGGCCTGTGACAGCATTGTGGACACTATTGTTCAAAACGCACAAATAGGACAGGTCGGTGATGGATTAGTTTGGGTTACAGATATTGACCGAGCTGTTTTTCTTTATAAAACAGTGCCTGGTGCAACCGGGAGATAGCGGCTCTTCACGCCAATAAGCTTTGCTTAGAGAGCCTGCATGAACAGGTAAACCACAATGCCGTGTCCGACCACCCAAAAAATACTGCGCAAAGCTGCTTTGTCTAAAACGTAGCAAGCGATATAAGCCACACGAATAGCAATGTAGATCCAACTCAATGTTTCCAATAAATCGCCATCGGCTCCACCTAAGGAAGCCAAGATAACGCCAATGGCGAAAAACGGAAACGCTTCTAAGGAATTTTGTTGCGCCGCATCGGCTCTTGCACGAAAACCTTCTTGATGGGCTAGCCATGCACGGGGATTATGGTTGTCATAGGTTTTATCGCCCCACTTCGAAATGGCTGCGCAGATCAATGGTAAAAGTCCTGCAATCAGTATGGCAATAACTACGGTGTCGAGTTGGGTTTCGAAGCGCATGTGGTCTCCTATGAAAATGGGTATCTTAAGACACTTATCCACGTGTTAACCCTAGTTTGTTTTGGTAACTACGAGACACTAATATTGAATGCTTGCTAGTTAACATGGCCCACATGAACCGACGCTTACATTCCGCATTGATGTTTGCACTTCCATTGTTTGGTTTGTTAGTTTTTTGGGAACTGTGTATACGTATATTGCATGTAGATGCGCGGGTATTTCCTAGTATTGAAGCAGTGTTTACTGCAGGTTTGCAGTCTGTCAAAGATGGCAGCATCTTTCAGCATGTTGCAGCTAGCCTAGGACGTGTAGCTGTAGGCACGGTTCTGGCCATTCTTGTCAGTGTTCCTCTGGGTGTTGCGATGGGTCTTCACCCTGTCGTGTCAGAGTTTTTATCGCCCCTATTCCGTTTCTTCTCAGTATTAGCAGGTATCGCTTGGATTCCCATCGCTACCCTGTGGTTTGGTTATGGTTTTGGTGCCATCACCTTCGTTATTTTCAACGCCGTATTTTTTGTAGTGACTTACAACACATTGCTCGGTGTTTCTAGTATTCCCATGCCATTGCGGCATGCAGCCGCTTCTCTAGGCGCCAATGGATGGACATTGCTGACCCAAGTGATTCTTCCAGGTGCATTGCCCAATATCGTCACAGGTGTTCGTACCGGACTAGGTTTTGCATGGCGTGGTTTGATTGCTGCAGAAATGATTGCGACCAATGTGGGGCTGGGTTATATGTTGTTTTTAGCCCGCGACTTTTATAAGACCGAAGTCATTGTTTTTGGCATGATCGTGATTGGACTTATTTGGCTCGTGATTGACAGACTGGTGCTGGCTCCGCTGGAACGCGCCACGATTGAGCGCTGGGGACTGGTGAGGCGCGCATGAAACTTCTGCAACACATTTGGTCTATCTACCTGCGTTCCACCGCCCGATTTCCTGCACTGCGGAGTTTTGTCCCCTTTATTCCTTTACTGATTGCATGGACGCTTGTTACGGAGTTAGCTGTTTTCCCACGCGTATTTCTACCTGGGCCAGTCGATGTTGTTAACGCATTTGGTGCTCTCACCTACAAAGGGGTGTTAACCCAGTACTTAGAAGACAGTGTTGTACGTCTAGCGGTTGGAGCAACTTTTGGGATTGCATTAGGAATACCTTTAGGCGTCTTGGTGGGATTGAGTGACAGGGTGCGTCAAGCGGTTTGGCCTCTTTTGCTTTTTTTTCAAGCGATAGGCGATATTGCTTGGTTACCTATTTTGCTAGTGTGGTTTGGTTTTAGTTTGACCACGATGACGCTGGTGATTGTCTATACGATTCTTTTTCCCATTGTTTTAAATACTTCTCTAGGTGTGCGATCTGTCTCTACCGACTTACACCGCGCTGCATTGAGTCTTGGCGCCTCCAAATTGCGCGTCATATGGGAGGTTGTTTTACCTGGCGCATTGCCCAACATCATGACAGGCCTTCGTAATGGCTTGGGCTATGGATGGCGTGCCTTGATAGCGACTGAAATTATTGTGGGAACGAGCGGTATTGGCTTCATGATGTTTGATGCAAGACGTGCTGGATCAGTCGTTGAAATTTTACTTGGCATGGTTGTGCTGGGAACACTTTGGTATGTGGTCGACAGTTGGGTACTTGCGCCCATAGAACGTGCGACTGGTAAACGTTGGGGACTCGTTACACAATGAAAAGTTTGACCATTCAAAATTTGTCAAAGACATATTTCGATCCTTATGCAGGTGCAAATGTCACGGCTGTTCACGATATTTCTCTGCACGTCAAACAAGGCGAGTTTGTCTCTATCGTCGGCCCATCTGGGTGCGGCAAAACAACCATGCTCAATATGCTTGCTGGATTTATTCCCCCGTCGGGCGGATCCATCATGATCGATGACAAGCCCGTCAAAGGCCCGGGTGCTGACAGGGGCGTTGTGTTCCAAACATTTGCCCTCTTTCCATGGAAAACTGTTTTAGAGAACGTGGGCTTTGGACCACGTATGCGAGGTCTTCCAAAAGCCGAATGTGATCGTATTGCCCGTGAGTTTCTATCACTCGTAGGACTTGAGCACGCTGCTGATAGGTACCCCAACGAATTGTCGGGTGGCATGCAACAGCGCGTGGGTGTGGTGCGGGCTTTGGCCAACAATCCGGATGTTTTACTGATGGACGAACCGTTTGCGAGTGTTGATGCACAAACGCGCATGACTTTGCAAGAAGAATTAACCCGTATTTGGCAAGAACGTCGCCCTACTATTCTTTTTATCACCCATGATGTGGCGGAGTCTGTATTTCTTTCAGATCGCGTGGTTGTACTGAGTAAAGGGCGCGTATCGGAAGACATGCCCATCGCACTAGAGCGCCCAAGGGTTTGGGAGCATTTGATCGAAGACGACACCTTCAAAGCTCTCAGTGCCCAAGTGCTGCATAAGGTGCGCTCTGCATGAAGTTGTGGCAATCGATTCATCAATCCACACAAGGACGGATTGTCTTTGCTGGGATATTGCTATACGCTGTGTGGCAAATTTATTTAGGAGTGACGGCTCCTGGAAAAGTCGCAGAAAGTCTGCGTGAAGGCAAAGGCAAAGTGAATGTGCAAGTTGTCTTGCCCTTCACACCAGACCGCTTTCATGTGATGGCCATGCAACAGTTTGGTCGCGTATCTGGAACCGAAGACACGTCGATCGAAGTTCGCGGGGTGAAGCGGGATGATTTATCAGGCCTTGCGCGCCCTTTTTGGGTAAAACGTATAGAACCACTAAAAGGAGACTGAACATGTTATTGAAAAAACTAATATTGTGCCTGTGCTTGTTAGCACCAGGACTCACCATGGCGCAAGACTTAGTCAAGATGAAAGCCGGCATGGTGGCTGGCATTGACCAAATAGGATTGCCCATTGCACTGGAGCGTGGATTTTTTGAAAAATGGGGCTTAGATGTGACCATTGCACGTCCTTATGCAACGGGTGTGGATGCATTAAATTCTTTGCAAGCAGGTGAAAACGACATGTTGCAAGTTGGTGTTCCCATGATTGGTGCAGTGCTACGCGGCATGGATTTAGTGGCACTAGGCAATTACAGTGGAAGCGCCCATAAATTAGGAGGTGACGCCACCATTGCCTTGATTGCTGGTGCCGGTTCAGGCATTGTAAAAGGCGATCTGAAATCACTCAAAGGCAAAAAGATTGCAGCCTCGTTTGGCACGATCAACCACTTGTATGTTTTGGGGTTGCTTGAAAAAGCTGGTCTCACGCCCGCAGATGTGACGCTAGTCAATACACCACCCCCAGACATGACGGTTGCTCTTTTAGCCAAAGGTATCGACGCTTTTGCGTGTTGGGACCCTGTGCCTATCATTGCGTTGAAAGACGTACCCGGTGCTATTGAAGTGATCCGCGGTGGAGATGTCATCTCTTATGTAGGCTTCAACGTTGCCTTACGCCCCTGGGTTGAAAAGAATGGTGCAACCATTGAAAAATTTCTGGCTGCTGTCTCTGAAGCAGACCAATGGATGCGCGCTAACCCTAAAGCTGCGGCCCAAGTCGCAACCCGTTGGATCCCTGGCCTGAAACAAGATGTGGCTGAAGCAGCGATGCAGTTCAACATCCAACAAGCAGACCGCCGCTTGTCTATCAACAATTACAAAGCTTTGTGGAGTGCTGAAGACCGCTTGAACCGTTTAGGTTTTATCAAATCAACATTTGATGTCAACAAGCATATCGAACCTAAGCATATCCTCAAAGTCATGAAAGACAACCCAAAATTGTTTTCTGACTTACCAGCTATTCCAGCCAATGCCATGATTGGTTCGGGATATGTTTTCAAACCTTAACCTGCATTGATAGGTAAAAAATGGGGCCCCTGTGGCCCCATTTACTTTTTAACGAATGAACTGGTCGATATACCCAGCCCCAAGACCAACCGCCACATAGTGCTTGCGGCACATCTCTATCTTGGTAAATACATCTTCATACCCAGTCGTCTGTCCTTTGTCGTCCACATAGACCATCGCTCCATGGATATTGAATTGAGTAATCATTTCTGGCTCACCTACCACTTCGTCCACCACCAAGGTATGGATTTCACCCGGCGGTTCATAGACGAAGGATCCAGCGGTGGCGACCCAGTCATGCTCTAAATAACGCCAAGCACCTTTAATCACATAGCCCGTGACCCATGATGGATGGATATGACGCGACAAAACACCTGATTTGCGTACGCGCAATAGATTGCACCAACTACCCGTGACAGTATTCAACAACAACGGGCGAAACCATACATCTGGTGCTTGCGGTACCCACACACGCTCGTCGTCTGGGATGGCAGGTATCGCAATTTCGGCTTTGATGCCTGGTTGTTGAAGAATAGGTGTCATCACGTATAACTTTCAAAATTAAGAAATTAAATATCCGCCATCTACAGGAAGTATGACGCCAGTCACGAATTGGGCTTGTGCACTTGCTAAAAACATTACGGGACCTGCGATGTCGGCTGGAGTTCCCCAACGCTTCATAGGTGTGCGCGCCAGTATGGGTGCTGCGCGTTGCGGGTCGTCTTGTAAAGCCTGCGTGAGGGGCGTTGCAATCCAACCCGGTGCTACAGCGTTCACACGTATGCCGTCGTCTGCATAGGCAATGGCTAAGGACTTAGTAAGTTGGGCTACGCCACCCTTGCTAGCGCTATAACCAGGAACCAAGCCACCACCGAAGAAGCTCAACATAGAAGCAGTGTTAACGATGCAACCACGTCTAGCTTTTAGCCCCGCACGTGCAGCAACGCAGACGCGCATGGTTCCGTTGAGATTGATATCTATCGTGCGCGCAAAAGCTTCAGTCTCTAACTCAAGAGAACGTTGGATCACGCCAGCACAGTTCACCACGACATCAAGTTCACCAATACCTTTAACCATGCTCTGAACTGCAGTATCGTCTCGCACGTCTAAAACACGAAAGTCGATACCTTTGTTATTGGCTACTGACGAGGCCTTTCTTACTTCTTGTTCTGTAGCGCCTGTGGCTATTACTTGGGCGCCATCACGCAGAAAGGCTTGGGCGATGGCTTCGCCTATTCCACTGGTGGCGCCAGTTATAAAAATATGTCGGGTTGGATGTATCACAAATAAACTTTAAATAATTCTCAAAAGAGATTGGGATTCATAGTATGGGTAAAAACCAACCTTTTTCAGCTTTAAGCAAAAATTTATGGTCACCAAGCCACTTCACCAGTTTGGGATTGGCGTTGTCTACCCCGCCCGCTTGGCGAACCCATAAATACCCATTAGCTTGGTCTCTTTCATCAAATACTTGGGCACCAGGATATTTGGCGACAACAAAAAGAAGTTCTGAATAGGTCAGTAAATTCTTAACCAACACGTCACTTTTCTGCGGAACGCTTTCTTGCTGCGGCGCGACTGGAGTAACTACACCTTTGATTGAAGGCCTTACAACATCTTCTTTAGCTTGTGAGTTTTCTTCAGCCAAAGGAATCTGTATTTTTTTAGGTAAAGGCACTACACCCAAAACTTTTAACAATAATTTACAAGCCTCAGGGCAAAACGCAGTGCCAGAATATTCATTGATCAGCAATGCAGCATCCTTAGGCAACAGTTGTGCTACGTCTTTTTTCTTGATTTGAACTTCTTCAAAAGCTTCTACCACCGCCAAAATTCTTCCACCTAAAGGAATAGCATTACCTTTGAGTCTGTTTGGAAAGCCAGAGCCGTTGAATCTTTCGTGGTGTGTTCCTATGTACAAAGCAATGCGATCCATTTCATAAAGCCCAGAAAGACAATCTTGTCCCGCTTTAGCGTGCGCTTCATAAAGTTTCTTGCTATATCCACCTACTCCCTTGCTTAAATTGGCGAGGGTTTCATCAGACAACCCTATCTTGCCAATATCGTGGAGCAGGCCAGCAATATAAATGTCTTGCGTATCGTTTTGCGAGCAATTAGCCGCTTTCGCCATTCGCACAGCCAAATCAGCCACAGACTTTGAATGGGCCAACAAAGCACTATCGCGTAGGCCAATCAACGTTGAATAGGCTTTGACAGAGGCAATGTAGGAGCCTCTTAGCTCATCATAAGAATTACTGAGCTCAGCGGTTCTCTCTTTGACTTTTTCTTCTAGGGTGTTGACCATGTCAGCAAGAATCAAGTTTTGCTGCTTGGTCAACTCCAGTAATTGGTCACGCTCATGGACTAGTGCATATCTCTCAAGGGCTGATTTGATGGTGGAGACGACCTCCTCATCATTCCAAGGCTTGGTTAAATAGCGGTAGATCTCGCCTTCATTGATAGCAGATATTGCTGTCTTTAAATCGCCGGTGCCTGTCAGCATAAGACGCATGACTTTAGGCCAACGCTGCCTCACTTGGGCTAGAAACTCCGCACCATTCATCTCAGGCATTTGCATGTCAGAGAGGACTAAATGGAACTCGTGTTGTTCTAATTTTTGTAAAGCATGTGCGCCGCTCGAGGCTTCTTCAACAACAAAACCCGCCAGCATGAACATGCGACGCAATGCGGACAAGATATTTGGTTCGTCATCGACACACAAGATCTTGAATCTTGAAATATCTAATTGATCGACTTGATCTGACGAACCTAGTTGAGAGTTTTCCACTTGAATTGAATACTTTGGTAACTGGATGCAAATAAATTCAAATCTATGATAGATTAAAACGCTATGTCAAACATAATGTCTATATTGAAAACCCTGTTTCGTTTTGCCTGCATTTTTACCCTGAGCATAGGAACGTCATTTAGTGCGTGTTTAGGGTCACAACTGAGCACTAAGGTATATACATTTGATGTAGTTCCACAATTCCCTGCAGCAAAAATTTATACAACCTGGTCACCATTGCTGCAAAGAATTGGGCAAGACGCTGGTCTGTGCTTTGAATTGAGGGTTTCAGCCTCTATCCCTGAGTTTGAACAAAGGTTTCTCAAAGGCGAGTCTGATTTCACATTCCTAAATCCCTACCACGCAGTGCTTGCCTACCAAAAGAAAAAATACCAACCACTTCTTGCAGATGGTAAAGACTTACTAACGGGCATCTTAGTCGTGCGATCCGATAACCCCATCAAAAATCTGAATGATCTAAAGGGTAAAAACGTTGCATTTCCCGCACCTAATTCTTTTGCAGCCTCTTTATTAATTCGTGCGGAATTAGCCAAAGAGAAAATTGAGGTTAATCCCGTATTCGTCAAAACACATAGCAATGTGTATCGTTCCGTGATCAACAAAGACGCCTTGGCTGGAGGTGGCGTGAACAATACCCTTGACAACGAAGCGCCTGAGGTGCGTCAGCAATTACGCGTGCTTTACGAAACATCTGCATACACGCCACACCCTATTGCAACGCATCCATCTATCGCAAATGAGGTACGAGACCGTTTCTTCAAAGCGATGGTGAAACTCTCGCAGGATGATGAAGGGCAAAAACTACTTGACGGCATCAACCTCAATAAGCCACGCGCAGTAACTTATGCAAAGCATTACAAGGCATTGGAATCTCTACAGCTTGAAAAGTTTTTAGTCCTAACGGGTCAATAATATGCCGCAAGGTCGAAGTCCATCTAAGTGGAAAAGCATAAAGCCCGCATTGCTGATTGGATTCGCGCTAGCCACATTACAAATATTTTCAGGATTGGCAGCTTATTACCAATCCAAAAATCTTCTATGGGATAGCAAATACCAAACGGCCCTTAACCTGACAAAGGGATTGATCGTGTCTGTGGTCGATCAAGTCGTGACTAAGGACTATGGTTCTATCGAGTCCCGTATCCTTCAAACCATGTCCAATGCGGAGGTGGCGTCGGTAGTACTCACGGACACTACTGGCAAAGTGATTTCGGCTCTCAAACGCGATATTGGCAAAGAGCCGCGTTTGGAGTTTGATCTGAATTGGATACAAACACCCACCCTAAGCCAAACAATATTGCAATCCAGGGATGACGCATACATCACCACTTGGGCGCCTGTTTCGCTGGGCATGCACCTGGGTTGGCTACGGTTGCAAACCTACAACTCCCTTGACACTGCTGAGTTAGGTAGCTTGCGCCAACAAAATTTTCTTTTGTCAAGCTTATCTATAGTCTCTGGTCTTTTGATTTTGGGTGTATTTTTATGGCGTGCCTATTTTTCTGTCATTCAACGTGAATTCATCGTTGAAGCCAAATTAGATGAGGCAACGAAACGCTTAATGCAAGCTGAAAAGCTTGCTTCATTGGGAGAGATGGCAGCAGGGGTTGCCCATGAGATCAACAACCCCGTGGGTTATATCTCTTCCAATTTGACAACGCTGCAGAAGTACTTAACGGTATATGAAGAAGTATTGAATGGGCCCCAAACGGATGAGGCAGCCATGGCCGCTTTAAAGAAGAAAGTGAACTTCACCTATATACAAAATGATGTGCGTAATCTAGTGAATGAAACGCAAGAAGGTGTGGAACGCGTCAAAACCATCATCAAAGATTTAAAAGACTATGCGCGCACTAATACGTCTGCTAACTATCTTCCCTCTGATATTCACGTAGGCTTGAAATCCACTTTGAATATTGCCAACAACCAAATCAAAAATCGTGCGACCATACAACTCGACTTAGGCAACTTACCTTTGGTGGAATGTGCACCATCGCAAATCAACCAAGTGTTGTTGAATTTGATTGTCAATGCGGCACAGTCTATTCCTGACGGAAAAGAAGGCGCGATCACCATTAGAACGTCCAGTGACGATATATCCGTTTTCATAGAGATAGAAGATAACGGCCAGGGCATGTCGGACGATGTTTTACAAAAGATTTTTGACCCATTCTTCACAACCAAAGATCCAGGCAAAGGCACAGGGCTTGGGTTATCGGTCTCGCAAAAAATTATCCAAGATCATGCAGGCTCGTTAACAGTTGTGAGTTCTGTGGGATTGGGCTCAATATTCAAAATATCACTTCCCATTACACAAACTAAATCAAACCAGGATAAGACCCACCATCTAACTGCAAGTTTTGGCCAGAAATAAAACCAGCCTGCGCACTGCATAAAAACGCACACGCATCTGCAAATTCTTCCGGTGTTCCCATGCGTTTGGCGGCGATGGTATTGATGATTCTTTGACGTGCTTCTTCGTAAGATATTTGGTGCAGCTTAACGAGTCGCTCTGCCAAAAACTCTTGTCTAGGTGTGTCTATGCGCTCAGGCAAAAGGTTGTTGATCGTGACGTTGTCTACAGCTATATCGAGAGATAGCGACTTACTAAATGCCGTTAAGCCAGTTCGGGCAGATGTTGAAAGTGCCATGTGCGGCCTTGGGCTTTTCACCATCGCAGAAGTTATGTTGACGATACGGCCAAATTTTCGTTCGCGCATGCCTGGGACATAGCCTCGTATGAGCAAAATTGGTGCCAACATATTGGATTCAAGTGCATTGATCCATGCATCGTGGTTCCAGTCAGACAACTGACCGGGCGCAGGGCCTGCATTGTTGTTGATCAAAATGTCGGGATTGGGACAGGCATCAAAAATGGTTTGTCTACCGGCCTCTGTTGCGATGTCGGCCAAGATACTTTTCACCTTGGCCCCTATCTTCGACTTGATATCAGCAATAGCTTTATCTAATCGCTCTTGGTTACGACCATTAATAACAACGCTAGCCCCTTCTCGGGCCAAAGCAGTAGCGCATGCAAGCCCAAGGCCTTGTGAAGAAGCGCATACCAGCGCGATTTTGTTATTGATACCTAAGTCCATATGTGTCTATTTATTTTTGCGTAGAAATTTGCGTTGTTTTTATCACGGTCGCCCATTGAGTTCTCTCAACGGTCATGATGCGTTTGAATTCTTGGGCACTTTAAGCCACGGGATCAAAACTCATCTCAGTCTTTTTTTTGTTGAATACAGGATCTTTAAGCGGTCGGTGTACATCAAGGTGTTACACACGCGCATCCAGGGGCAGACATCGGGCATTGTGTTGGTCTTAGGTCAAAAGATCCAACAATGTTGAAAGGGCGAAAGTCTTTAGATTTTTTCATTATTTGAAAATTCGCTATCAAAGCGCTAACTACAGTATAGATATTCAAACTTTAAAAAATACTTGAATTTATTAATCCTCCACCCTATGGACGCCCCATCCGATAGGAGTAGATGAATATCCAGGCAAATTTTTATCTATCCCCCAGATTGCTTGATAAGTATCTACACACCTACCTTTCATTTGCAAATAGGTCGATAAAAATAATAAGGAGGTCCACCAGATAGCAATTGAGACAAACATCCACCGTGGGGCGTCAGCAACCAACAATCCGAAAAACGTAGTGATCAATGCGAGCATCCACAAAATATGACCTAGGCTTTTATGCAAATACTCAAAAATCTTTCTTTTCAAAGTCATGTTGTAGTGATCACCAAATAAATCAATGACTGCACCGTGCTCGTCCAAGCGAGGCGCTGTTGGTCCTCCTTTGGTTCCCCGCAATCGTGTTAGAACTAATTGAAAAAAACATAACAAAACAACTAACCAACCTAATTTTGCATGAACGCCTCTAAGTTCACCCACATAACGGTTGCTTGCATAAACCAAGTAAATTCCGATGAGAGAAATAACAACTGCAAAAATATTGGAATAGCGATGCATATGCCACCAAAACTTATTGTCTAGCTCCGTAGGCCAATCTTGACTGGGAGTCACCTTATAAAACCTTGCAACAATAACTGCAACAGGAACTAAAAAACACCAAGCGACAACCATGAGTCTTCCGTGCCAATAAGAGTTGGGGTCTATTTGGTGCGAAAGCGATCCGCTCACTGGTGTAATCAACCAATGGATGCATTCATTGAACATTTAAAGTCACTCTAGCTTGTCTCTCCAATTAGCTTCACACTTTCTCCGGGAATTGGCGTATAACTACTACCACCTCTTTTCAATATCCTCTCCACACCACCGTGTAACTTGATTAAATCGATTTGATCGCTTTTAGCTTGGCGATCTACATCAATTGGGTCACAAATGGATTTGAGAATTTGTTCAAACGTCTCAATTGTTTTTGACATAACCGGATCTGCACCCAGATCGTTGACTTCTTCGGGATCAGCTTCAAGATCAAAAAGTTCTGGTTGAAATCCATGGTAATGAATATATTTGTAACGTCCCATCCTGAGCATATAAGCAGCACTCACACTCCCTGCGGCGTGGTATTCACTAAAAACAACTCTTTCAGGGTCATATTTTTTATCAGCGATTTCAAAAAAACATTCGCCTGGTATTCCTTTAGGAATTAGATTTTCTTGTCCAACCGCTTTCAAAATAGATGGCAGGAAATCAACATGCGAAACAGGCGTATCCACAGTTCTATTTTTTGATAAATCTGGGCCAGTCAATAACATCGGCACACCAGCGGATTCTTCGTACATCGTTGACTTACCCCAAAGAGCTCTAGACCCTAGGTTATCACCGTGGTCAGAAATAAAGACAACTCTTGTGTTGTGCATCAATCCTGTTTCTTCAAGGGTTAAAAGGATTTTGCCAATGTTGGAGTCTAAAAAGGTGCACAGTCCGTAATAGGAAGCGATTGCAATTTGCCTTTTTTCATCATTTTCAAAATATGAATCAAAGCCGTAGCAATCGTTCCATGCTTTAACCCATGGGTGGTACTGCACTTTTTTTGTGGGTAGCTCAATACTCGCGGCAGAGTACATGGAATAAAACTCCGGTGGACATATCAACGGTGAGTGAGGGGCGATGAACGATGAGTAAAGCACCCAAGGCTTATTATTTTTTTGCTTAGATATTTTTCTTAACCACTCTACTGTTTTTAATGTTATGTCGCGGTCGTATTGGTTATAACTGCTTTCACCAGGGCCAATACTTTTTGCAAGGTCAGCAGATTGATGGCGCTTGGGAAGTGGGTCACGAATCAAGCCATACAAATCACCAACGCCTGCTTCTATGTGCATGGGTATTATTTGCTCAGAGAATCCTGCATCAATCGACTCATTTGCATAATGCAACTTCCCTATGGAAGTGACAGTATGCCCTGCATCTCGCAAAATATGCGCCCAACTGGGAATCTTTCCGTCATAGGCAATGGCGTTATCCCAGCACTTGGATTCATGAACATAACGTCCTGTAGCAAAAGCCGCCCGCGCAGGCACACACAAGGGTGAACTCGAATACGCGTTGTTAAATCGTATTGATCTTGTGGCCAATTTATCTAGATGAGGTGTTTTGACCATCTTGTGTCCGTTGTACCCCAAAACTTTTTTATTGTGCTCATCATCCATAATGATGAGCAGATTCATGGCATCCATTATTCGGCCTTAATTTTGTTTTCAGTAATAACCTTTGACCATCTCAAAGCCTCACTGGTAACGTAAGCCTCTAATTGTTTATTGGGCAAGAACATTGGTTCTGCGCCAACTTTTAGAAACTGCTCTTTTAAAGAAACAGAATTGAGCGATTTCTGAATAGCTTGTTCCAATAGCACTCGGACTTCAATGGAAATACCCGTGGGTGCAAATATCCCGTGCCAGTTGTCTATTTCAAAACCCGCCAAACCAGACTCGGCTGAAGTAGGCACGTCAGAAAGAGCAGATGACCTTTTAGAAGTGGTCACAAATATTGGTCTTACTTTATTTCCTTTTATCAGACCGGCTGCAGCAGGAATGCCCGCAAAAGCCAATTGCACTTCACCTGACGCAACAGCTGTCATGGCGGCGCCTCCGCTTTTATACGGAATGTGCAAAAGAGAACTTCCAATAGATTTTTGAAGTAAAACGCCCGCTAAGTGTTGAGGCCCACCAATTCCTGGTGACGCGAAATTCATCGTACCTGCTTCTGCCTTCGCTTTGGTGGTAATTTGCGCAAGATTTTGCATTCCAGAAGCATTTGAAGCAACCAAGACCAAGGGGACAGAAGCCACCATGGCAATGTGCGCAAAACTTTTTACAGGGTCATATTTAACTGGGTAAAAAGCGGGAGCTAATGCAATGTTAGAAACAGTTCCCATGAGCAAGGTGTAGCCATCAGAGGCTGAACTCACTACGTACGAGGCACCAATAGTTCCGGTTGCGCCCGCTTTATTTTCAACAATCACAGATTGTCCTAGTGTGGCCCCCATCTCTACAGAAATAGCCCTTGCAAGAATATCTGGCGCACTTCCAGCTTCAGAACCGACCACTATTTTTATAGGTCGAGAGGGGTACTTGTCTTGGGCATCAGCCAAACTTGGCAAAAAGCCCATACAGGCAACAAATAAAAAATGACTTATGCGCTTACACATGAAATTTTTAATCATGGATTGCCTCCTAGTATTCATATCTAACAACTATCCGCGCATCATGGTGCAAAAATCAATATCCGTAAAATCATTATTTATTATTTATTGATAACCTAAGGTAATTAATATGTCTAGGCTGCCTGCTACCTCTCTTTTAAATCGAATGCGAATGAAGCAAATCGCGCTCATGCTGGCAATTGAAAATACCGGCACATTAGGCAAGGCCGCACAAATGATGAATATTTCACAACCAGCCGCCACAAAAATGCTTCATGAACTAGAGCGAGCGCTTGGCGTGAAAGTTTTTGAGCGCGTCGGAAAGTCAATTCAAATCAATGAAGCGGGCTTACAAACATTACTGAGTTTTAAGGGTCTTCTTGGTAGCCTAGAAAAATTACAAAGAGATATCCAAGAATTCAAACATGGTGGATCTGGAAAATTAAATATTGGAAGCATCATGGCTGCCTCCCCAACCTACCTCACCAACGCATTAGTCAACTTAAAGCTATCACACCCTAAAGTAAACACTGTGATTGACGTGGGAACCAATGAGCAACTCATGCAGCAGCTTGACGATGGAAAGTTAGACATAGTGATTGGCAGAACACCACCATCAACCTCTTTGTACAAATTTCGACCACTCGCTGAAGAACCAGTTTCTATTGTGTGCGCTATAAATCATCCTCTTATTGCCAGGCACACCCATAAATTCTTAGATTTAAAAAAATACGCATGGGTCTTACAACCGGCAGGAACTCCTCTGAGAGAACTGGTCAATAAAGAATTCGAGCATTACTACGAAACACTTCCCAATTTTGGGCTTTTAGAAACATCATCCACACTTATTACTATCCATCTGATCACCAAGACAGATATGTTGGCAGTCTTACCAACCTCCGTAGCCAATGAGTTTGCAAGCCATGGATTATTGAAGTTGCTGAAGTACAAAATGCGGCATAAATTATCTGCCTACGGAAGTGTCGTTCGGTTAGACCGACCAATCTCGATTAATACAAGCAACTTTATAGAGATGCTTCACAGGTAAATGAAATTGCTTAAATACTATGTTAGTAAGTCACTAACAATGAAGATTCGTCCCATGGCTTTAAGCTTTCTTCCTTTTCTATACTAAGACCATGATTCAAGGTCTTGTTCAAATCTTTATTTTTCAAACGCTAGGCGAGTTACTGTCTAAATTTGCTTTGCCATACATTCCGGGACCTGTCCTTGGTTTAGTTTTGTTGTTTGTATTTTTTTGCCTTCGCGGACACGTGCCAGCATCCATTGATTTGGTGGGTAGTAGCGTCTTACAGCATTTAGGCTTGCTGTTTATTCCAGCATCAGTGGGAGTGGTGCTCTACTTGCCTATTTTGCGAGCTAATGCTTGGGCCATTGCGACAGCATTAGTTGTCAGCGTTTTAGCTACCATTGCGGTAACTGCTGCCCTACTCAAGGCATTTGGCAACAGTAACTCAGATGCACACTGATCTACCTCCGATCTCTGAGATTTGGGTTTATCTTTCAGGTAGCCCATTACTTGCCCTGGTTTTAACGCTCAGCGCTTATTTGTTAGGACTAACCTTATACGAGCGCAGTGAACGTAACCCATTAGCAAATCCCGTCTTGATCGCTGTGATTGTGGTGACATTGAGCATCAATATGCTGGATATGCCTTACGTCAAATATTTTGAAGGTGCACAGTTTGTCCACTTTTTACTTGGAACCGCTACAGTTTCCTTGGCTATCCCCATTTACAAAGGATTTGCATCGCTTAAAGGACGAATGGGCATTTTGATAATCTCACTGTTAGCAGGTGGGGTTACATCGGTTTTTACAGCAGTCGGCATAGCTCGATTGTTAAAAGTAGATGAAGCACTGGTGCGTGGTTTAGTTGCAAAGTCTGTCACGGCCCCCATCGCGATGGGAATTGCTGAACGCGTACAAGCATCACCCACTTTGACTGCTATTTTTGCAGTCAGTACCGGCATATTGGGTGCTGTACTGGGACGCTATGTTTTAGACGGCTTACGAATTAAAGCTTGGTGGCAACGCGGTTTCGCTTTGGGTGTAGCTGCTCATGGCATTGGTACTTCAAGAGCATTTAGCGTTCACCCAGAGGCTGGTGCATATGCAAGTCTTGGCATGGGCCTTCACGGTATTTTGGGTGCAGTTTTGATACCGTATGCAGTAGCATGGTGGTTCTAGATATGACCACAACTGAGTCGATCATCGATTCTTATCCGCAGAGCTCGAATGCACTAACCTCATAGAAATTTTGGTTGCAAACTTATTACCGACTAAGGCAGCGTAAATAAGATTACTCCAAATAATCGCTCTTGCCAATCTCCACCCCGTTATGGCGCAAGATGTTGTAAGCCGTGGTGATTGAAAGTAAAAAAACATATTGGGAAATAAGCGTGCGTCTAGAAATACCTTGCCGTCGATCTTTTTAGCGGGGCCCTGTTCCTCTGCTTTTTTCAAAATCGCAGCCAAATTGCCGAGCTTTTTTTGAATTGCGGGAAAGATGCGTTTTACATAGAAATTGCCGTGGGTGTCGCCAGTAATGAGGTTTTATTTAAACCTAAAATTAAAGTGAACTTTTCATTCGATGTCAAATTCAATGTTGCTAAAACTAAATACTAAGACATTAACGCACGTTCTCTATTTGCACGGTTTCCGCTCGTCGCCCCAATCCACGAAAGCAAGTCGACTGGCTAGTTTGTTTAGTAGCACTTATCCTGACGTGCATTGGTGGTGCCCACAACTGCCACCCTCGCCGCTTGAAGCATCAAAACTCATCTCAGAAGGAACAGCTAACTGGCCCAAAGAGTCCATCGCCGTTATTGGTTCTTCACTGGGCGGTTTTTATGCAACTTGGTTGGCGCACCTTTATGACTGCAAGGCTGTTTTGATCAACCCCGCTATTGAACCTGCGCGCGATTTAGCCAAATATATTGGCGAGCACAGTGTGTGGCATGACCCTAACGAACGCATTTACTTTGCGCCTGCCTATGTTGAAGAGTTACGCAATCTCTATGTGGGTGAATTCAAACACCCGCAAAAAGTATTTGCTTTGATCGCTAAAGGCGATGAGGTATTGGATTGGCGTGAAATGACTGGCCGATATCCAAAATGCCAGCAACTTTTATTGGAAGGATCGGATCACGGTGTGAGTGATTTTGAACTGCATCTACCCAGGCTCTTGCAATTCTTATTCGCCTCGATTTAAAAATGCCAACCCTGCGCCTTCATACAAGACTGGAAATAGTTCGCCGGCGTAGTGATTGGACTTCCGTATTGCTGCGCCATGGTTAATTCGCACTGGCTACTATCAAAATCATATTGCTTGGCGTTATTTTTTCTGGAGTTGTAATTTTTCGCAGGTAACCCAGAGCAAGCTGCAAGCAGCAATGCCACAGAGAGCAAAGCCATTTTTTGAAATGACGTAAGGTGCATAGACGGGCCCGAGTCGTGAAGTGATTTAAGCGAACTGTAATGCCGCCAAGCTGGCGTATAAACCGGCTTTGGCTATGAGCTCTTTATGCGTGCCCTGCTCTACCAGTTTTCCTTTGTCGAGCACCCAAATGCAGTCTGCGCGTTGCACAGTTGCCAAACGGTGCGCGATAACCAAGGTGGTTCGCCCTTGCATGGCTTTTTCAAGCGCCGCTTGCACCATGCGTTCGCTGTGAGCGTCTAAGGCACTGGTAGCTTCGTCTAGTAACAACAAAGGTGGGTTCTTCAAAATCGCACGGGCTATCGCAATGCGTTGGCGCTGCCCACCAGACAAACGCACGCCGCGGTCTCCTAAATAGGTGTCATAGCCTTGCGGCAAATCCGCGATGAATTCTTGGGCAAATGCAGCCTCTGCTGCTGCTTGCACTTCTTGGTCAGTAGCTTCGGGTTTGCCGTAACGGATGTTCTCCATCACCGTGCCTGAGAACACCACCGCTTCTTGTGGCACCACACCAATGCGTTGGCGCAAATCGTTCAAGGCCATTTGGTCTACGGCCACACCATCAAGCAAAACATCGCCATGTTGCGGTGCATGGAATCGCATCAGCAAAGAGAACAATGTTGTTTTACCAGCACCGCTTGGACCAACGATCGCTACCGTTTGACCAGCGTGTACTTCACCAGTCAATCCGTTCAACGCCATCTGGGTTGGACGCGATGGGTAATTGAAATTGACATCACGCAGCACCAAGCTCGAACCTTTATCTGGCCAAGGCGCACGCTGCGGATGCGCAGGCGACTGCACATCCGATTGACTATGCAGCAATTCCATCAAACGCTCTGTAGCACCCGCTGCTCGCAAGATGTCGCCATAGACCTCACCCAACACCGCAAAGGCACTGGCTAACAAAATCACATACACAACCGTTTGACCCAACTCGCCAGCAGTGGTAGTGCCAGCTCGCACAGACAAAGTGCCCAAATACAAACCCCACAAGAGCGCAGCGCTAGAGGTCATGATGATGAAACCCACCAAGATAGATCGGGCGCGTGTGCGGCGCAAGGCCGTACCTAAGGCCTGCGCTGTCGAAGAGGTAAAACGCTCTGCTTCACGTGTTTCTGCGGTGTAACTCTGTACCACGGGAATGGCGTTGAGCACCTCGGATGCAATAGCGCTAGAGTCTGCAACGCGGTCTTGACTGGCACGCGACAAGCGACGCACTCTGCGCCCAAGGTAAACGCTTGGAAAAATAACCACGGCCAAAACAGCTATCACTTGCAGCATGAGTAATGGGTTGGTCCATACCAACATGCCCATGGCACCCACACCCATGACCATATTGCGAAGGCCCATGGATAGGGATGAGCCAACCACGGTTTGCACCAAGGTGGTGTCGCTGGTCAAACGCGAGAGCACTTCGCCCGATTGCGTGGTTTCAAAAAATGTGGGGCTTTGTCTTAAAACATGCGAATAGACTTTGTTTTTAACATCCGCCGTGATTTTTTCGCCTAACCAACTCACGGTATAAAAACGCGCCGCAGAAAAAACAGCCAAGGCGGCGGCGACTAAGAAAAGCTCGAAAAATTTGGTGGCTAAGACGTCTGGGGTGGCTTGCTCTCCCAAACCCTGATCTATCAATGTCCGCAAGGCCCAGGGGAAAGCCAATGTGGTGCCAGCCGCAAGCGTTAAAAAAAGACCCGCAAAAGCAACTTGGATACGGTAAGGACGGATAAACGGAAACAGACCTGAGAGCGATTTGGGGGAAGACTTCATACCTTTTGATTATCTACACAATCAGAACAGCGCTTTGCGAGACCATTTTGGCCACCGTTTGCATATTAGAGATTACCCTCGAGAGTGTCAATCCAACTTGACAACTTAAGCCTTATCAAAGACGATAGCCTTAGTTCGAAATTTGGAATGCTTATGGCAAAAACCTTTCCCTTTGCAGCGATTGTTGGGCAGGATGAAATGGGCATGGCCCTTCAAATTGTTGCGGTGGACCCAACGGTAGGGGGTGTTTTGGTTCTCGGTGACAGAGGAACAGGCAAATCTACCGCTGTTAGAGCGCTGGCAGATTTACTCCCTCCCATCGATGTGGTGCAAGCTTGCCCTTATGGCTGCTCTCCCAAAGACGGCATTGGCGCTTGCGATGTCTGCGCTGAGTTGAAACAAAACGCCAAAGTCAAGACCAGCAAAAGACCTGTCCCCGTGGTTGATTTGCCATTGGGTGCCACCGAAGACCGCGTGGTGGGCGCGCTAGATTTAGAAAAAGCCTTGTCGCAAGGCATCAAGAAATTTGCACCTGGTTTATTAGCCCAGGCCAACAGGGGCTTCTTGTATATAGATGAAGTCAACTTACTAGAAGACCATTTGGTAGATTTGCTGATCGACGTGGCAGCCTCTGGCGAAAACGTGGTGGAACGCGAAGGTTTGAGCGTGCGCCATCCGGCCAAGTTTGTATTAATTGGCAGCGGCAACCCAGAAGAAGGTGAGTTGCGTCCGCAGTTGTTAGACCGATTTGGTTTGAGTGTGGAAGTGCGAACACCCCAAGACCTTGATGTGAGGGTGCAAGTGGTGAAACGCCGCGACGCATTTGACCGGGACCCCGAAGGTTTTAAAGCGCAGTGGAGCGAAGCCAATACTAAACTGCGTCAACGCATTCTCAAAGCACAAAAGTTACTTCCCTCGTTAGAAGTACCAGACGACTTATTACACACTTGTGCCAAGCTTTGCCATGCGTTGGGTACCGATGGATTGCGCGCCGAACTCACCCTGATGCGCGCCACACGTGCATTCGCTGCTTTAAGTGGCGCTAAAAAAGTCAGCACAGCCCATTTGCGCACGATCGCGCCCTTGGCACTGCGACATCGTTTGCGTCGCAATCCCTTGGACGACACCGGCTCAGGCGAGCGCGTACAACGCTGTTTGCAAGAGGTACTCGGCTGATGCGTGATGCGTGGGATCTTGCGCAACTAGCGTTGTTGCTGTTGCAGGTAGATCCACACGGTCTTGGTGGTGTGTGGTTGAAGGCGGGCTATAGCCCGGCGCGGCAAACCTGGTTGGCGCAACTCCATGCATTAGGGTTACCAGTAATGCGTATGCCCCACCACATAGACCAAGAACGCATGCTGGGTGGCATTGACTTAAGCGTCACACTGGCGAAAGGTCGCGTGGTCGAACAAATCGGCTTGTTAGCCCAAGCCAATAAAGGCATGGTGGTGGTGCCTATGTCTGAAAAACTTTCGCCACAAACGCTAGCGATGTTGTTGCAGGCCCACGACCAAGGACAAGTTCATGCCCTTGCCATAGGTGCCACACACGCGAGCCGTTTTGGTTTGGTGGCTTTAGATGAATCGCAAGAAGACGAGCCAGGCGTTGCAAGCAAACTCAAAGAACGTTTGGCCTTGTGGATCGAAATGGATACGGTCGATATCGCCATGAGTCAAGAAAAAATTGAAGCCCTTTCAGCACAAGAGTTAGCAGAGGTTCGCTCGGTGCTCGTTAAGATTCAAGCTACAGAAGCACAAATGCGCGCATTGTGTGAAGTGGCTTTTGCGCTGGGCATCGATAGCATGCGCGCGCCCTTGTTAGCGTTACGTCTGGCATGTGTGCATGCTGCCATCCATGATCGAGAATTTTTGGAAGAAGAAGATTTGCGCATTGCTGCGCAGATGGTGCTATCGCCGCGCGCTACACGTATACCTTCCAACCAAGACACAGAGTCTGCACAGCCATCAGAGCCGCCTCCACCGCCTGATGCGTCCAATACCGATCAAGATGCGGCACACGAGGACACACCTCCTCCACCTACAACAGAGCCAGCGTCATTAGAAGACACGATATTGGCTGCCGCTTTGGCTAGTCTGCCGCCCAAGCTGTTAGACCAACTGCTTCTAGGCGCATCTCAATCTAAGTCGCAATCCAGCAGTGGCAACAGCGGACAAGCGCAAATGTCTCGCCAACGCGGCAGACCTTTGTCACCACGGTTGGGGCGTCCTACTTCAGGTGCACGGCTGCATTTGTTGGCCACCTTGCGGGCAGCAGCACCCAAACAAAAACTACGTACCAAACATGCAGGCCAAAAAATTGCCATTCGCTCAGAAGATTTTTATATCCAGCGATTTGCGCACAAAGCCGCTTCTTGCATCATCGTAGCAATGGATGCATCGGGTTCTGCAGCTTTAGCGCGTTTGGCAGAGGCCAAGGGTGCGGTTGAAATTTTGTTGCAACAGTCTTATGCACGGCGTGACAGTGTGTGCGTGATTGCATTTCGTGGTGCACAAGCGCAAACCTTGTTGCCTGCTACCCGTTCGCTGGTCCGGGCTAAAAAAGCGCTTGCTGGTCTGCCAGGCGGCGGCGGAACCCCCATTGCATTAGCACTCAAACATGCAACAGAACAAGCGCAAGCCTTACAACGACAAGGCATCACGCCACTGCTTGTCATGCTGAGCGATGGCAAAGCTAATGTCACTATCGATGGCGTGGGTGGTCGTACCCAAGCTCAAGCAGATGCTTTGCAATGTGCCAAGCAATGGGCTACCCATGGCTTCACCTCCCTATGGATTGATACCGCTTTGCAACCCACAGGCCAAGCGAAAGAACTTGCCAATGTGATGCAAGCGCGCTATTTGCCCATGCCGTATGTGGCATCGCAACGCTTGGCAGATGCGATGCAGTTTGCACATCGCAACTAGTGCTTCACCCGCCATGCTGGAATCTTTCTATCTGCCCATGCCTTGGGACACTTTAAAAGCACAGTGGCCTTATGCACAACATAGTCAATTCATTCACACCACAGATGTACGCTGGCATGTACAAATGTTTGGCGAAGGCCCCCCACTGCTTTTGTTGCACGGCCTAGGTTCTTCAACCCACACTTGGCGGGGCATGGCGCCTTTTTTGTCGAAGCATTACCGATTGATTGCAGTGGACACACCTGGACATGCATTCAGCAGTATTCCTAGCAAAGCAAACGCTAGCTTTGCTGGCATAACGAAATCGTTGCGCGAGTTGCTAGAAACTCTGCACATTTGGCCTAGTGCCGTAGTGGGGCACTCGGCAGGCGCCTGCTTGGCAGCGAAACTTTTACTCAACACGCCCAACTTACCCACACCGTCCTTGGTCGCCCTCAACCCGGCTTGGCTTCCTCTACCCGGGCTTGCCAACTGGATGTTTCCAGTGTCGGCTAAATTAATTGCACTCAACCCCATGAGCGCATGGTTGTTTGCTAAACATATGAGTAAAGAGTTGGTGATTCAAAAAATCTTATCCAGCACAGGCTCTCAGCTGCGTGAAGACGATGTATTTTTTTATCGTATTTTGATGCAGTCACCCGCCCACCTCAAAGGTGTGTTGCAAATGATGTCGCACTGGGATTTAGGTCAACTGCCTGAACAACTCTCGCAATTGAAAGGTCGCGTTTTAATACAGGCGAGCACCCATGATTTAACAATTCCGTTTGGTCACGCGGTCACATCGCACCAGATAATCAACCAATCACAACTGCAACCCCTGTCAGACTTAGGTCATTTGGCACACGAGGAAAAACCACAAGCCTGTGCTGAGCAAATTTTGAGTTGGCTAGCAACTCCCACAAAATAAATTTATTGGCGACTCTCGTGCATCGCTGTTTCTGTTAATTAGACAAATGGGCCATTGAGTTCAATCGTCGCCAAATTTAAAAATCCAGCAGCGGTTACCCATGCCAAATAAGGCAACAGCATGATGCTAGAAATCTTAGAAATACGCCATAAACCAATGATCAGCAATGCAATAGACGCCCATAAAAAATAAAGCTCTATCAGCGCCCAATCGGGTCTGTGCAAATAGAAGTAGAGCCAACTCCAGAAAATATTCAATCCGCCGTTTATGGCAAATAAAACAGCAATACGCATTTTTAGTGCGCGTGTTTGTGCCAATTGCCAAGCGCCCCATCCACTCAAAGCGCACAAAGTAAAGATCGTTGACCAAATAGTCCCAAAAGCAGCGTCTGGGGGTTTCCAGTCCGGTTGTTTCAAGGCTTGGTACCAAGGACCCAAATCAGTCAAAGCACCACCAATACCCGCGACACCGAAACTACAAATAAAGGCGATAGCCAAACCCACCCAACGATTCGACAAGTTCATGTGCGAGGTGCCAGGCCAAATAGATGTGCCAAGTCTTTGAAGAAGATACGCACGTGCGCCATGGGTTTTTTACGCACCAAGACTTTGTTCATGTAGGACTCAAACGTGAGTTGTTGCACATCTTTGTCTTCACAAATGGTGACGAATTTTTCTCGACGACGGTCGTTCGAATACCAAAAGTACTGCATGATGCCCAACACCCAAAAAACAGTGCCATGTTGCTTCATGAATGTTTTACGCGCTTTCTTCAAGCACGCGGCGTTACCGGTTTCCAATGCTTCATGCACTGAGTCTGCCGCCATACGACCACAAGCCATGGCGTAGTAAATGCCTTCACCTGAAGCAGGTGCCACTACACCCGCCGCATCACCTGCCAGAATAATGTCCCTACCGTTGTCCCATTTAGGTAACGGCTTCATTGGTATGGGCGCACCTTCGCGACGCAAAGTTTCTGCAGTATGCAGTCCAGCAGTTTCACGCAAACGCCCTACTGCACTGCGTAATGAGAATCCTTTGTCAGCACTACCTGTGCCAATACTCATAGTGTCGCCGTGCGGGAACACCCAGCCATAAAAGTCTGGCGACAAAGTGCCACGGTAATACACATCGCATCGGTCGGGATCGTAGTCAGCCTGTGCTGCCGGCGCTTTGACAATCTCGTGGTACGCGAACACATATTTGGTACGTTCTGCCCCCTCAATATGGTGACGTGCGACTTCAGATTTCGCGCCATCTGCACCGACAACAAAACGTGCGCGTAGGCTGGTTGTTTCTGGTTGTGGCGCGGGTTGACCTGCGTGCGTTGGGGCTTGGGTCGTGATGTGAATACGCGCTACGCCATCATCGTCGCGGGTAAGTTTTTCGAAGGAACCCCGCATACGTTTAGCACCATGCGTATGGGCTCTTTCGCGCAACCATTCGTCAAACGCGTCACGGTTCACCATGCCCACGAATCCGTTTTCAATCGGAATATCCACCTTGTTGTCTTTGGGTGAAATCATCCTTGCGCATCTTGCTTTGGCAACCAACAAATGGTCAGGAATAAAAAAGTCTTTGATCAAACGAGGGGGTATAGCACCCCCACAAGGTTTTGTGCGTCCTTGGCGGTCAAGCAGCAACACATTCCAACCTTTGCTCGCCAGATCATCGGCTGCGGTTGCGCCGGAGGGACCACCACCGATCACGATCACGTCATATATTTCAGTATTCATGGCTTAAATCCTTAGTCAGACCTACTACCTTGGGTGACTGGCGCATAGGTGCGCTCTTTTGATCGTATCGGCCTACCCATACCGCACAACCTGCTGACATCACAAACATCAATGTCTCAAAACCAAATACACAGGAATACGCGGTTCCCTGTGCACTCAAAAAGTAATGGGCTATGTCGCTAGCAGCTGTACCCAAGAGACCACCAAGTCCAAATGCAATCGCTTGCGCAGCGCCCCACATGCCCATGCGTGTGCCAGCGCGTTCTTCACCACCTTGTGTGGCAAGACGCATCATGGTGGCGATCGCGGCGATTGAAAAACTTCCATTGGCAACGCCCAATAAAAACACATTGGGCTTGAGTGGCCAAGGCGGGCCTAACGCAGCGGCAATACACAAACCAAGCATCGCTACACCGGAGACCAAGCAGCCTCCCACCATCCAGGCTTGAATAGAACCTAAGCGCCCTGCCACGCGCGCGCTTCCAGCAAAAGCAACAGCCAACATACCGCATAAAACTGCTGAATGGTGTAGCCCTGAAAGCTGTGTTGTTTCGCCAGGTGTCAAACCAAATAAAGCGCCCGCAAAAGGTTCCAACACCAAATCTTGTGAGCTATAGGCCAGCATCGATAGGAAAACAAACACCGTAAAAGCTTTAGCTTGCGGTTCTGACCAAACGTGCGCTAAAGCTTCTTTGAAACTTTGTTTTGGAACTACTGCGGGGCTATGGGTTTCTTGCGCTTCTTGTGCACGCCCCTCTAATCCCCACAAACACAGACCAGTGACGAGTAAGACCAATACGCTGAGGGTTGCGCTGATCTCCAACAAACGCTCTGGCGTGTAGGGCTCTAACTGTTTACCCACAGTGATCGCTGTAACTGCAAACCCCAGAATCATCATCATCCACACCACGGTGGCAGCTGGCGCGCGTCTAGCGTCTGCAACGCGCTTAGACATCAACACCAAAAGTGACGTGCCACAAGCACTGACACCAAATCCAATCAGCATAAATGCCAGCACCGATAGGGCAATGCCTTGGCTGAGTTCTGTGCCCATCCACACTGTGGCCACGCTGGCTAAAAATCCGCCCAAAGCCAACACCGTCATGCCACCCATCATCCAAGGCGTGCAGCGTCTACCTTGGTCTGCACCAAAGCCCATGCGTGGGCGCACCATTTGCACGAGGTAATGAAAGCCCACTAAAAATCCTGGCAACAACGCGGGTAGCGCTAACTCCACGACCATGATGCGGTTCAGCGTGGAGGTAGTGACTACCACCACGGCGCCCATACACGCTTGAATCAGCCCAAGGCGTGCAATGTGTATCCAACTAAACATCGGTAGTGTGCTCATAACGCAACCACCTCCACGCCTCTTAAAGACCAAGCGCTCACCATCATGCCGCTCACAAATAAAGGTACGCCAAACGCACTTACGCTTAAGGCTCTCTCAATCGGTTGTTGCACAAACTTGAGCATGAGTGGCAACTGCGCAAAGCTCAACATCAACACAGCAAATGCCGCATTGGAAGACCCCCATTGCATCAGCAAAGCCACTACCACCCACTGCGAACCCAACATGAAAGCACACGCTGTCCAAGCCGCTTTGGTCACACCCATCTGCACAGGCAAAGAGCGCACACCCATCTGTGCGTCACCTTCTACGGCTTTGAAATCGTTCAAGGTCATGATTCCGTGGGCACCTAAGCTAAACAACAAAGCCAAAATGATCGTGGCCTCGGAGGGCATCGCACCGCCTAACATGACAGCAGCGCCAGTGACCCAAGCCAGCCCTTCATAGCTGAGCGCGCACGCAGAATTGCCCCACCAACCATTGGCCTTCAAACGAATTGGTGGCGCGCTATAGGCCCACGCCAATAACAAACCCAAGCCGCTGGCTGCAAAGCCCCATGGCCCGAGCTGCCAAGCCCATACAAGTGACAGGCCCGTCCAAATCACGGCGATATACAAGCCCCATTTACCGGGCATACGTCCTGAAGGAATAGGGCGATGGGGTTCGTTAATGGCGTCAACATGTCGATCAAACCAATCATTAACGGCTTGGCTTGTGGCGCAGACCAAAGGGCCTGCCAGTAAAACGCCCCAAAGAATCAAACCCCAGTTGTCAGATAACGGTTGGCTAGAAGAAACGACCCCACAGGCGAACGCCCACATAGGGGGAAACCAAGTGATGGGCTTTAAAAGCTCAGCGACTGTAGAGAGTTCTGGGCGATCCATTACGACATTTTTGCAATACAACACAAAATGTCAACTAGGGTTTACACTTTTATTCGGCTTCCGTCTCGTCAATGATGCCAAAACGGCGTAATTTGACGTACAAGCTTTGGCGCGATAGGCCCAACATTTCTGCCGCAGAAGCGCGGTTGTTGTGCGTAAGTTCTAAGGCAGACTGGATACACATGCGCTCGATCATCTCGGTCGTTTCGTTCACGATGTCTTTCATCGGCATACGTCCGACCAAATGGGCCAATTCGGCAACTGAACCCGCCATGCCACTGGATGCTGGCGTTTCTTGTTGACGCCTTCTAGTCATGTCGCGGATAAAGAAGGCAAACATTTGGCTTTTGTCCGCGATGGCGACGGCTGAGATTTCGACTGCTAGGTTGAGCCCAGACATATTGCTGATATCGGTAGCAAAGGCTTTAACGCTGGATTGTTGGCGTAAATTGGTGCTGAGCACGCCCCAATCAACACCTCCACGCACCAACCATTGGTCCAGCGTTTGGCCTTGAATTTGGGATTGGGCAGTTGCACCCACCATAGACATGAACTCGGTATTGACAGAGCGAATTTGTCCGTTTTTGTCTGTCAACACAAAGCCGTCTGGCGAGCGTTGCATGGCTTCTGCAAAAAGCCCTTGGTCTGTGTCTAATGGGCTCGCGCCGGTGAGGTCAGCCTGCAGGAATCGCACCAAGAATTGGGCGCCGCCCTCTTGTCGAAATACCGTCACTGTGAGGGTGACATCCTGTTCAGACCCGACCAACTTCACGCGGCACACCTCGATTCGGCCAGTCGCGTGGGCCATGCGCAAAAGCGATTGCACTTCGTCTTGGTTTTGCGAATCAAAACAATCAAGCAAGTCTCTGCCTACAAGACGCTTGGAATGGTCTTTTAACAAGCCCAAAGCAGCCACGTTGGCCTCAGTGACTTTTTGCGAAACCGCATCCACCACCATGACAGGGTCGCTAGAGGTATCAAACAGTATGCGGTAGCGCGCCTCGATGTGGCGAAGACGGAGGTAGTCACGCTCCATCGACTGCTGGGTTTCAACCAAGCGACGTTGCAATACAGCTATCGCGCCTAAGTCACGTCCGAGCAATAAAGTTCGCCCTTCCGCAGCAAAAGCCAGCGACACGTATTGGATAGGTACATCCTCGCCTTGTGTGGAAGGATGGTTGATATGCCGCCAACGCAATTCCGTGGCGTCCGAGGACTGGGTCAGCAAATCTTTCACTTTGGGAATGCTCTCGGTGGTCACAGTCTCCACCCAAGGTTTACCAACCCAGTTTTGACACGCCATAGAGGCCAGTTCGTTTTTGCGAACCGACACATCGACCACAGCCCCATCCTTATCCACCAAAAGGGCAATATCTGAAGCCACCCCGATTAATTGGGCGAGTTTTTCAGCACTAAAACTCGGAATCTTCATATAAGCTTGAGTTATCCAAAGGTATGCATATTGAAGATGACCATTCTACTGATGTAAGAACATTTGAACTGTAAATTCATAAATTAGTTGACATTGCTAAGAGTCAAATCAGATTTACGTATGTATGGCCGAGTGGACACTAATTCCAGGGCTGATTTTTGCGCCGCACGGGCGTCTTGCGTGATGAGTTCGACCCCAAGACCAGTCACTATTTCAGGACAAACGTCCAGCAGAGCCCCACCAGCGATGATTTTCAGCTGAGGATTGGGAGAGGCTTTGCGAATCAATGGAATCAAACGACGCATGGTTGCGACTTGGCGCTCACAGCTAAGAGAAATAGCCATCAAATCGAACCAATCGGATGACATTGTCCTGAGCAAATCGTCGCCCGTCTCGCATTCGTCAGCACGAACTTGCCAGCCATTGCGTCTAAAAAACTCAGACAACATAAACATACCCATGGTGTGCTGCGCCTGAAACTCACCCACCATGAAGCAGGTTAAGCCACGCGCATGGTCGCAAGCGTCCATCAAAAATAAGGGGCTTAGTTCGAACAAAAGCTGCCGAAGACGCGTGAAAGCCAGGGTTGCAGTAGCAAAGTCGATCACATCGTCACACCACCATTGGCCCAGAAGCCGCGCAACTGGGGTAATGCCCTCTAGATACACGTCCTCAATATCGACCCCAGAAGCCATCCACTGGTGGACCACGAGAGATGTTTGGGATTGGCCGAGCATGCTGGCATGGACCAGCGCTTGCAAGTGGCCTGGCTGTAGTTTCCCAGCATGCACAACAGGGTTTTTGACCGACGAATACATCGACTTGACCAAAAAGCGTCCTACATCATGCGCTGACGACGTGCGTTCTAAATTGATTGCTGGGTTGCCGTAAAGCACTGAACGCCCTCCACACTGACGGTCCATTAATAGTAGATAGAGTAGTTTTATCTGTATTTCTATTTAGACGCTTATGGAAAACCCCTAATTTGTAAACAAAAAAATACGTCAACTTGTGTTGACACATTCAAAGAAGCCCCCTAAAGTGGGTGCATGCACAAAAAGCAATCCCACTAATGTCTGACAACAAGCAGTACATGCTCTACACACCAGAACAAAAGATTCGGCGTGATGCTTCCATCTGGACGCTCGTGCAGGGCGTTTTGGCCCCGGTGCAATTCATTATTTTCTTGGTGAGCCTAGGTTTGGTTTTGCGGTGCTTGATGACCGGTGAGGGCGAGACAACCGCACTGTGGTCTGTCGTAGTCAAAACGTTCGCGCTCTACACCATCATGATCACAGGCTGTATTTGGGAAAAGGTGGTCTTCGACAAATACCTTTTCGCTGAAGCTTTTTTTTGGGAAGACGTTTTCAGCATGTTGGTCTTGGCGCTCCACACTTTGTATTTGTGGGCTTGGGCTACCGGTTATCTCACCTCTACAGAGCAGCTTTGGCTGGCCTTGGCGGCGTATTTCACTTACTGCATCAACGCCGCCCAATTCATTTGGAAACTGCGCGCTGCAAGATTGCAATCGGAGTTGATGCAACTCAACCCCAGCTTACAAACTGGGGGTTCCGCATGAGTCCAGTCATTCCTATTCGGCAAGTCAGCAGTGCGGGTTGCGATGCGCCCGAAGTTGTGCAAGAGCGTGGCCAGCGCGAAGTGTTTTGCGGCTTGACAGGCATCATTTGGCTGCACCGCAAGATCCAAGATGCTTTCTTCTTGGTCGTGGGTTCACGTACCTGCGCGCATTTGATCCAGTCCGCAGCTGGCGTGATGATTTTTGCCGAACCCCGTTTTGGTACGGCCATAATTGACGAGCGCGACCTCGCTGGCCTTGCAGATGCCAATGAAGAGTTAGACCGAGTCGTCGCCGAACTCCTAGAGCGCCGCCCTGACATCAAGATGCTTTTTTTGGTGGGCTCTTGCCCTTCTGAAGTCATCAAGCTTGATCTCTCCCGCGCCGCATATCGTCTCAATACACAGTACGGTTCAAGCGTCAATGTATTGAATTACTCAGGTAGCGGCATTGAGACAACATTCACCCAAGGTGAAGATGCTTGCCTAGCCGCCATCGTTCCCACCTTGCCTGCGAAAAAGAGCGAGGGCAAAAAACTGTTGGTGGTCGGCACCTTGGCAGATGTTGTCGAAGACCAGTTTCAAAATTTATTCAACAAAATGGGAATCATCGATGTCGATTTTTTCCCGCCACGTCGTAGCACCGAAATGCCAAGCGTGGGACCTGGCACCGAGTTTTTACTAGCCCAGCCCTTTTTAGCTGACACAGCACGTGAACTAGAGGCCTTAGGCGCCAAACACCTCCCTGCTCCATTCCCTCTCGGCGCGATGGGAACCACCGCCTGGTTGGAGCAAGCTGCCAAATCTTTTGGCGTATCTGACAACACGTTTGCAGCCACCATCGAAGCGCCTAAAAAACGCGCCCTGCATGCCATCGCCAAACACCGTGTCGAATTGAACGGTAAGAAAATATTTTTCTTCCCTGATTCGCAGTTAGAAATACCACTCGCCCGTTTTCTGTATACCGAATTAGGTATGCAGTTATCCGAAGTAGGTACACCTTATCTACACCGTCGCCATTTAGAAGCTGAATTACAACAACTACCAGCATCGACACGCATTGTCGAAGGCCAAGACGTAGACGAACAACTCGACCGTTGCCGCACTGAAGCACCCGATTTGGTGGTGTGTGGTCTCGGACTCGCCAACCCATTAGAAGCTGAAGGCTTCACCACCAAATGGGCGATCGAATTGGTGTTCACACCCATCCAAGGGTTTGAGCAGGCTGGCGATTTAGCTGGACTGTTTAGCCGCCCCTTAATCCGTCGACTCAAACTGGTCGCTTAGGAACACCATGCAACTCACGCTCTGGACATACGAGGGACCGCCGCATATCGGCGCGATGCGAATCGCCACCGCGATGTTGGATGTGCACTATGTGTTGCATGCACCACAAGGCGATACCTACGCAGACCTTTTGTTCACCATGATCGAGCGACGCGCACGTCGTCCACCAGTGACATACACCACCTTCCAGGCACGCGACTTAGGTGGCGATACCGCCCAACTCTTTAAAGATGCCGTTGCAAAAGCCAACGAGCGTTTTTCGCCAGAAGCCATATTGGTGGGTTCTTCTTGCACCGCTGAGTTGATTCAAGACGACCCTGGTGGTTTAGCACTTGCATTGCAATTGCCTATCCCAGTGGTTCCACTTGAACTCCCCGCATACCAACGCAAAGAAAACTGGGGCGCAGCGGAGACCTTCTACCAATTGGTGCGTCGTGTGGCGGAAGCTCCGCCAGAGGGTTTTTTGCGTAATGAACAAAAACCCAGCTGCAATATTTTGGGCCCCACGGCATTGGGCTTTAGACACCGTGACGATGTCAAAGAGATCAGGGGTTTATTAGAGAAATTAGGCATCGATGTACGCGTCGTCGCCCCCTTAGACGCTACAGTCGCTGACCTGAGAGAAATTCCACGCGCCACGTTCAATGTGGTGTTGTATCCAGAAGTAGCCAACACCACCGCCCTGTGGCTAGAGCGTACGTTTGATCAACCCTTTACTAAGACAGTGCCTATTGGAGTTGGTGCTACGAGAGACTTTGCCAAAGAAGTAGCCGCACTGACTGGCATCACCGTACCGCTGCACATTGAAAACGAATCACACTCGGTGTGGTATTCGCGCTCCGTAGATTCCACTTACCTCACTGGAAAGCGTGTCTACCTGTTTGGCGATGCCACGCATGTCGTGGCTGCCGCGCGATTTGCCTCACAAGAGATGGGCTTTCAAGTTGTAGGCCTTGGCACTTACAGCCGGGAATTTGCCAGAGAAGTACGCGAAGCTGCCAAGCTCTACGGTGTGGAAGCGCTGATCACGGATGACTATTTGGCGGTTGAAAAACAAGTGGCTGAATTACATCCCGAATTGATTCTTGGCACACAAATGGAACGCCATATTGCCAAGCGCCATGGCATTCCTTGTGCCGTGATTTCTGCACCGGTGCATGTACAAGATTTTCCCGCACGGTATTCACCGCAGATGGGATTTGAAGGCGCCAATGTGCTCTTTGACAGTTGGGTTCACCCCTTGATGATGGGGCTAGAAGAGCACTTGCTGGGCATGTTCCGTGATGACTTTGAATTCAATGACGAAGCAGCACCTTCACATCTTGGATCGACACGCAATCAAGCTAAATCAGACAACGGCTCACACCAAGACTCTGCAGAACAAATCGTGATGCCCGCGATAGCCACTTCATCGAACGAAGCCCAGTGGACACAAGAAGCAGCCAAAGAATTACAAAAGATCCCATTTTTTGTTCGGGGTAAAGCTAAGCGCAATACCGAACAGTTCGCCACTGAAAAAGGTGTGTCAACCATCACTGTGGAGACGCTTTACGATGCCAAAGCTCACTTCAGCCGTTGACCGCACCTTAGACAGCAACACCAAGGTGGTGCTTGTCACCATGGACAACCATTTGTCTGGTGCGTTTGAGCAAGTCTCACAAAAGCTGATGGCGTCTGCAGGCCTGCGTTTCAAGATGCATGCCGCCAGTGACTGGCGCAACAACCCATCCGCTTTAGAAAAATGCCGCGAGGACATTGGCCAAGCAAATATCGTGATCGTCACCATGTTGTTCATGGAAGACCACTTCTTACCCATCCTCGATGCGCTAGAACAAAGAAGGTTCCATTGCGACGCCATGGTGTGCATCATGTCTGCGCCACAAGTGATGCATTTGTCGCGTATGGGTAAATATGTTGCCAATACCCAAGCCGGTGGCTTGATCGGATTGCTCAAAAAATTACGTCCCTCGGCCAAAGATGCCCAAGGCAAAGACAAGCCCGTATCTGCTGGCGCCAAACAAATGGCTATGTTGCGCCGCCTTCCGAAGTTGTTGCGTTTTATTCCTGGTTCGGCCCAAGACATTCGTATCTTTTTCTTGGTCATGCAATATTGGCTTGCTGGGTCCGAGGCCAATATTTTGAACATGGTCATCATGTTGGTACAACGCTATGCGCGGATTGAAGAAACCCATTCCGCACACCGCGTGAAGTTAGAAGCGCCAGTTGAATACCCTGAGGTGGGCATCTACCACCCACGTATGAATACACGTTTATCAGACCAATTGGCTGATCTTCCTTATACAAAAAATTCCAAACAACCCGCTGTGGGTATGCTGTTGTTGCGTTCTTATCTGCTCGCTGGCAATACTGACCACTATGACGCAGTCATTGAAGCCATTGAAGCCAAAGGCTTACGCGTGATTCCCGCCTTTTCTAGCGGATTAGATGCACGTCATGCAATTGACCAGTATTTCAAAAAAGACGGCACGCCACAGATTGAGGCCTTGGTTTCATTGACCGGTTTTTCGTTGGTGGGTGGCCCCGCTTACAACGATGCCAAAGCCGCACAAGTAGCGCTGAAAGAACTGGATGTTCCCTACATTGCTGCGCACCCTGTGGAATTTCAGTCCCTTGACCAATGGGGCGACTCGGACCGCGGCTTGTTGCCAGTAGAGAGCACCATCATGGTCGCCATTCCTGAATTAGATGGTTCAACCGTCCCCATGGTTTACGGCGGCAGGCCAGGCGCCGAGGGCACCACTTGCAATGGTTGCGATCGCCAGTGCACTTTCACCAAAGCGCACAAAGCACAAAACATGTTCACCTGTGCTGAACGCACCGAGATGTTGGCGTCTCGCGTGCATAAATTGGTGCAACTGCGCGGTAGAAAACGCGAAGAACGCAAGCTTGCCATCGTATTGTTCAACTTTCCACCAAACGCAGGTAGCGTGGGAACTGCGGCTTACCTTTCCGTCTTTGAATCTTTGTACAACACACTGCACACCTTAGCCGCAGAAGGCTACCGAGTGGAGCTTCCTGAGTCTGTCGATAGCTTGCGCGATCGCTTACTGGTTGGTAATGCCGCGCAGTTTGGCACCCAAGCTAATGTGGTGCACCAAATTCCAGTTGCACAACATATTCAACAAGAAACTTGGTTGGGTGAAATAGAAGCGCAATGGGGTGCGGCTCCAGGCAAGCATCTCACCGATGGTAAAAGTTTGTTTGTGATGGGCGCGCAGATGGGTGATATCTTGATTGCGTTACAGCCAGCGTTTGGATATGAAGGCGATCCGATGCGCCTGTTGTTTGAAAAAGGCTTTGCACCCACCCACGCCTTCAGCGCTTTTTACCGCTACCTGCGCGAAGAATACAAAGCAGATGCTGTCTTGCATTTTGGAACACACGGCGCTTTGGAATTCATGCCAGGTAAGCAAACGGGTTTGTCTGGAAAGTGCTGGCCTGAGCGTTTGATCGACGACCTGCCTAATGTGTATCTTTATGCTGCGAACAATCCATCTGAGGGTGCATTGGCCAAGCGCCGCGCCGCGGCTACTTTGATCAGCTACCTCACACCCACCATCACCGAGGCGGGTCTCTACAAAGGTTTGATAGAACTCAAGCAGTCACTAGAACGTTGGCGCGGTGCCGATGAAAGCGATCAAACGGATCGCGTGTCGCTTTTGCAAATGATCCACGAACAAGCACTGGCACTAGACCTGCAAGTACCAAGTCTCGATAATTTTGTAGCACATAGTGCAGACCTAGCATCCATCCCTTGGGTCGATGCACTGCAAGCCCAACTGCTTGAATTGGAATACGCCTTGATACCCGAAGGCTTGCATGTGATTGGCCGCTTGCCAAGCCGCGATGAGCGTCTCTCCACACTCAAAGCCATGGCACAAGCGATGGGCATTGATGCCCCTGAATTGATCGGCAAGTTGGTAGATGGCGACAAGGAATTCGAACTGCAGGCCTACACCCAAGGTTTTTCAGATGCGCACATCTTGCAAATAAAACAATTGGTTGAGACCAACCATATTTTGAGCCAAGACCATGAGCTTGCTGGCATTTTGCGTGCTTTGGATGGACGTTACATCGAACCAGCACCTGGCGGCGATTTACTGCGCAACCCAGAAGTGCTTCCAACGGGTCGCAATTTGCATGGCCTAGATCCATTCCGTCTACCAAGCGCTTTTGCGGTCAAAGACGCCAAGCGCCAAGCTGACAAATTACTGACCCGCTATGCAGCCGATGGCCAAGGTTTGCCCGAGAGCGTAGCCATGGTGCTCTGGGGGTCCGACAACTTGAAGTCAGAAGGCGGCCCCTTGGCTCAGGCCTTAGCACTGATGGGCGCACTCCCCCGCTTTGACAGTTACGGCCGCTTAGCAGGTGCGGCTTTAGTGCCGTTGAACGAACTCGGACGTCCACGCATTGATGTGGTGATCACACTCTCAGGCATCTTCCGCGATCTGATGCCTATGCAAATCAAACTCTTGGCTGAAGCTTCTTTCTTAGCTGCCAGCGCAGAAGAACCCGAAGACCAAAACTTCATTCGTAAACACAGCTTGGCTTTCATGCAGGCGCAAGGGTGCGACATGGAAACCGCTTCGTTGCGTGTGTTCGGCAATGCAGAAGGCGCTTACGGAGCGAACGTCAACCATTTGGTCGACAGCAGCTGCTGGGAAGAAGAAGATGAATTAGGCAATGCATTTACCAATCGCAAAGGATTTGCCTACGGCCGGGAAGGACATCCTATTCGCAACAACGCATTGCTACAAAGCGCATTAGCCAATGTCAGCCTCACCTACCAAAACGTAGATTCCGTAGAACTTGGTGTCACCAGCATCGATACCTATTTCGACACATTGGGTGGCATCAGCCGCGCTGTATTGCAAGCCAAACACCAACGCGATGGCAATCGTGCCAGTGCACCGCCTGTGTATATCGGTGACCAAACGCAAGGTGATGGCGTGGTGCGCACACTCACAGAGCAAGTGGCACTCGAAACCCGCACCCGCATGCTCAACCCCAAGTGGCACGAAAGCATGCTGCAACACGGCTACGAAGGCGTGCGCCAAATCGAAGCGCATCTCACCAATACCATGGGCTGGTCCGCCACTACCGGACAAGTACAGCCATGGGTGTACCAACAACTGGCGCAAACATTCATCCTCGATCCTGAGATGCGTGAACGCCTAGCCCAACTCAACCCAACCGCATCCGCCAAAGTGGCGGGTCGATTGCTAGAAGCCTCTCGGCGCCAATATTGGAAGCCGGACCCAGAAACCATGAAGGCACTGCAACAGGCAGGCGACGAGTTAGAGGATCGCCTAGAAGGCATCCAAGAAGGAGTACCCGCATGATGGAAACCGCAACAGTCCCCGTCTCTCATATCAAACGTGGAGGACGACCTGATGGCGAAGGCAGTGTCCAAGTGCAAATGGACCCGAGCCTCAAAATCGGCACGGCCAAAGTATTTGCTGTTTACGGCAAAGGTGGCATTGGCAAGAGCACGACCTCTTCCAATTTATCGGTGGCATTTAGCAAAATGGGCAAGCGTGTTTTGCAAATCGGATGCGATCCTAAACACGACTCGACATTCACGCTCACCAAAAAACTTATGCCCACGGTGATCGATGCCTTAGAGGCCGTCGATTTCCATGCCGAAGAGTTACGCTTAGATGACTTTGTTTTCAAAGGCTACAACGGCGTGATGTGTGTGGAAGCCGGTGGGCCACCCGCAGGCACTGGTTGTGGTGGCTATGTGGTGGGACAGACTGTCAAGCTGCTCAAAGAACACCATTTGCTAGAAGACACCGATGTGGTGATCTTCGATGTCTTGGGTGACGTGGTGTGCGGGGGCTTTGCCGCTCCCTTGCAACATGCAGATCGCGCCTTGATCGTCACCGCCAACGACTTCGACTCTATCTTTGCGATGAACCGCATCGTGCAAGCGATTGGCGCGAAGTCAAAAAACTACAACGTGCGCTTAGGCGGTGTGATTGCCAACCGCAGCGACGCAACCGATCAAATCGATAAGTTCAATGCTGTTACTGGTTTAAAAACCATGGCGCACTTTCCGATGCTCGATGAGATCCGTCGCAGCAGATTGTCCAAATCTACTTTGTTTGAGCTCGAAGCCACGCCTGCTGTGAAAGCCGTACAAGACGAGTACATGCGTTTGGCTGCAGCTTTATGGTTAGGTGGTGACCCTTTGCCTGCGGTGCCCATGAAAGACCGTGACATTTTTGATTTACTCGGATTTGATTGATGGAACACACCAGTTATCTCGAACGTCGCGAACAAATCGAACATTACTTTGACCGCACTGCGGCCAAAGCATGGGAGGTATTGACTTCCAATGCGCCCGTCGGGCGTATTCGTCGAACCGTTCGAGAAGGCCGCGACCAGATGCGCGCCACGCTTTTGTCTTGGCTACCCCAAGATATGCGTGGCATGCGTTTACTCGATGCAGGTTGCGGCACGGGGGCCCTAGCCACCGAGGCCATGCGCCGTGGCGCACACGTGGTAGCGATTGATTTGTCTCCCACCTTGGTGCAATTGGCACGTGAGCGAAGCGTGAATGAATTTCACAACGGCCCCGGTAGCATTGAATTTTTAGCTGGCGACATGTTGGACCCCGCCATGGGACATTTTGATTACGTGGTGGCGATGGATTCATTGATTCATTACGACACCGACGATATTGTGAAAGCGATTCACGGTTTAACCCAACGCACACGCAAAGCAGTGATCTTTACCTTTGCGCCCCGCACACCTATGCTGGCTGCCATGCACCGCATTGGTCGGTTGTTCCCGCGCAGTGACCGTTCCCCTTCCCTAGAACCTGTCTTGCAATCTGATTTGTTGCAAGGACTCACAGCAATCCCTGAACTCGGTGCATGGCAAGCCAACCGAACACAACGCATTAGCAGTGGTTTTTATAAATCGCAAGCTTGGGAGTGGGTCAAACCATGATGTGGTCGCGCGCGCTTCTTGCACACCTCAAGACACAGAGCTTGCGGTTCATGCCATTTGCGGATGCAGCGTCCCATGAATTGCCGATTGGCAAACTTTTGCGCCTGTCATTATTTCAAGCAGTCATTGGCATGACCACTTCGCTGTTGGTAGGCACTTTGAATCGCGTGATGATTGTGGAATTAGGCATGCCTGCGTGGTGGGTCGCCTTGGCATTCGCTATTCCCTTGGTGTTTGCACCCTTTAGAGCTTTGATTGGATATCGCAGTGATACACACCCTTCTGCGTTAGGTTTGAAACGCATCCCCTACTTGTGGATGGGAACCTTGTTGTTATTTGGTGGACTGGCCATCATGCCGTTTGCCCTGTTGCTTTTGTCAGACCCGCCTCCCAATACAGAGTGGCTAGGCCAAATAGGCGTAACCCTGGCATTTGTGTTGGTGGGTTTTGGCATGCAAGTTACGCAGACAGCTGGTCTTGCTTTAGCGAGTGACTTATCTACAGAAGAAAAACGTCCCCGTGTCGTAGCACTGCTCTACAGCATGCTGTTAATCGGAATGATTGGCAGCAGTGTTTTGTACGGTGTATTTTTGACTGACTTCACGCCCACCCATTTGATCCAGGTGATCCAAGGTTCAGCAGTGATCGTGGTGGTCTTTAACTTGATGTCTTTGTGGAAACAAGAAGCCCGCTCGACCAAGCGTGGACCACGTGAAGAAAACGGCTTCCAGCAAAACTGGCAAAAGTTGATGGCGCAAGCCAGCATGCGTCGCTTTTTATGGACAGTGGCGATTGGCACGGCGGCTTTCAGCATGCAAGACATCATCTTGGAGCCTTTTGGTGCAGAAGTGTTGGGACTAGATGTCAGCATGACCAGTGCACTGACTGCGCTCAGTGCTGGTGGATCTTTATTGGCCTTTTTCTTAGCCTCACAGTGGCTAGTGCGCGGCGTTGACGCTTGCCGTGTTGCTAGTGCTGGCGTGGTCCTAGGACTGCCTGCATTTGCCTTTGTGATTTTTTCTGCGCCACTAGATTCCCCTAACTTATTCAGGGTTGGTACTTTTTTAATTGGATTTTCTAGCGGACTGTTTTCTGTAGGCATGCTGGTGACCGCCATGTCTTTCAACAACGACAAGTTCGCAGGCATGGTGTTGGGCGCTTGGGGTGCGGTACAGGCGATGGCATCCGGAGTGGCTATGGCAGCGGGCGGTTTTTTGCGCGACACAATTGCCAGCCTCGCGACCAGCGGTGCACTGGGCACCAGCTTGGACTCCCCTGCTACTGCCTATAGCTTTGTCTACCACATCGAAATTTATATGTTGTTTGTCGTGTTGATTGCACTAGGACCTTTGGTTCGAAGCAGTCGGCGCGAAGTGGCTAAGCCGCAAAGAAGTTCTTTTGGTTTGGCAGAGTTCCCGAGTTGAATTCAACTCATTTTTAAATGGAGAAATGACCATGGAAACTGGTGCAATCACCCAATATGTCGACGTTGCGCAGCTCGTACTCTATGTGTTTTGGATATTTTTTGCGGGTCTTATTTATTACCTCTTGCGCGAAAACCATCGCGAAGGATATCCCATGGACAGTGGCCGTGAAAATGGTCCAAAGATGGATGGATGGCCTTCCATTCCAACGCCCAAAGTCTACAAACTGCCAAATGGCCATGAAGTCTTGAGTCCTGACCTCAACCGTCAAGATGGACAGTACCAAGGCAAACCTTCTCATCCATGGAATGGCGCTCCGCTCGAACCCGTTGGCGATGCTCTGTTAGCTGGCCTGGGCCCTGGTGCGTGGGCCAATAGAGCAGATGTGCCTGAAATGACGCATGAAGGTGAAGTCAAGATCGTTCCTTTGCGTGTGGCAACAGACCATGGCATCGCTACGCGAGACACCGATTCACGTGGACACACTGTGTACGGTGATGATGGCCAGCCAGCCGGCGTGGTGAGAGATTTTTGGGTGGATCGCTCAGAAATGATCTTTCGCTACATCGAAATGACCGTGGCAGGAAGTGATAAAAATATTCTTATCCCAATCAACTTTGCGCGTATCCATGAAGATGCGATTGATGTGTATGCGTTGATGTCACACCAATTTGGCAATGTGCCAGCGATTAAGTCCCCAGACCAAGTCACTATGCTCGAAGAAGAAAAGATCATGGCTTACTTTGGTGCAGGACTTCTTTACGCTGAGCCAAACCGTCAGGAACCGATCGTATGAAAGCACACCACGAACACGAGTTCGAGGCAGCTTTGGGTTTACCTGAAAAACTGCCTCGCAACGAGTATGTCATTTGGCAAGGCCAGCCAGATTGGAAGCAATTGGCTGTCGATGCATTCCATGTTCGCAAAATATTGGTGTACTTCTCTGTGATGGTGGTTTTGCAACTCTTGCATTTACTCGATAGCAATACCGCTGCAATGGATATTGCTAAACAACTCGGGACCAGTATTTTCTTGGCGTCGCTTGCTTTAGTTTTGCTCGCTTGGAGCGCTTATCTTTCCAGCCAAGCCACTATTTACACCTTGACTAACCGACGCATTGTGATGCGCATCGGTATTGTTTTATCACTGACTTTTAATTTGCCACTGAAGAAAATTGTCTCTTGCGACTTAATGGCTTTGAAGAATCAGACGGGAAATATCGCCATTGGCATTTCTTCGGATAGTCCTATAGGCTGGTTGAATCTTTGGCCCCATGTGCGTGCTTGGCGCATCAGCGCACCACAACCGACTCTGCGCTGCGTACCCAAAGCAGAGCGAATTGGCCAATTGATCCTGCAAGCATGGCGCCAAGAGTGTCCATCTGAGCAATTGGTGTCCGTACACACGGCGGCACATGAGAACAGCAGACAAACTTTAAGCCACGCTTAAGTATGCACGCACAAACTTCCCAACAAACGCTACTCCGCCCCTCTGCCATACCAGTGGTAGTGCGTTGGGTCTTGCTCGGGCTGGCCGTGTTGATAGTGGGCATCTTTACGGCACGCCAATCTGGCTTTGAAGCGCGCCAACCAGATGCCCCCGTAGTTTGGACAAAGTCCTTACATTTTGAAGATGGAACACACGGAGAAATTTTGGTCTACGACACCGCCGCGCAAAAAATTGCAACCTTTGAGGGTGAGCAAGGATTTCTACGTGGCACCTTGCGTGCCTTAGCTAGAGAACGCAAAAAAAGATCTATCAGCCCAGATGCGGCATTTGAACTTAGCGGCCATGCCGATGGGCAATTGGTCTTGCGCGATCCCACCACGGGCGAAGCCATTCACCTTGCATCTTTTGGCCCCAGCAATGCACAGGTTTACCGCCAGCTGCAATAAATATTCAGGAGAACTCTATGTCCACCGTCATCACCCCTATTGAAACTGCCAGCGATGCCAATGCCAAAGCAGTGGAGAGTTCGATGTTAAATCCACGTTTTTATACGACCGACTTTGATGCTATGGATCGTATTGACGTCTCATCGGTTCGCCACGAATGGGATCTGATGATGAAAGAGTATGAGGGTGACAACAACCACGACCATTTCCAACGCGATGCACAGTTTGCCGACGAAGTGGCCACCTTGATGCCGCAACTCTCGCCAGAGATGCGCCAAGAGTTTTTAGATTTCTTGGTGAGTTCACTAACTTCGGAATTTTCGGGTTGTATTTTGTACAACGAGATCCGCAAGAACATCACTAATCCTGACATCAAACAATTGATGACCTATATGGCCCGAGATGAATCTCGCCATGCTGGGTTTATCAACCAGTCATTGCGCGATTTTGGCTTGGGCATTGACCTTGGCGACCTCAAGCGCACCAAGGCCTATACCTACTTCAAACCTAAATATATTTTTTACGCGACTTACCTCTCAGAAAAAATTGGGTATGCGCGTTACATCACGATCTTTAGACAGCTAGAAAAACACCCCGACAAGCGTTTTCACCCGATCTTTCGCTGGTTTGAAAGATGGTGTAACGATGAGTTCCGTCATGGCGAATCCTTTGCATTGATCATGCGCGCGAATCCGCACTTGTTACGCGGTGGTAACCGTTTGTGGATCAAGTTCTTCTTGCTAGCTGTCTACGCCACCATGTATGTGCGTGACCATACACGTCCTATGTTGCACGAAGCCATGGGCTTGAATACAGACGAATACGACTACACCGTGTTCCGCATCACGACCGAAATCTCTAAACAAGTTTTCCCGCTGTCACTAGATACAGACAACCCTAAATTCAGAGCTGGTCTCGAACGTCTTTTCCAAATATCTAAAGCGAATGATGACGCCAAGTTAAAAGGTGGCGTGTCAGGACTCTTGACGCAAGCTGTGTGTGTTGTGCAAGCCGCTTGGACATTTGGTCGCTTGTTCATGATGGACACCTTAGAGCATGAATTGCCAGCCAATATCCGTATGCAGCCCTCATGGTGACTGACATTACCTTCGCCGCCCTCTATGCAGTGCTCTGCTGGTGGATTGGCACGGGCGTCATTTTGTGGCTTGACCGATTACCGCCAGCGAGTTTTCGTTGGAGCATGCTTGCCTGGACTTTTTTACTGGGTTTGAGTTTTTGGGGTGTATCGGTCAGTATGAAGGGTGTAAGCGACTTCAATGCTTACCTAGGTTTTGGCAGTGTGATTGTGATGTGGGGTTGGCATGAGTTGGCTTTTTTAACGGGCACTCTCACAGGTCCACGAAAAATTGCTATGGATGAAGGTGCCACAGGTGCCAAGCGGTTTAGCCAATCGCTTCAAGTGGTTCTGCACCACGAGCTCGCGCTGGTTTTGAATTTCGGGTTTTTATGCGCCATGCAATTAGATAACCCCAACCATATAGCTTTGTGTACCTTTGCCCTGCTTTGGTGTATGCGGGTGAGTGCAAAGCTCAACTTATTTTTTGGTGTCACACAAAATGGAGCCGCCTACCTTCCCGTGCATTTGGCATATTTAGCCTCCTACTTTCGCAACCGTCGAATCACGTGGTGGTTTGTGATTTCTGTGAGCCTGTCAGTTGGCGCTTGGGGCTGGCTGGTGTGGCAAGCGCAAACAGGCGCTGTGGAAATGACCACTGGCTGGGTGTTACTCGCGAGCCTGTTGGCTTTGGCTATCGTGGAACACGCGTTGATGCTCTTTCCCCTTCCCTTACAACGTATTTGGGGTTGGGCCATGTCCAGAACCTCCGTCAGTTCTGTCTGAGAACCACTTTTATGAACGCCATCACACAACGCGATTTATTTGCGATCGACCAATTGATCGCGTCGGGTAAACCTAAACCCGTGGCCTTGGTGATTGGCAGTGGCTTTGGCGGCCTAGCTGCGGCTATTCGTTTGAGCGTGAAAGGCTACGACGTTCAAGTCCTTGAAAAACTCGATGCGGCGGGTGGGCGCGCGTCGGTCTTTCGTCAGGATGGATTTACTTTCGATGCAGGCCCCACCATCATCACAGCGCCATTTTTATTAGAAGAGTTATGGGCCCTGTGTGGCAAAAAATTCAGCGATGACATCGATTTACGCGCTATGGATCCTTTCTATCGCATCCGCTTTAGCGATGGCACTTGGTTTGATTACAGCGGTGATGACGCGGCCATGCGCCAAGAAATTGCCCGATTTTCTGCCGATGACTTAGAGGGATACACACGATTCCTAGCTGATGCTGAACTTTGTAAAACACTGGGCTTTGAAGGTCTAGGGTCTATTGCGTTTGATACCCTCATGGATTTGGTAAATGCCATCCCTTCTTTTGCCCGCATGGGTGCTTGGCGCAGTATTTACGCTTTGGTTGCCAAACATATCAAAAACGATAAGTTGCGCATCGTTTTGAGCTTCCATCCCTTGCTCATTGGTGGCAACCCCTTTTCTGTCACTTGCGCATATGCCTTGATCAACTCGCTAGAACGCACGTGGGGCGTGCACTCTGCTATGGGTGGCACAGGCGCTATCGTGCAAGGCTTAGTCAAACTCCTGACTTCGCGTGGCATTCCTATTCGTTACAACGTAGCTGTTACGCAAGTGCGAATTACCAATAGCAAAGCTGTTGGTGTAGAGCTTCAAAACGGTGAATTTATACCGGCGGATATTGTGGTGAGCAATGCCGACACTGCGTGGACTTACAAATACTTGGTTGCGCCTGAGCACCGTCGCCATTGGAGTGATCGCAAGATCGACAACGGCCGCTATTCCATGGGCTTGTTTGTTTGGTACTTCGGCACCAACAAGCAATACCACGATGTGCCACACCACATGATGGTACTAGGGCCGCGCTACAAAGAATTGTTGACCGATATCTTCAAGCGCCATAAGTTAGCCAAAGATTTCAGCTTGTATCTGCATCGTCCTACGGCCACGGACCCCTCGTTGGCACCTGCAGGATGTGACACGTTTTATGCGCTCTCCCCTGTCCCCCATTTAGACAGTGGCACCGATTGGACCAGCTTTGCAGACACCTACCGCGCCAGCATTCAAGATGCGCTTGAACGCGATGTGCTACCTGGCTTGTCCGAGCACATCGTCACTTCGAAAATGATGACACCCCAAGATTTCAAAGATCGACTGTGGTCTTTCAAAGGCGCGGGGTTTGGCTTAGAGCCCCTTTTATTGCAAAGTGCTTGGTTTAGGCCACACAACCGCAGTGAAGATGTACAAGGTTTATATGTTGTAGGAGCAGGCACCCACCCCGGTGCAGGTGTTCCTGGTGTGTTGATGTCAGCCAAAGCACTTGAAACGGTGGTTCCCCATGTTGATGCGTTCGTCTGAGATCCAACCCAATTACGACCTGCAAGCATGCGTCGAGATGATGCGTGGCGGCTCTAAGAGTTTTTTTGCAGCCTCTAAACTGTTGCCGCAACGGGTGCGTGCAGCGTCTATCGCTCTGTATGCGTTTTGTCGTGTCGCTGACGATTTGGTAGACGAGGGTGAATCTACCGAAGAAGCACTGGTTGAACTGAAGCAGCGACTCGATGCTATTTACAGCGGTCATCCACAACCTCACCTAGAGGACAACGCACTGGCTTTGGTGGTGGACCAATACCAACTACCCCGCGCCATGTTGGAGGCTTTGATCGAAGGCTTTGAATGGGATGCGCACGGCAAGACCTATGAAACCATCGAAGAAGTTCATCAATATGGTGCGCGCGTAGCGGGTAGCGTGGGCGCGATGATGTGCTGGATCATGGGACCACGCCACGCCACAGCCCTGGCGCGTGCATGCGAATTAGGGGTTGCCATGCAACTTACGAATATTGCCCGTGATGTGGGCGAAGATGCACGCAATGGCCGTCTGTACCTCCCGCATGTATGGATGCGTGAAGCTGGCATAGATCCCGACGCATGGTTGGCAGCACCTGTTTTTTCTCCTGCTATCCAATCGGTCATTGAACGTGTGTTGGTTGAGGCTGAACGTCTGTATCTGAAAGCCAATTCAGGTATTGCAGAGCTTCCTAAGGATTGCCGCGCTGCCATCTTGGCTGCACGCTTGATTTATGCAGAAATTGGTAACCAATTGCGCCGTGAAGGATGCGACTCTGTGAACCACCGTGCGGTGGTCAGCACCACACGCAAACTGGCATTGCTCGGCCAATCCAAGCTTCAAGCATCATGGATTTCAGTGGCCAAAGATTCTTCACCGCCCCTCGAAGCGATCCGTTATTTGATTGAAGGCTGCGCCGTATCTGAGTTGGGCTTACCTAAAACCGCCAAACTGCCCAACCAAAGAAGTATTGCCGAGAAAATTGAGTGGATGCTGATTTTGTGCGAGCGACTCGAATACGAACGCAGAGGCATGAGCCCGCCCGTTCAGCATTAAAGGCCCTATTACTTCAAGTGCGTCTTGGCATGCGCCAAGGCAACATCGCTTGCACTATTTTTGAAGTGAGACGAGGCACATTGAGTGTTTCGTGAAAACTCTCAACGGTTTCTCCCAATAGCTCACTCTGCAATATGGCACGCTGATAAAAAGGCGTGTCTTCTAGTTGCTGTTGTATGCGAACTTCGCTATCGCTGCGCATGCGTCTTGGTATGGCCCATAAAGTTTTTGGCAAGGCTTTTGTAGGAGGCGCTTCAAACTCAGACACATGGCCTTGTTGGTGAAATCGGTAAGCCAGCACTTGCGAGGTTGAATCTTTGCGTTGAATGTCATACAGCACCGCGGTATCTCCATTTTTAAGTCGGCTGCGCGACCAATCCCATTCCGAGAATGGTCTATCGATAGGCTCACTACCTTCGTTGCTATCGAGATAGGCGTGGCCCTGCCAAGTTTGTTGCGGGTCTTGCAAATTGACAGACACGCGTGCACTGGGTGCTAAGGGTCCCCACATATGCAGTGCATACGGATCTAGCGGCGCACCAAAATTAAAAAGCTGCTCTGGATAAACCGTCACACGTCCTTTTATTTTTCTAGGAATGGGCACGGTGATTTCGTTGATATCGATATGCAGTGCTTGGCCATCCCAATGCAAATGGCTAGGGCCTATCGAAAAATAGTCAGCCCCTCTGGCGTTGAAGCGCGCACCTCGTTCCGTCATCGCCCATCGACCCGCGTCTTTGCTGTAGAGGGCGACATTGAGGCAACAAAAGTTTTCGGGATTGGTGACTCCACTTCGAGCACGCGCCCATGCGTAATAAGGTGAAAACACACTGCCGACAAAGGCAATGATGGTGAGACCAAACTGTCCGCAATCGCTCAGTGCGTCAACATACCACCAGAGGTAAGCACCCGCGTTGACCGGCTGATCAAACCGAGGTGATCCATCACCGCTGCGCCCGCCAGACGTCCCGACATAGCGGCCATAGGTACTCCCGGCCCCGGGTGCACGCTGCCACCCGCTAGAAAGAGTCCCGCAATCTGGCTCTTGGCTGTAGGTCTGCTGAAGGCCGATATCCACCCGTGTGTGGCTTGTCCATACAGAGCACCCCCCGTCGCTGGAAAGAGCTGGTTGAAAACTGCGGGTGTCGTGCGATGGGTGTTGGACGCTGATGTCTGTACTTCGAGACCACAACGCTGGAGAAGTTGGAAACTGTTGTGTTGACATTGTTCAATCGCTTCATCGGTTAATACGTTTGTATCTCCTACAGCCGGCGCATTGACCAAGCAGAGCAAGCGCTCTCCTTCTGCAGGCGGATCCAATCCTAGTCCGCGGTCTTGCGCACACACATATACCGTAGGGGCCTGCGGTAATTGTTGGCGTTTAAAAATATCGGTGAATTCAGAGGCGTAATGGTTTTGAAAAAACACATTGTGTCGGTCTAAGTCAAACCCATGCGTTTTTGCATGGATGGACCACGTCACGGCAGACAAAGACCGCTCACCAGAAGCAGGCTTAGTTGCACCGCGGACTGAACCGCCCAATAGACCTGCACGTAGCGCCGAGACATCGCCATTGAATACCACTGCATCGGCTTGAATGGTGTGCCCGCTTTCCAGAGTGACGCCAGTGACTTGTCCAGCACTGGTGTTAATTTGTTGGCACGTTTGTTCCAACAAAAAGTGGGCACCACGTTGCTTGGCCAAAGTTTCCATGCACTTTGGAAGCGCATGCATGCCGCCTTCAATCGCCCACACGCCGTCCATTTCTACTTGGGCAATCAGCATCAAGGTGGCAGGCGCTTGCCATGGCGAAGAACCGCAATAGGTGGCGTAGCGCGCGAACAATTGCCGAAGCCTTACGTCGCCAAAATATTTTCCTAATGAGTCCCACAAATTAGACATTGCCCCTAACGAAGCCAATACACCTAAACCTCTTGGTCCTACAGCTCCCATCAATTGCATCATTGAGGGCGTAGCAGATTGGATAAAGGGGGCTTGCAAAGTGTCATAGACCTCACGCACTTTAAGACAAAAACGCTCAAAGTTTTTGGCTTCTGCTAATCCAGCAAAACGGCCGATGGCATCTATCGATGCCAAAGGATCTGCATATAAATTAAGTGTGCTGCCATCGTCCCAAGCATGTCTACCCAATACGGGGAGCGGCGATATCTTTAACAAACGATCAACGGAATCATTGACAGCAGAGAATATTTCGTCAAACACCCAGCGCATCGTGAACACCGTAGGACCACTGTCAACCGCAAAACCGTTTGGATGCAGTTGCCGAATTTTTCCTCCCACTGCTGTAGCTTTCTCTACTACGGTGACTTTCACGCCTTGGTGTGACAACAACAAGGCGCTCACCAACCCGGCCATACCAGCACCCACCACCACCACATGTTTTTCACGCATGGGCCACCTCTAATGCAGCTGTGACGGTTTGGTGTGGGTAGTAAACGCCCTTCCAAACCCCAGCCATCGACAGCACACGCATACGCACGAACATGGATTCAGAAAAGAATGTGTGTTTATAGGCGGCCTGTATCGCTGTGCGATGGGCACCGCCTTGGGCGTAGCGCAACATCGATTGCGTATCACGCCACACACTGAAAGTGCATTGGCGTACCAATGGCGCTTCGCCTAAGCCCATTGCCAATAAACAGCCAGAAGCATTTGACAAATCTGCTTGGGCCTGCGGGGCATAGCGCCAAAAAGCAAGCGCACTGGCGGGACGAATACTGGCGCGTGTCAAGGTGGCGACCAAGGTGCTGTCTTTGGATAAGTCTGCTAGGCCCTCTTTGGTTAAGTCGGTGGGGGCCCAACTTTGCGCATTCCATTCACCGCGGCTGCTGTCAATCACTAAAGTGGAACTCCACCATTCACGCGCATGCTGTTTGTATTGGACAGCTATATCGCTTTCTAAAAATGCTTGGGCATTCTCGAGCGAATCGAACAGCAAGACCAAACCTTGGTGCGTGGAACTTGGACGCAATCCAAATCCACCGTCGTGGCCGCTTCCCATCACTTTTGAAAATAAGAGTCCTGTGGCGTGCTTTAGGTTGGATGCACCTTGCGCCAATTTCATCCAACCCCATGATTTATTGGAGGCAAGGAAATCGACCAATAAAACTACCACAACGCCAGAGATGGGCGCTTGCTCTGGGCGGGTGCCTTGGTCCATGTGCACCGACCCGCTCTAAGCTAGCTCGAGCGGGAGTCGAAACACGACGTCTTCTTG
>Ga0214921_10000445_pt1 | contig 77183 bp, 63 predicted proteins | sample LL1505_MetaG_FD_177992 | JGI IMG/M metagenome (GOLD analysis project Ga0214921, IMG submission 177992) | Freshwater microbial communities from Lake Lanier, Atlanta, Georgia, United States - LL-1505 | ecosystem: Environmental > Aquatic > Freshwater > Lake | place: USA: Georgia | collected... | reverse complement strand
CCTAACGTTTTGCAGCTACAAGAAGTTGGCGATTTCGAAGCACAAAACTGTCTGCCAGCACTAAACTTGATACGAAGCACAAAGCTTCATTTAACCACTGAACCGCCAATTTCTTGTAGGTGCTGTTACCGGTAGTTTTTTTTTTCAGTTCGTCCATTTTACTGTCTCTGTTTTTACTAAAAGTCCGTTTGCAATAAAACTGTCGCCCGTTGTTATATCAATTGTATAAGTCAGTTGTTCGCCTGCCAATTGTTCAATGTTTTTCAGGCGTATGAATTTGTTGTCAGCAGGAACGAAAACATTGTCGTTAATTGATAGTCGCGTTACAAAATTGTCTTGTAAATAGGAATTGTTTGACTTGTCAGGATTTACAGAAGACCATTGCTTATTTTCCGTAAAGAACGGATGGTCGTCAGTAACAATAATTTCTCTGTCGTCAAATGTTAGCTTAATAAGATTTGAATGTCTTGTTACTACAAGTTGAGTTACTGCTGCTTTTGAAAGTTGATTTGTCTGCTTGTTAAAAGTCAAAATGCTGTCGCCTGTCTTTATTAGCTCAATATTTTTTTCTGTCTTGTTTGCCAATAAAATATTTGTCCCAGAAGCGAAGCAATGAACATCAAGTCCGTCAAAGTTGATTTCACTAATTGCAAGGTCGTCATACTTTGTGCCTTTGTAAATTTCTATAACCTCAAAAGTCAAAACCAAATCTTTTTTGCTGTCAGTTGATTGGATGGCGTCAATTTTAAAGGATTGAGAAGCTGTTACGTCTTGTAGTTCAAGGTTGGCGTAAGGTTTATTGTTGATGTAAAGTTTTAATTTTTTTGCTCTGGAATTCGCTTGCCATAATTCCTTATTTTTTATGTAGCCGTTATAAATAGTTACTTCATTCACTCTCGGTGAAAATGATTTGAAATGAAAATTTACTTTTTTACCAATCACACCGCCTTTAGTGTCGGGAACCCAAGCTGTAAACAAATCAAAGTCGTGCAAGTTGTCTGGAAGGTAAGTTGATTTGCCTTGTTCTTTTAAGTAAGAAGAAGAAGTTATTTTATAAGGTCCGCCACCACAATACCAACTGCAACCAACTCCTTGGGTCATTGGTCCATACATCATCTCCAATGAGTCAATCATTTTCTTGTCAGGTTCGGAAAGTTGTCCGTAGTTAAGGTCGCCTGAATTTATTTTTGCGTATTGGTCTAAAGTTTTTTGCCAAACTATTTCTTCCGCTTTTGTATAGTCGTTACTGCCACCAAGTTCAGGTTTAATTGTCTTAATGGTTTGTCCAACGGCAAGTTGTCCGAAGGTCAAAATTGTTACTATTATTATTGTTCGCATGGTCGTCATAAAATTACCGGTAACTAGCTTATACCCGAAACGATCTTTCGTTTAGCCACCCATTTTGGTATGTATAAGCGAAGGTTTGTTTCGTTTAATTTATAAATAAATATATGCAATTTATTTTATAAATCATCAAATGGACTTTTAATTTTCTTAATGGTCAATTTAAACCAGATTGCCTGGTCAGTTTGCTGGTTTTTCGTCACTTTTGGTGAATAAATTTAATTTAAATTCACACTCTTGTTAATCAAACCCTTTTCAATGAAGTTTCCTTTTAATATTAGACCCGGTTCTTGGTCATTTCTATTTTTCTTATTAATATCCAAATATGAACTTTTCACCAAAATTGACAAAGAACCAATTTCACCGGATTACACAGTCCGTACAGCCAACGGGTTCAATGAAATGAAAATTCAACTGGCTCAATAACAAGTTATTAGTCGTGCGATGTTTGCCGCATCAGAACAGGCCACAGCAAGGTGGTCACTAGAAAACTGAACAGTAATGGCATTGACATGCTACGATCCGGAGAAAATAAACAAGAATCGGCTGTATAAAAGTCCGCTCAAACTACATTCCATAAAGGAAAAACTTGATGTTTATACCTATTTGGTCTGCCAGTTCGAGTATTGTAATTTTTATGTTTTGACTGATTAACTCAATAATTTTCAACGAACTTTTCAGCGAACTTTTCAACGAACTTTTTACAGGTCGTTTAAGCATAACTGTGAAAAATCCCCTTTTTAAAAAGTCAGGTTCAGGCAGGCCGACACCTTGCATCAGGTCTTGAATACGGCCAATTCCAGATCCTACTTGCTCTACCAAGTGCATACGGGCAAATAATCCAAAGTTTAATGGATTTTTGGAATGACTGCGTTTGCCGAACTCCGATTCGAGTATGGCACTAACCAAACCTCTTGGATTACTTATCTTCACTCTATCATCAATTACTTCTAATTTAATCACAGCACCTTTATCGTAATAGTCACGGTGTGATAAGGCATTGATGATGGTTTCTTTAAATACTGTTTCAGGAATTTCCCAAATCTCCTTTCTAGAGCCGCCTCCTTGTACTTCTATGTCTTAGCTGTAATATTCAGACTAACTTACCCTTCATAAATATCATAAACCAGCTGCACATCAAATGAAAAATCCTCTCCCTCCCAGGACAATTTAATTTTTACATCAACAGGATATTCCTTTTCTTTTAAAACTTCATTGAATAAACCTGTTGGAATTTGAAGACCATTATGAATTTCAAAAACTGGCTGAAAATAAAAAGGAGAATTGAAAGCTTGAACAGCATAGATTTGACTGTATATGTCTCCAGACATTGTTTTTATTTCAAGGTTTATGGTTGGATTTTGGAGACTCAAATATTTTGCCCATTCATCCTGCATTTTCCATTCAAACTTTGGGATTAAAATTATTTTTTTGAATTCAATAAATGCATGTTTATTGGGGAGTGTAAATATCTTATCCGTTTCTTTACTCGAAAACTTCATTAACAAAGCAGATTTAACTTTTACACTTCTTTCAGCAGTATAATTTGTTCCAGTTCCATTTCCATTTTTCGAAATGATTTTTTTAGCAATCATTTCAGATAATATTCTTTTTACTGAAGGTAGAGGGATATTTAATTTATATGCTATTTCACCTGACTTAACGCCCGGATAGGCTTCAATAAATTTAACTATTTTTTTCTCACGTGGATTTAGTGCATTTTGAGACTGCTGGGTTTCCAGTTTCTGCATTAGCTTAACTTGAATGCTACTTAAACAAGCCAAGAAGAAATCCAGCCATGAATCAATATTTTCACCCGGCCTATTTTGCTGACAATCCATCAGAACCTTATAATAGTCTGTTTTTCTATTTTCTATTTCATGCTCAAAACTCACGAACTGAATCCATGGATAGCCCTGTTTGAGAAGTAATAATGTTCCTAGCAGACGACTTAATCTTCCATTACCATCTTGGAAAGGATGAATACTTAAGAATTCATAAACAAATACTGCGACCTTTATTATGGCGGGAGTGGATTTATCATTTTGATACCATTCAAATAATGCACGCATAGCATCTTCTGTAGCTTGCCCTGGCTTCGTGGTGTTGAAAATGGTAACTGTGCTACCATCAGGATAATGAGCATCTACTGAGTTGGGATGCTGTTTGTATTCCCCCCTATGCCATTCATCTTTTTCACTGTGTTTCATTAATATTTTATGGAGGTTTTTTACATCTCCTACCGAAACACGTATATCAGCAAATGAGGCTAAAATGGTATCCAATGCTTGAAAGTAACCAACTACTTCTTGCTGGTCACGTTCTTCAAGCTTATCAATTTTTAAATTTTTAAAAAGTAAAACTTGAATTTCATCGTTGGTCAATCTGGATCCTTCAATTCGAGTCGAAGCGCCAACACTTTGAACTGTTGCGATAGATTTAAGTTGCTTTAAAATATGAATACCTTCGCGCCTTTCAATATTTGACCACTCACCGCTAAAGCGATCAATAGCACTCAACTTATTGATTAATTCAAAACTTAAATCCAAGTTTACTGTGTTTATCCTTGCCATAATTTATATAAATTGATACGATATGATACGCAAATATACGAAAATGATATTCATTTACAAAACATAATTTGATACGGTATGATACGATAATATACGATAACGATACTACACACTTGCTTGTGTTTAACCAGTCCTAAGTACCTATTCCAAAAAGAATAACAACTATTCTATATCGGTAACAAGTCAAACCAATTCCATACAAAAAACAAGGAATTACCGTGTTTAATAAACAAGTCGAAGGAAGTTAAGAAAAATCTGTTGGAACCAAGATTCGCTTATTACGGGAAGTTCAAGGATTGATGTAACGTCACGGTGCTTAGCATTTAGACATTGATTCTCCTTCGCTATTTCATTTTTAAAATAACTTTCCTTATCCACCATCATTCACTAAAAAATGCAGAATTCTACAGGCATTTCCCTTGCTCTTTTGGTTTTTTTCAGACAAAATACGCACCCTGAGTACATGCTTTTTATCCTTTAATTGATCCCCCAATATCAAATACCAGGGCAAATGCAGATTTTCACTCCATGTTGTAAATAAATCTAATTTTTTAAATGGCTTACCATCAATACTATAGGAGATGATACCAGCATCTGGCCCTGATGCCACACATATTCCTATCGTATTTCCGGTAAATGATAATTGGAAAGCTGCATCGGGCTTCTCTCCCACTAAAGCCGGAATATGCACATATTGCTTGCGAGTTCCCGCTTTGTCAGTAGGTTTCCAGGCATCCATTTTTGAAAAATTAACTCCCACTTCTGCGTTGTCAATGGATAAATATCTTCCACCCACATAGCTTCCATCATTTAATAAATGAGGTAATTTATCATTTGATGTAATTTCTGTATTTACATTCAAATGATAGGCATTATTTAAAAATGATTTGATTGATTGAAAATAAACTTCTTGCCCAAAAAGCGAAGGATGTAAATCTTTAAAATCATCTGCCCAGGTAAACTCCTTGTTTTTAATCCGTTCATATACCTCTTTCGCCAGATGAATACTATTTACTTGGTAATGTGCAGCAACCTGCTCATGATTTTGAATTTCAGAGGGTATTATTCCATTTTGATAATCTGTTAATTTTTCAGGATCCACAAAATGCATGATAACAATATCCATTTGAGGATTAGATCGTTTCGCTTGCCTGACGATACCTTCCATCCCCCGAATTTGAGCCACACTATCAAACCCATTTGTCCTGTCATTTACCGCAGCCTCTTCAAATAACAAATCAATTTTACCTTTAGATAAAACTTCCGATGAAAGTCTAAAAGCACCTGGTGTTGAACCCGTTGAAGCAATACCCGCATTAATAAATTCAAAAGCTGTTTCTGGAAATTTTTCTTTTAAAAATTGACAAACCTTATTTCGCCAGCCGTCACTTTCGGTAATAGATCCACCCATAAAAGCAACAACTCCTTTTTTTTCATTTTTAAATTTTAAAAAGCTATGCTTAAAACTTGAACGTTGAACATGAAAATCGGCAGGATTTAAAGGTTTTTGCTTATTCAAATTGTGAAACTTAATAAACTGCGCAATTCTTTCCGGATATTCAATGGGAAAATGATGTCCTTCCAAGGTTTGTTTGCCCTTCGTCATCGGCATAATGGTAGCAGGACCTCCCAGATTTATATATCTCTGAACCAATGGAAATGTATTTTCAAGATATGGAACAATGCTGTCCTTTAAACTGACACTATGCAAAATGGGTATTTTACAGGCAGCTAATCCTTGTAAATTATCCATTGGATTATCTGTAAAGCCTAACGCATCCTCTTCGGTAAAATGGTATTCTGTCAAAAATTTATTCCAATCCTGAGGAGAACCCTTCCCTTTTCCCTTTCCTCCTGGCCAGCTTTTTATGTCGCAAACGGGCGCTTCCGCATAAATACAGGATACTTTCAAAGGATTTCGTTTTGCCCATTGATACACATAAAGTCCTCCCCTACTCACTCCTTCCAGTGCAACAAAAGGTGAAAATCCCTTTTTCTGAACCAAAAATGCATAAAATGCATCCCATATTTGCATTGCAGCGTTGGAACCAAACATATCGTTGGTATTCAAGTAAACAATATGAAAACCTTTGGAAAGTAAAATAGAATCGACCTCCGTGTGCCATTCAGGAAAATGGGCACGCCAAATCCAGGGTTTCCCTTCCAATTCTTTTTCTGGTTTTATCAGCCAGGCTTTTCTTCCCTGAAAAACAAAATGCTCCCGTTCAAAACCTTGACGCTGATCTGAGTAAGCAGTATCTCTTTGATTTTGTGCGAATACATCTGTAAACAAAAGCAAATATAGGAGACAAAATAATATATACTTCATGAATAAAACAGCCTTTAAGTAACCTTTTGATTTTTAATGAAAAAGTCAAAAATAGCAGGTGAAATGCGCTTTAATATCATAGCCAGCCCTTCTTTGAATCCACCAATATATACATTTCCCTTTCTTTGATAAATGGCTTTAAGCGCAAGTCGGGCAAATTTTTCAGGGGATAATCCTAGATTATTTTGACTTGATTTAACCAATTCGGGCGAAGTTCCCAACGAGTTTTTAGTGATATTGGTGGCAATAAATCCAGGCATGATATTACAAACATTAACACCCTCATCGGCAAGTTCCAGTCTCAAAGACTCAAAATAACCCACAAGGCCATGTTTTGCCGCTGCATAAGAAGTTCGGTATTTGGTATTTATTTTACCCATAACGCTACTTATTACCACTATTTGTCCCTTTTGGAGCAATAATTGGGGCAAAGCGGCTTTCGTAAGCGCAATGGTACCAATTAAATCGGTTTCAAGTAATCGCAATTCTTCTGAAAATGGGGTATCTACGGCAAAACTTCGTTGACTAATGCCCCCATTATTTATTAAAATATCAATTTTACCAAAAGCATTTATCGCTTTTTCTGCAAGCTCTTCGAAGGTATGGTATGCGCGCAGATCTAAAGGGATGATAACTGATAATACCTCTTTATTAACAAAAGATTGTTGCACTCTTTCTAGGGCTGTAATATTTCTGGAAGATAAAATTAATTGGGCACCGAGTTCGTTAAACAATTTTGCCATAGCTTCTCCCAGTCCGGAAGAAGCGCCCGTAATCCAGACCACTTTATTTTTAAAATTCATGTTTTTACGTAATTAGTACTTTGTTGATTAAATATAGTTAATTTAAAGCGCTAAATAAATATTTCCCTATGTTACGTCGCAAATTTGTATTATCTTCCATCAAAGCAAGTCCGTTTTTCTTATTCCAATCTACTTTGACAAGTGCTTGTTCTCTGTTGGAAATAGAAGAAACTCCGGTAATTACCGATAAAAAAATTATTATAATTGGTGCTGGAATTTCAGGACTAGCCGCCGCAAAAAAACTTAAAGCTGCCGGATTTACAGTAGTTGTATTGGAGGCTCAGGAAAAAGCTGGAGGACGATTAAGAACTGACCGATCTATTGGCATTGCCTTTGACGAAGGCGCCAGCTGGATACATGGCCCAAAAGGAAATCCGATAACAGCTATTGCTTCACAGGCAGGTGCTTCTACCTATTTGACGGACGATGAAAGTCTGAAAATTTATGATCAAAGCGGAAAAGAATATAATACTGATTTGTTGGACGCTGAATATGATTTATTTGAAGCTGCGCTAAAAGCTGTCAGAAAAGCAGGAGCTGACAACCAATCATTTGAGGCCATTTTTAACTCATTATATCCCGAAAAAGGAAAGGAAAGACTATGGAAATATATGCTTTCTGCTTACCTGGAATTTGATACGGGTGGAGATATTTCTAATTTATCGTCGAAGTATTTTTATGACGATGAGGAATTTTCTGGTGCAGATGTAATAATCACCAATGGTTATGACAAAATAACCGAGTACCTTGGGAAGGGATTAGATATAAAACTAAATTCCCGTGTTACAGAAATCAATTATGGCGTCGAAAAACCGTTCGTCAAGGCCGGGGGCATAACTTATGAAGCTGATTATATTCTGGTTACTGTTCCGTTAGGCGTATTAAAAAATAAATCGATTGCTTTTTCCCCGGCATTACCCAGTGAAAAAACTAAAGCCATTACAAATACCCAGATGGGAAATGTAAATAAATTTTTGCTTGTATGGAAATCATCATTTTGGGAACCCTCAGTTCAATACATTGGTTATACGCCAGAGACAAAAGGTAAATTTAATTACTTCATGAATGTGAATAAATTTTTGCCTTCTTCCAATGCTTTAATGACTTTTGCCTTCGGTAAGTATGCCACTCAAACCGAAACGATGTCCGATGCACAGATTACCACTGAAATAATGAGCCATTTAAAAGCTATTTATGGAAATAATATTAGCAACCCTATTCAATTTTTAAGAACGAAATGGGGGTCGAATATCAATTCTTTTGGCTCCTATTCTTTTGCAACAAATGGTACAGGATCATCTGATTTTGATACCCTTTCAAATACAGTTAACAATAAATTATTTTTTGCAGGTGAGCATACAGAAAGAGACTATCGTGGAACTGTTCATGGCGCTTATCTAAGTGGCATAAGGGAAGCGGACAAGATTATAGATTTATAACAAACAGATATCCATTCAGCAACATAAAAAAGAAAGCTGGGATGATTAATCCAAAATCATCTCTTATTTTTAGGCGGGTAAGTACTCCAAGGAACATAAGAAGCGATAAACCGCCGGAGGATAACAAAAAAATGGGCTTAAATAAAAGACCTACGAATAAACCTATTCCCCCTAAAATTTCCAAGGTAGCTACCAAGGTCCCGAACTTTGCGAGTCCAAAACGACTGAACTCCAATTTCATCTTGTCAGACATGAAATAAGTAATACCGTAGATAAGAAAAGAAAATCCACTTACTGCTACCAAAAAGTTAATAAAACTCAATGATTAAGCGTTTTGATAAATCAGATAAACACATAAAGTAAGAAGAAACAAAGAAGGAATGTGTTTATGCCATGGATTCTTCACTTTAAAATGAAAGTATTGAGCCGCAAGCATTAAAAATGCCATAGCAGATGCTGAAAATAAAACGTATTCCTGATGCCAGATTCCGACCACTAATAAAGTTGCAAGTACAATTTTCAATGTTCCTATCATCGTTCTTGTTAAGTCACTGAGTTGATATTGCTTAAACTCTTTAACAATATTATCGAATCTGAAAACCCAGACTATTAGAATGGATATGGCAATGGTAATCTTAAAAATAGTTTCTAATGGTAACATAATTATTGTTTTTGAACGAGTTGTGATTGAAATTGATTAGAACCAATTATTTGAACTCGAAGCAAATAGGTACCAGAACTTAAAAATTTAGCAGAAAAACGAATATCAGAATAATTCCCTGCGTGTAATTCTCTTCTTAATAACTTTCCTTGTAAATCAAATAATGAAATCTCAACATTCGAATGATCAGGAATGTTTATAAATTCTAAAGATATATCATCCCTAATAGGATTTTCCAGGATTTTAAATAAATCTGACCTTGCAAATAAATTATCAGTATAGGTTGTATTATTTGAAATGTATGGATCTGTCTTATTTTTCCATTCATCCCAATTTGAAATGCCATCTTTATCAGGATCTTCAAATCCTTTGAATGAAGTGGTAAGTAACTCTTTAAATTCCCAGGTATCGGGTAAACTGTCTTTATCTAAATCGTCTCCTGATCCCGTAAACTTACTGTAAGCTGGATTTAACATAACCATCCTGGTTTCTACTTTTTTCAAATAATCTCTAAGTTTTATAGTAAGTTCTCTCGCCTTTGAGGGAAGTAAGTTGGTTAAATCAGTGGTTTCGCTAATATCTTTCTTCAAATCAAATAGCTGTATTTTGTCCGCTTCATAATCAACCAATAATTTATAATCATTATCAATCCATGCTGATTGAGGAAAAGTATTTGGATTAAAATGAGGACAATGGAAAACCAACTCTTGTTGATTACGATTGAAAGGCAAATTTAATTGTGGTTTCAAAAGTGGCAGTAAACTGGTTCCGTCTAATAATGTAGGTAAAACAGGATTCCCATCTGTTGCCAATGCAGCAATGGTCGGAAATAAATCATACGCCACCACAGGAGTAGTTTGGTAGGTATTAGATGGAATACCAGGACCAATGATCATGAAAGGAACTCGAATACCCCCTTCCTGAGTTGATGACTTTCCACCTTTCAAAGGACTATTATTTCCTCCTGCTCCATTATCGCCGATGTAAATTATATAAGTATTTTCTGTAATGTTTAATTCTTTTATTTTGTTGAATAAAATATTTAAACCAGCATCTAAATCCTGCAGCATGGCTCCATATTCCGGATCTTTATGACGTTTACCTAAAGGGTGTTTTGTTAAATCCTTCCATTCATCCACTGATTTTTGGGTTGCTTCCGTAGGGCTTCTTGGAGCATGGTGTGAAAGCTGGACATAAAATGGATTTCCACTTTTTACGGCATCAGTCATAAAAACACAAGCAGAATCAGTAATACTAAATATATTTCGTGGATCTGTCTGGATTAATCCGTCATGATTTCCGTCATCATTTCCAGTATCCCCATCCCCTCTGTCAAAACCATGAAAAGCAGGACCTTTTCCTTGTATATGCCATTTGCCATAATGAGCGGTTTTATAACTTAGACCTTGTCTCTTTAGCCATTCCGCTATGGTTGTCAAAGAATCGGGAATTGCCAGTTCAGTTTTAGCTTCTAAAACCCTTGTACCAGCCTCTTGGGTGTTGTCAGTAAAAGTAAAGTGAAGTCTTGAAGTTGATTTTCCAGTGAGAATACTAATTCTCGTTGGAGCACATTTAGGAGCGGAAGCATATCCCTGGCTAAAAATCATTCCTTTTTTTGCCAATGCCTCTAAAACGGGCGTTTGATAATAATCGCTACGAGAATCAGGCTGACCTGGATCCATCAAAACCGAAGTTCCATTCCAGCTTTGGTCATCGGAAAGGATAAATACAAAATTGGGCTTTGATTGAGAATAAAGTGCAGAAATAAAAAATAAAAAAAATGGGGTAAGAAAACGGAGCATTTTTAAAGTTTATTTTAAATATAAATATTAGATGAATAAGAGAATCAAAAGTTTAATATATGGATAAAAAAAACTACAGATGGAAATAAATCCATCTGTAGCCAATAATTCAAAAAACTCAATTACTCAGTATGAAATAGCAACTAATTATTGTATGATCCACATTTTACCAAATACATCATCCTTGCCTCCATACTGTCTGCTCAATGCAGCATTTAAGTTTACTGCATTTGTAGTAAGTTCATTGTTAGGATATCTGAATCTGGATGGAATTACCCCTCCATTACCAGTACCTACTCCTTTCAAGAACGCTGGAATATTTGTTCTTCTAAAGTTGTAGTAGGCTTCTAAATCATTTCCCTGAGCCATGGCTAAATATTTTTGCTCTAATATTTGAGTTAGACCTGAAGCATTATTACCAGCATATTTAACAACAGGATTTACATAATATTCTTCCGTATTTACAGCTAAAGTATAATTATCAAAAATACCCAGAACGGCACCAGGCTTAGCAAAAGAGATAGTTAAATTTCCTGTTTTGATTCCATAAAAATCCATGGAAGCCAAAATTCCTCTTTTATACCAAATTTCTGCGTCCCCAGTAGCCCAACCTCTGTTTATTGCTTCTGAAATATTGAAACACATTTCAGCATATCCAACCTGAACTATTGGTTCTCCCTCATAGGAAGCATAAAAACGCTTTCTGTTAATCAAAGAATATATTCCTTTCTGAGCATTAAAGGACATATCGTCAAGACTTTCACCCGAACTTGCTCCATTGAAAGATTCAAAAGCTAGAGGTGATTTGCCTGCTTTTAAAGCTGCTTCCGTAGGTTCAGCTACCACAAAAAGTCTTGGATCCTGATATTTTTTCAATAAATCAATGTATAATTTAGAGGTATTTTCACGAAGGGCATCAAATCCATAATTATCTGGATTTTTTGGATACTTATAGAGAGGTGCTCTAGAAATAAACTGCAGATTGTCTGCATTGGAAGTAAATACAGGATACTTAGCAGGATTAGATAACACATCAGCAAAAAGTTGCTTAATCTTCAAATCAGCGTCACCTTCCTTTTTACTAAGACTGATAAGTACTCTTAACTTAAAGGAATTCACTAATTTCTGCCATTTTACCAAGTTACCGTCATAAAACCAGTCTCCATCAACTTTTTGACCTCCTTTTTGAATTAGGGAAGCAAAATCGCTGTTTGATTCTTCCAGCCATTTTAGTACCTGAACATAAATCTCCTTTTGAGTGGCATATTTAGGTGCAGTATTTTCCAATCCATTGAGGCTTTCAGAAAGAGGAAGATCACCAACTTTCTGAGTCATATTTACAAAGTGAAAAGCTCTTAAAAACTTGCCCAAGGCAGAATAAGGATTAACCGCAGCAGCTCCAGCCTTAAGCGCTTCTTCCTCCATTTTTTGGACATTTTTAAGTCTTGTGTAGTCAAGATCTGCAGAACCAGACCAATATTCGTTTGTACCGTAATAGTTGTAATTAATACAAAAATATTGATTCCAACGCATGGTTGTATTCCAGGCACTTGTACGCATATTTAAAAGTACACCATTCAAGATAAGGGAAGGAGGCGTTGACGTTGCTCTGTTCGGATCTACATCTAAGGTTGCATAATCACATGAATTGAAAGCAAACATGCAAATCGCCACGGTTATAAAAATATATTTTTTCATTTTTTTAAATTTTATGTTGGAAAAATTTTACTTAGAATTTAATATTTAGATTAAATCCAAAGCGTTTAGTCGTTGGGGTTTCAAAACTTGATGAACCTTGACGACCAGTATATTGATCTAAATCTACATCTTTGCTCTCTGCGAAATAAAGTAGGTTACGACCAACAAAAGACAATGTAACTTCCTGGAAGAAACTACCTGGTTTCAAAGGAAACTGATATGTAATTACTACCTCTCTTAATTTGGCAAAAGAACGACTCATTAAATTATTTTCATCGTCTTGGTAATAACGGCTAATCCAGTCTTGTAAGAAGGTTTTTGTTCCATTTGGCTTAAACTGAAGCTCATTATAATTAGTGATATTGCCATAAATATCCGTTTTAATGCTAGCAGTATTTGCCAGTTGTACTCCTTGGCCTAACCATGTACGATTACCTTTTGTATCTTCCAGACGAGCATTTGCCATGTCTCCCTGAACGGTAGCGATATGGCGACCTCCTCTAAAAGTTTGTCTTTGAATGTAGTTAGAAATTACACCACCCTGTCTGCCATCAAACTGAAAAGATACAGACCAGTTTTTATAAGAAAAGCGATTTATCAAGCCCCAAACGAAGTCAGGATCTAAATGTCCAACAAATTTACGTGCATTTCCATTTACAGAAGCAACCCTGATAGGTCTTCCGCCTGCATCATTAATAATCTGACCGTCCTGAGTAAACAAGTACCCAGAAGTATAGAATTTATCTACTCTTTCTCCCACTTGCTGGAAAGGAGATAATTCTGTCAACTCGTTACCATCTGCATCTTTATAAAATGAAGCCCATCTTTCTCTGAAGGTAGAGAAATTTAATTCAGGATTCCAACGGAAATTACTGTTTGATCCTTTATTAGGATCAGCCTTTAAGACAATTTCAAGTCCTTTTCTTCTGGTAGAAATTCCATTCACTAACTGACCTGTATATCCAGTTGCTTCAGAAATAGGTCTTGCAAAAGTTCTAGGTCCCTCGAGAATGTTAAAATAAGTAAATTCTAAATTTAATTTATTTTTCAACATCCCTAAATCAAAACCCATCTCCATTTCAGATCTTGAATTTCTCTCTAAACTTGGGTTACCCAAAGTATTTGAAAAGTAAGCAGCAGGATTATTATTATAACCTGCCAAAGTGCTATAAACTGTAGAGTTGCTATAGCTTGGACCATCATAAGAAGAATAATAAGTATCACCATAGCCCAGTGGATTACCTCCAAATGGAGCTGCAGCGGTACCTACAGTCGAAGAAGTCAGACCATCTTTAACGTTTGCATAAGCACCTCTTAATTTTAAGAAACTAATTGGACCTAAATCGATTAGTTCAGTAATGATACTGTTAGCTCCAAAGGCAGGGTAGAAAAAAGTCTGGTTACCTTCTGGTAAGGTTGAAATTTTATCTACTCTACCTGTATGGGTAAGATTTAACAAATTACCTAAAGTGATGTCCGCTGAGTAATAGGCACTCGCAACGCCCATCTTTGATTCGAAACTAAATACTCTGGTAGGGTTTAAGGAATTAGTAAAAGAATAAACACCTGGAGTAATTAAATAATCGGTAGTAGCATAATTACTTCTGAAAGAGAATGATCTGATATTAGCACCTCCTAATAAGTTCAAACCTATTTTGCCAAAATTCTCGTTAAACGTTAATAGTACATCGGTATTATTTTCAAATAAAGATCTCCTGTCTTCTCTGTAATCACCTTTGCGCTCATCACGACCATAAGAACCAGCTGAGTATGGGAATTTTTCATCTCTCAATAAATCATAAGAAGTAATGGAAGTACGGCCCATTAGCTTCAGTTTATCAGAGAAGGAGTAAGTAAGGCTTCCATAACCATACACATCATTTTTATAATGTCCGCGTAACCATTCTTTTGACATGAACCAAGGATTGTTGTAACGCTGATATTCTGCATAGATTTGCTGAACGCCTTCCTTACCTTCCTGCCAGTAGTTTTTCATATCGTCAACATCCCAATCAGCTCCTGCCCAGGTAATGATGTTATAAATGATTGAGTTAGGCCCATAATTAGCATCAGGGAAATTGTCTGAATATTGTCTGTTATAATTAATATTAGACTCAAAACGCAATTTTTTGGTAAAATCAAATCCTAATGTTGCATTAAAATTCAAGATATTTAGATTGGTATTAGGGACAATTCCTCTCTGGTAATTATGACCCATAGAAAAACGCATATCGTAACGATCTCCTGAACTTGCCACTGCAAAGCTGTTTTTTGCTAAAACACCAGGCTGTAAAAATCTAACCAGGTTATCTTTACCTCTTGCTATAAAAGGCGTTGGAATTCTTTTTCCTGTTAAGGGATCAATAGGACTATCATACTGAGGTAGTAAGCGACCATCTAAAGGTGGACCCCAAACATCATAGTCACCGTCATTTTTTCCTCCTCCTTTTCCATCAACAAACTCATAAATGCCATGATCACCAGGGCCATATAAATCCTGAACTTTAGGAATAGCGTTGAACCCATCTTCCATCATAGTGGAAGAATTAAATTCAACAGAAAAACCTTTCTTTTTACCAGTACCTCTCTTAGTTGAAATAATGATGGCACCGTTACGTCCACGAAATCCATAAAGCGCTGCTGCAGTAGCCCCTTTAAGAACTGTAAAAGTTTCAATATCATCTGCATTAATATTCCATGTATCAGAATTAATTGGAACACCATCCACTACATATAATAAATCGGAACTACCTCTTAGCAATACATTTGGTCGGCGCAAAAGCTCTGGAGAAGCCCCAATCGTTAAACCCGCAACTTTACCAACTAATCCATTTATATTATTTGGCTCTCTGGCCTTAATTAATTGAGAACCTTCAACGCTTTGAATGGCTGTAGTAATCCTTTTCTTTTCTTTAGTAATACCTAAAGCAGTAACGGTAACCTCTGATAGTCCAAGAGCAGCCTCTTCTAAAAATACATTTAAAACAGTCTGATCATTAATCTCAATTTCTTTCTCAGCGAAACCAACATAAGAAATAACGATAACATTTTCTCCCTGATTCAACGTAAGGTTAAACTTTCCTTGTAAATCTGTAACCGTTCCAGTGCTTGAACCCTTAACTAAAACGTTGGCACCAATAATTGGCGTTTGGCTTCCTTGTTCAAAAACAGTTCCTTGAATTGTTTTTTGCGAATACCCCATTAAAGCAAATAACATTGCGCTGCAAAAAGAGAAGGCAGACAATACTTTGCTTTTTTTAAATTTTTGTGTAAAAAAACGCATAGATTTGTTTTTAGTTAAAATAAATTGGAGAGGAGAGTAATCACTTTATTGAATCTCTCCTCTTATTTCAGCGCAAATATGATTGGGTAATACTAACTAAAGGATAACTTAAGATGAACTGTTTATTAATTTTTTATAAAAATAAATGATGGACATTATTAGAAAAACAATAGCAACAACAGCAAACAATAGTAAACAATAATTATAATATAATATTACTGAAGTTTTAGGTATTAACTCCCTTGAAAAAAGCAATATTATATACCCAAAATAACCCATACTGTCCACTAAGTACATAAAAAAGCCTATATTTCCTGACTGTTTAAAGGTTGCGATAAAACGTTCAAAAACAGTGGTATGAATCGTAACATAAGGTATGTAAATTCCCAGACCTGAAAGAACCATAAACCAAAATCCATTTATCCCTTTCCAATAACCAAACAAAGCTAAAAGGATGAGTCCAAACCCCAGAACACATAAAATCAAACTAAAGAAAAAGGCTGTTTTATTGCTTTTTATTAAAACAATAAGCGCGTGAGACAAAATAATGCCCAAAGCTATCCACAATTCAGAATATATAAAAATTGATGGAATACCTTTATAATTTAATCCTTTCCATATTTCAAGAGCAAAATCGGCTCTAAAACTTCTTAGTAAAGTAATAAGTAAAAAAGCAAACCCTATAAAAAAAACACCTAAACCAAAATTTTTCAACATCAACTTTCTTTCCTGAGATGTCATAGGATTTCTTTTGACACGGTGGACTTCATCTTCTAATGATGGAGGTGGAATTTTGGTAAGCATCCAAATAAAGATGAATGTTGGAAAAATAAATAAAAACCCAGCTATTCCGGGCATCCAAAAAGGTGATAAACCCTTTTCGAGCAGGTAACTTCCTACCGTTTTAGTAAATCCATCGGCTAAAATAAAACTGATGCACAGACCTGCAATAAGGGCTTCGGTCATTTTCCTTCCCTCCAGATAACTCTGCACAATACCGTAAACCATTCCTAAGGGCAAGCCGTTAAGAAATAAAAATATGATACCAAAAGACGGGGGAACCAGACCAAAACAAATCAACATTAATTGAGCAAATAGAATAAAACCGATGAGAATTTTAGTTCTGTTTTCACTATTTAACTCAGAAATAACTTTAATTCCAATAAATTTAGATAAGGCATAGCCTATGATTTGGGAAGAAACCAATACCGTTTTATAACCTATTCCCCAAAGTAAATATCCTTCATAATCGGCAGCAGTATAAGGTTTTCTAAACCCATACATACAGAAATAAGTTCCAAATGCAGCAATAACAGCCCATATTGGATTGCTATAAACCCCTTTTAATTTTAAAGATTTCAGATTCATAAGCTATCCTCTGAAAAATAAATACGCAGTGATTGAGATAAATGTGCCGTGAAATATTCAATTGGCTCTGTTGGTAATTCTTTAATCTTTGCCTGATCATCCCATTTCCTTAATTTAGTTGCATCTGAAAAAAAGGAATTCTGTTCAAATAAAGCCAATTCATCCTGCGACATGAGTCCTCCTTGTAGAGCTAAACTTTGCTTGGAAGGCTCGCTTAATAAATCATAATAGGTAGAATCTGTGGTTGAAAGATACCTTTTAGCTTCCACATGTAACCGAACTGGCTCCGTTACCTCTTCAGGAAAATATTTTCGCAAATAAACTGCTGCTTTATTTTCATGTACATCATCCACGCCATTTAAAGGTGCATCATCTGGCAAATCATGCAATAAATGTCCAATATCATGTAATAGTGCTGCTGTAATTAAGTGACTTGATGAATTTTCTTTCACAGCCAAAGATGCTGTCTGTAAGGCATGTTCCAACTGGGTTACTGCTTCGCCACCATATTCTGAATGACCCTTTTCTTTAAATAAATGCAATATATCAGCGACTATCTCTTTTCTGGTTTCCATTTTTTTTAAGCTAAAGATATCTGAAATGAACCCTATGATAGGATTTCAAATATTAAAAAATTATTAAATAAATTTTTATTGGCTTAATCTACTGAATGATTTTCCAAAAATTCAGGTAGCTGAGCCAAAGAATTTAGTAACCCATGATTAGGGTATTCCTCTAATGATTCTTTTGTATGCGTTCCATTGAGAACCCCCAATGAAAATTGAACATTGGCAGCTTTTCCCGATAATAGATCTGATGGGGTGTCTCCAATATTAGCCACTTCTTTTGGATCTGTAATTCCAAAATAACTCATTGCTTTAAAAATCATTGCGGCATCAGGACGACCTATCCCATTCGTTTCATCAGGCGTTAATGATAAATCTATCTTTGCTTTTCCCGATGCATTAAAATACTGTGCATCCAGATGCTTGTCCCATCCTAATTTATTTAGAATAATATTAGTCACTTTCCTGTAAAAGCCTGTAGTTAAAGCAATTTTGATTTCCTTTTCACGGAGCCATTGCAAGGTTTCTTCCGCCTTAAATGCTGCATATACAGGCTGTGTCAGATAATGGTTCTCTAATATTTCTTTGAATAGAAGAAAAGTTTTCTGAACATTTACATCAAAATCAGGATGATCCTTACCTATGAATTCATCCCAAAGCGTACTAATTACAGTTAACTTGGATATTCCCTGCAAATCATTTACACGTTGAGGTGTAGTTTTTAAATTGGATTGCTTTGCTGCTTTTAAAAAACAATCTTCCACCTCATTTTTATCTCTGACAGTCGTCCCTGCCATATCTAAAACCATTAATCTAATCATATCCCTCCAAAATAAATTGTTACTATAAATTAATGTCAAAGCTACTATAATTAACATAGTATTTCTTTACCTGAATGACCAAAGATTTATCTTTGCCCAACATTTAATATTTGCTTAAACTGTAAATTCTAATTGATAACTATCGATTAACATGGAAAATACACATTTTGATTTAGCCATTGTAGGTGGTGGAATAATTGGCCTTTCACAGGCATGGTCAGGGGCAAAAAAAGGTAAAAAGGTTATCCTTTTTGAAAGACACCCACAAGCACAGGAGGCATCCATTCGAAACTTTGGTATGATATGGCCTATTGGGCAACCTTTAGATTCATATCCCACTGCAATGAAGTCGAGAGAAATATGGTTAGATTTGTCAAAGAAAGCGTCTTTCTGGGCTGAGACTGCTGGATCTCTGCACCTTGCCTATCACGAAGACGAATGGGCCATTTTAAATGAATTTTACCAGCTTTATCAATCATCCTCCTACTCACTTGAGTTACTTACCCCAAAAATGGTGAGTCAAAAAAGTGCAGCTGTTAAAATGGATGGACTTTTAGGTGCACTTTTTAGCTCAAGTGAAGTAAATGTGGATCCCCGTCAAGCTGTCTGGCAAATTCATAAATATCTGATAGAAGCATTGAATGTCCAAATTGAATACAAAACCGTTATTTCAAACATTGATTACCCTCAGTTGACAAGTGGTGAAAGAGTCTGGAAGGCAGAACAGATTATTCTTTGCACAGGCGCTGATTTAGAAACCTTATTCCCAGCTTATTATCAAAACTTAAATCTGGTAAAATGTAAATTACAGATGATGCGGACTGTACCTCAGCCAGCTTCATGGGAATTAGGACCAAACCTGGCAGCAGGCTTAACCCTTCTACATTATGAATCGTTCCTGGAATGCCCCACAAGATCCATATTACAAAAAAGAATAGAACAGGAATCACCAGAATATTTGAAAAGAGGGATTCATGTCATGGCTTCACAAACAGCATATAATGAAATAACTATAGGGGACAGTCATCATTATGGAGACACCATTTTACCTTTTGACGACCAAAAAACAAATAAATTAATATTAGATTATCTAAAATCATTTGCTCATTTCCCACATAGCGAAATTCAATCACTCTGGAATGGCACATATGTTAAACTACCTGGTAAGAAATGGCATATTGGTTCAATTTCTTCGGGAATAAGTGTAATAACAGGTGTTGGAGGAGCGGGTATGACCCTATCATTTGGTCTTGCTGATTTAACAAATAAATGATATTTATATAATATTATTTATGGTTAAGGTTTAAAACCTAACTTATATTTTTGAGCCATAATTGCTATTGTTAATTAGTGTTTTTTCATACAATCTGGTTGACCTGGATCCCTCGAGGATTCAGGTTTTTTAATGTTTAATTAATAAATAATTTACATGCAACTAACAAATGGTCATTATCTTGCAAAAATTTTTAACCTAAAATGAGTTATGACCGCCATACATCAGATAAGAGACAAATTTTTTAAACAAATTCATCTATCCAATCTCGTTTATAATACCTGTTGGGAGGATCCGCGATGTGACAGAAGTTTACTACATCTTAATGAAGATAGTCAATTAGTTATGATAACTAGTGCGGGATGTAATGCTTTGGATTATTTATTGGATAATCCGAAAGAAATACATTGTATCGATATGAATCCCAGACAAAATGCATTGTTAAATTTGAAAAAATCAGTCTTTAAAGAGTCTAATCACGATATTTTATTTAAGTTGTTTGGAGAAGGAAATACAAATAATTTTAAAGGTTTTTTAACCAAAAATTTATCAAGCTCATTATCAGAAGAGGATTTTATATACTGGCAACAAAAATCTCATTATTTTGAAGAAGATAAAAATAAGGGTAGTTTTTATTACCATGGAACTTCAGGCTTAATAGCCTGGCTTTTTAAAAATTTTTTACATCTGACTCCCACGTTAAAAGCTGAACTTCAAAAAATATTTGCTTCTTCCACTTTAGAGGAACAGCAAGACCAGTACGGGACTATTGAAAAGAAAATTTTTTCTCCATTTTTTCAATGGCTGACCAGTCGCCATACTGTTTTAACTTTAGCAGGAGTACCCAGAGCTCAAAGAGACTTAATTGAAGCTGATTATCCAGGTGGCATTAAATCATTTATTTTAAATAGCCTTAAACACGTATTCACAAAGATTCCTCTGCATGATAATTATTTCTGGCATGTCTATTTATTTGGAAAATATACCCATGAATGCTGTCCTAATTATCTGAAAGAAGAAAATTTTGAATCTTTAAAATCAAATATCCATAAAATAAAAACCTATTCCCAAACGATTACTTCCTTCTTAGATGAAAACCCCAGAAAATATACTCACTTCATTCTGTTGGATCATTTAGACTGGCTAGCCTACCATAATCCAAAAGCCATGCATGAAGAATGGGAAATAATGCTTAAAAATAGTATACCTGGCACTAAATTTCTCCTTCGCTCTGCATCAACCCATTTAGGTTTTATTCCTGATTTTGTTCATAAGGCAGTTGATTTTTCTAATAAGGAAACCCTTATTCAACATAGTTTAGACAGGGTTGGCACCTACGGTAGTGTTCATTTAGGCATTGTTAAATAATCTATGATGGAAAACGAAAATAAGCGTCTGGAACAAAAACTTTCTGGCTATTACAAAATGCACGCCCCTATTTATGACTTAACAAGATGGAGCTTTTTGTTTGGTCGTATTGATATTTTAAAAAAATTACAGATACCTGAAAAACCATATCATGTATGGGAAATAGGTTGTGGAACGGGAAAAAATTTATCCTTCTTGTTAAAAAAACACCCTACCATTTCCTGTTTGGGCCTTGACACGTCCAGTGAAATGATTCAAATTGCTAAAAATAAGTTAAAGAAATATGGCCAGACTTGTTCTATTTTGAATACCACTTACAAGGTGAATCATACAGAAGATTGGGAAAAACCAGACCTTATCCTTTTCTCTTATTCCTTGAGTATGATTAATCCAGGTTGGAAAGAACTTCTTGAACAAGCAAGAAGGGATTTAAAACCTGGTGGCCATATCGCTGTGGTAGATTTCCACCAATCTAATTTTTCAGGATTTAAAAAATGGATGAGATTAAATCATGTTGAAATGAACGGTCATTTGCTTCCCGTTTTGGAATCCCTTTTTACGCCAACACAAAAAGAAATAAAATCGGCTTATTTGGGAATTTGGAAATATCTGCTTTTTATAGGGGAGAAATAAATAGGCCATTCGAAAATTTAGAAGAAAAATTGCTTATTTTCATATTATTGGATATTTAATTTGGCTGGATTTGTTTAGCATAAATAGTGAAATGGACAAGTAAATACTATACTTATTCAAAAAAGGTAGTCATCAAACTTCAAGGCTAAAAAAGAGGTTTGAAAGAATAATTAAATTCTTTATAATTTATGAAACTTAAAATCAAGGATTTCCAACTATCAGAATAAAAGAAAATTCATATTTAAATTTTTTCGAAGGTGTACACAAATATTAAACCTCATGAATTTTGGTGTTTTTTCTTTACTTTAAATTTTGAGGGTAACTTTAATTTTTACCATCTTTCACCAATAAATAAAAATCCTGGTTTTAGAAATTACTAAAACCAGGAAAATTTATTATTACTAAAAAGAAGTGAAAATCAAACTATAAAGTGTATCTCAGCATACTTAATACGGCTGTTCCTGTCGCGTTTACTGAATTAATATAAATATAAGCTCTATATTTTTTGTCAGCTGTCTCCACCCAAACTCCAGCTTCTGCTCTTAATCCAATGGCATAATTAGGCATATCTGTCATATCAACACTAGTTAGATCAATATCATCAACATAAATGCCATATTGGAGATTAGCAAGATTTCTATCCTGGAGCCCAAAAACTTTTCTAAGTTTAGTACTTCTTTTCAAACCGGCAGGTAAAGTTATGCCAGGTAAATAAGCAACATCAGCACCTGGAGAAACTAATCCGTGGGTAAAAGTTGTTGGACTAGCTCTATAGAGATAAACTAAATCTATTTTATCTGGAATGGCAGAAGCCGAGGTGGCATTATAAACTGCCATATCTTCAATTGAAATAAAAGCATTTGTGCCATTAGAAACAGCAAGATTCTTTCTTATACTCATCTTTGAGATATTGTATGGCCCCATTTTGTAGGATGCAGACTTTCCATCGCTACTATTTACAGAAAAAGTAAAGGAGACTGTTTGACCTTTTGCTTCATCAGGTACAATGTAGTAATATCTAAGTGTTGCCGCGTTGGTATCAACAGTGAAAGTAACTTTCGATGATTTACCCCCATCTACTGCCGTGGAAGGTGATCCCACCGTAACAGGAATATCAACGCCCCCTGAATTGGTATAGTATGATCTGTGTTCCAAATAGGTGCCTGTTCCTCCAGGAATTGAAGCTTCAACCTGTGCCGAAACCAATTTACCTTGTGATTTTGGTATGGCCATTGCGTAAGCAAATTCAATAGGTAAACTTGCAATACTTGGTCCAATCGTCCTTTTCAGGCAATCATTTGTTAGCTGAGATACTGGTTCAGGCAAAGAATATTCTTCTTCCTGGCATGCTGTCAAAGTAGTCAGCAAAACCCATACCAAAAAGATAAAATTAAAATTTCTATATAGCATTGCTTTTGTTTTAAGTGTAGATATTTACTGATACTTTATTATTAATTTGTAAGGCTTACGGACTAATCTGTTTCCTGAAACAACGGTAAAAATCTTTGGATCAGCTAAATTTGAAAGGTCCATTTTTCCAGTTATTTTAGGGTCTAACTTACAGTCTGTTGCCAAGGTAAACTGAGGATAAACATTTTTTAAATCCGTGCCAAAAAGTACTGATACATCAATAGTCTGTGCTACGGTATCAATTAATGCAGGAGCTGCTCTAACTGTCACAAAATCAGCACCAAGTAATTCAAAATTACTAACAAAACACTCGCTCCTAAAGGTAATTAACAGTCCGTCTTCGTCAACAAAACTATTTTTTTCACAAGAAAAAATAGTGCCAGTAAAAAAGAAGACAGCTAAAATTATTTTAAAATATATAGTCATGGCTTATGGTTAAAATTCTTTGTAATGATAGGTATTCAGTTTATCTCCAAGGAATATTTTGAGTTAACTTTGGATTGCGGTCTCTTTCATTGGGTGGTATCCTGAAAATGTATGCTTGCTGGTAAACCAAATCTGAAGCATTCAGATAATACCTGGTTATATCCGCTCCCCATGTATCTTTTTTCCAGACACCGACACCACCTGGAGGGCCCCAAACTCTTTCAATGGCTCTCCACCTTCTTAAATCAAATCCACGGTGACCTTCTGCAACCAATTCAACGATTCTTTCCTGTTCAATAGCATCAAAAAAAGCAGATTTACTGGCATATTTTGAAGGAGCTAAAGGGGGTAATGCACCTCTTGCACGAACTTTATTAACGCCCGCTATGGCATCAGGAAGGGGACCACTCACTTCATTTGAAGCTTCTGCATACATTAAAAACACATCTGCCAATCTCATGACTGGAAATGCATAATCTCCTTCACTTCTTCCTAAACCTTCATAGTTCCTAACAAATTTCCTAAATACATATCCATGTAATGCACCGTCAGTATTATAAGATATATATTTTATCCCTCCAATGGTAACATTGGCAGCCCAGGTCTTATAGATATAGGGAGAAAATCCGGTTGACTTCAATGCAGTTAATCCAATACACATTTCATAATCCCACATAAGGGTTGACTTCATGCGGTAATCTCTATTAGCATAAGATTTAGGATTAACTGCAGAATTTACCGTAGTTCTGGCAGCAGAATTCGTAGTAGGATTGAGAGGAACCATTTTTGGAGCAAAATCACCTGTTGTAATTAATTGATATCGATCTGCCAACTCAAAATAGGGAAGTACCCACACTTGCGATCCTTCAACGGTACGACCTGAAAAATCACGCATTAACTCTTCTCCCTGTGAAGGGGTTGTAGGTGTTCCAGAATGTGTAAATACCATTATCATCTCTGAATTACCATTTGCCTTTGGGGTAAACAATTCGAAATAATTAGGTAATATTTCCGCCCTGCCCAAAGAATCTATCTGGCCAGGATCACCATTTTTGTACAAAGTCAATCCAAAATCATTAATTACAGATTTAAAATCAGCCGCAGATGCTGTAAAAGAAGCTTGAGCTTCAGCCTGATCTTGATTAAACCCTTCTAATTCAGGCCAGCCATTTTTCTTCCAGCTTCCCCAAAAAAGATTAAGCTTTCCTCTGAAAGCGAGTGCAGCAGGTTTTGATGCTCTACCCAAAACTGGGTTTTTCGCTGGAAGTTTAGCAACTGCATAATCAAAATCTGCTAAAATTGCGTCTTTTACTATTTTAATATTCGTGCGCTCGATAGAAGTCACCTCACTGTTGCTATAAATAATTTTATCTATATAAGGAACATCTCCCCACATGGAAATTAGTCTGAAATAGGTCATACCTCTTAATAAGCGTGCTTCAGCAATGATACTTTCCAAAGCCGCTAATTTTGCACCCGAAGCACTGGGCAGCATTTTATTGGTAATATTTTCTATAACATAATTGCACCTGTTAACAGCACCATATAGATAACTAAAATATTTATCAAAACTAGCTCCATAACCCGATGGTGCATAAGTAGCACCTTGATAAGCATCACCCCTTAAAATACTTCCACTGGTCGCACTGGTTCCTCTTGTTCTGGTAAAATCTCCATGTCCATCAAAATAATAATCTCTATCAAAAACTGCTCTGGTGGCAGCATAAGCTGACATCAGGGCAATTGTTGCATCTGCATCCGTTTTCCAGAAATTTTCTGAGGCAAGTTCGCCGGTAGGCTTTTGGTCAAGAAGGTCTTTCTTACATGACGTAGGAAAAACAAGCACTACTGTAAACAACAAAAAAGCACTGATATTTAAATGAATAGATAGTTTTTTCATCATCTTAAGATTTTAGAAACTTAGGTTTACTGCAATAGAATAAGATTTATTAATAGGATACACATTGTTATCATCGCCTTGTTTCTCTGGATCCAAACCACGGAAAGAAGTTAATGTGCCAATATTTTCTGCAGAACCCACAATTCTGAAATTAGAAATTCCCATTTTTGTCAGTAATTTTGAATTTAAAGTATAGCCAATCTGAATATTTTTCACACGCAGGTAGGACATATTATCAAGCCAAAAACCAGTTGATTGCCTGTTGTTTCCACTACCTCCAAGTCTTGGCCAAAGTCCACTTCTATTATCCCAAGACCAAGGATTATAAAGATGTTCCCAGGATGCGGCATATCGGGCATTGTTAAAGTTGGTATTATTGAATATATTCAACCAATAATCCTTTCTTCCAGCAGAACCTTGTAGAAAAACAGTAAAGTCAAAACCTTTGAAAGCAAAAAAAGTATTAAAAGCAAAGGTAGTAGTAGGACGTTCCTGTTGAAAATTAGGATATGCTTTTCTATCATCAGCTGTAATTCGACCATCACCGTTAAGATCCTTTAGTAATAAATCACCTGGAGCAGCACCCTGGGGTGTTGCTTTGTATACATCTGCCCATGACTGAGCAATTCCCAAGTCTTCATAAGAATATACGAATTGATAAGGCATTCCTATAAAAATATTACCTCTTAATAATAATTGGTTCCATTTTTCCAAATTTGTTTTGTTGATTGCCGCATTCAGATTAAAACCATATTGTAAACTTCCAATCATGTCTTTCCATGAAACATCTAGTTCTACCCCTCTGTTTCTAAGGTTGCCAATATTGGTTCTCGGTGGAGGTGAATAGGCATAAAAAAGGAATGTAGAAAATTCAGACGGTCTGTTCATTCCAGTTGTAAGTCGGTCATAATAATCAGCAGTAACAACCAGCCGATTTCCAGAAAAGGCCAAATCCATACCTACGTTAAAAACCGTTGAAGTTTCCCAGGTCAATAACCTGTTTATCATCTTACTATTTGCGAAACCACGCTGAACAGAAGTACCTGTTACATAATTTAGATTAGTAAGCGTTTCCTGTTGTTCAAATCTACCTACACCGCTATTATTACCCAAACTTCCATAGGAAACTCTAATTTTACCATTGGATAGGAACTTATTTGTGAATTTCTGAATAAATTTTTCTTCAGTGAATTTCCATCCAAAAGCCATAGATGGAAAAAATCCAAACCGACTGGAATCAAGAAATTTTGATGACCCATCAACCCTAAAATTTACTTCAAAAAGGTATTTATTAAAAGCAGAATAATTAACTTTCCCAATATAAGATTGCAATCCCTCAGTACTTGATGTTCCACTGGTTGACTGAATATCAGTCAAGGCTGCATTTATCTCTGTCAAAGAAGGGTGAAGCCTGTCATTTCTGCCACTTCCCTGAGAACGCGCGTACCAATATTCCTCATTATATACAAATAAAGCAGAAAAATCATTATTCTTCCCAATTTTTGTATTGTAATTAAGACTTCCATTTAATAAGGTTTTAAAACCAGTGCTGGTAGAGTTTGAAATACCTGCGTTTGCACCTACATAAGTTCTACTTCCAAAAGTTTCTGTCTGAAAATTATATGCCTGTGCTGGAATAGGGGCACTCCATGAAAATTGATTATAGTAATTTAGAGCATAATCAACCCTTGCTTTTAGTCCTTTAATAGGGGACCAGTCATAATATGCCTGAATATTAGCTTCTTGTCTGTTATTTTGTGAAGGGCTAAGCGTATAAGGTGCATATGGATTATAAGCTTGTGGGTCCTCGCCATAAGCCATTACTCCTCCATAATAACCTGTTTTAGGATCAAAAGGAACCAAACCTGCAATAGCATATTGAAGATCATTTCCTGCTGTATTTCCTGGATCAGGATCTGTAAAACCCTCTGATAAGGCATATCTCCATTTAGACCAGTTTCCGTTGAAACGGAAGCCAGTATTCATATTATTTTTAATTTTTCCATCAAAATTGAACCTAGCATTATACTGGGAATAATCATTATTAATCTGTAATCCTCTTTCATCTTTTCCGCCCAGTGAAACAAAGAAATTCGTCCCTTCATTTCCACCAGATGCGGAAAGATTGTAATTACTGTATAAACCCTGTCTTAATATTACATCCCAAATATCAGTATCTGGAAATTTCAAGGGATCAATCATACTCTTCGCCATCCACTCATCGACTGTCCCTAATTTAAATAGTTGGTTTCCCTGAAGTGTGTTTACAGCAGTTCTCTGTTGCTGAACATGTAAAGCCCTTGCATAATCCTCCATAAAATCTATCCCTTTAGTAGGAACAATAATGGAATTATTGCTGGTGAAATTTAAGGTCGTTTTTTTTGCTCCCTTTCCACTTCTGGTAGTTATCAAAATAACCCCATTTGCAGCTCTGGAACCATAAACAGAAGCAGAAGTTGCATCTTTTAATACTGAAATGGTTTCTATATCATTGATATTCAATCTATTAATATCAACATCAGGCATTCCATCCACCACAATCAAAGGACTGGCATTATTCACAGTTCCTAGTCCTCTAATCAGTAAACTGGCATCATTATTACCAGCCATACCAGAAGATTGCACGGCTTGTAACCCTGGTACAAGTCCAGATAGTGCAGAAGAAACATTGGGTAAAGCGCGACTTACTATTTTTTCATCAACACTCAATTGAGAAACAGCTCCTACCAGATTTACTTTTTTCTGAGTACCATAACCAACAACCACAACCTCCGAAAGATTCTGTACATCTGCTTCAAGAATTAAATTAATTGCCGTCTGAGTTCCAATCAGAACTTCCTGTGTTAAAAATCCTACATAGCTGAAAACCAGAATATCGCTACTACTCATTCCTGAAATTGAATACAATCCATTTTCATCAGTAACTGTACCTAAAGTAGTCCCTTTTATGTTTACAGTTACACCAATCAACACCTCATTGTTAATATCTGTAACTTTTCCCTTAATCGTTAGGTTTTGAGAAAGTAACGATTGAATTGGAAAGAAAAGAATAATTAATCCCAATAAAAAATGATGTATTTTCATAATCTTTATTTTTAACAAACGCTTAGGTTTATTTCCAAAATTGAAAACCTGTTTCTCAAAAATATAAAAAAACAGAATTTCAAATAAAAGTTGCTCAATATATAAATAGTTTTTATTAAAAAATATAATCATTTTATTAAAAATTAATTAAAAAAAGAAGGTTAAATGCTTTTGATTTAAGAGAGCTTGAAATTTTTCCGCGAAATAATTCAATGGAAATACCTTAAAATAAGTACAACATCAAATTCAGTAAGTTTAATGATAAATATATGCGCAAGTTTTCATTAAATCAAACTAAATTTTTTTCCCTCCCAAAACCATGGTATTTAGCTTTATGATTTACCACTCCATTCAAACTTCCTCTTATGGGTTATTTCGGATTCATTTAGGAAAAAACATATCTAGATATGCAAATTTTACCTTATTTTCATTTGCATTCACATTTCACAAATTTTAGCAGAAGATGTAATAGCTGAGGAAAAATCTCCCTATTACTTAAAAAAGATTAAAGGGATTTAAAAATTCTTTGAAAAACATGGAATTAATCTGGATATTATTCAGTTGGCAAATGTTGATTTTCAAAATGAGTCGAAAGAAGTAGCATTGGAAGAATTGCTAATAATTACTCCTAAATTAGATGGCATCTTTCCTATTTCAGGCTAAAACTCCTTTAAAAATATACCGTCTTCAGAAAAGAAATTTTTTAAGAAACCAGAATGATAGGGGAAGAAACTGCCCATTTAATCATTGATCAAATTATTTACGGAAATCAGGAGGTTAGGTCTAAACTTATCCCTGGTGAGATTATTCTTAGAGGATCTGCTTGATAGATTTCGTTTAGAAACGATGGCAAAATTCTTTAGATTAGTCTTTATTTAAATTTAATTTGTGATAATAAACATAAGAAACGGATAATATTCCTAATACAAACATTGGAAAAATAGTTTGTACATTCATTCCGTCCACAGCACCATGACTTATGCTTGCAAAAATAAAGTCAAAAGTAAAACCAGCATAAGCCCATTCTTTAACTCTTTTTGGAATTTGAGGAATTACCAATGCCAATACACCTAAAACCTTAAAAACAACCAATGCATTTCCAAAATATTCAGGATAACCTAAATGTCTGATCCCTTCTTTAGCCATCTCTGTTTGTGAAGTCAATGCTGGCATTACTCCTTCAAACAAAGCAATAATGATCGTTGCTGTCCAGAAAATAATTTTTTCCTTTTTCATTTCTTTAAATTTTGCTTGATTTGTATTAAAGACCCAAAATTAATCCTCTTTAAGGATAATTTTTATAATAAATACCATTTAGTATATATATTTCTATTTCTTACTTTCAGGAAATTGTTACTTTTGACTTATGAAGCATACACCTATAAACCTAATATCAGGCATTTTATTTATATGTCTATTTTGTATACCTGTCTTATCTTTTTCACAAAATAAGTTAAAATCGGTATCTCCAAAAACAATGGCAAAAGGTCAAAGTTTATTTGATGCTTTATGTTCTTCTTGTCATAATTTTTCCCAGCGGGTCATTGGACCAGAACTAGGAACCGTAATGTCTGCGGCGTCAGCTGACTGGATAAAAAATATGATTGTCAATGCGGGTGCATTAATTGAAAAAGGAGATCCCAGGGCCAAACAATTGTATGAAGATTATAAACAAGTCATGCCCTCTTTTCAGTATTTGAAAAAATCAGAGGTGGATGCACTAATGTCCTATATTGGCAGCAAACAAAAGAAAAGTAGCCCAGCTATTCCTTCTTCTGATGGAATACCCCCATTAACCGATCCTATTCCTACTAAAATAGCCAGGTCTCCCATTGCGCTGGACCTTACCTACCTTTCCACCTCCCCTTTAACGGCCACCAAAGCGCCCCTGTCGAGAATAAATGTATCGAGAACCCTTCCAGGAACGCCAAACCGGCTTTTTATTCAGGATTTACGAGGGTTTCTCTATGAGTTTAAGGATAACAAATGGAAAGTTGCCATAGATTTGATTAATGAAAAACCATCATTTATTCATACTCCAGGATTAGCAACTGGTTTTGGCAGTTTTGCCTTCCATCCCGATTTTACCTCAAATGGACTATTATATACCACTCATACTGAACCAGCAGGGACGGCAAAAGCAGATTTTGCCTATGAAGATTCTATTAAAGTTACGTTACAATGGGTTTTGACAGAGTGGAAAATACAAGACGTCAACGTACTTCCATTTAAAATGACAAACAGGACTTTGCTTCGTGTAAATATGGCGACGCCCATTCATGGTGTACAGGAGTGTACTTTTAATCCTATCGCATTGAAAGGAAGCAGCGATTATGGGCTTTTATACATTGGGGTTGGTGACGGGGGTTCTGCCGGAGAGGGCTGGACACATATAACGACAGGAAATAGCAGGATCTGGGGTTCAGTCATACGGATAGATCCTTTCGGGAAAAATAGTAAAAATGGTCAATACGGAATCCCAACCGATAATCCATTTGCAAAGTCGAAAGATGCTGACCTTTGTAAGGAAATCTATTGCCGAGGCTTTAGAAACCCAAACCGGATTGTCTGGACACCTAAAGGCAAAATGCTGATAACCGATATTGGCCAATCAAATAGCGAGGAACTAAATCTGGGCATTCCCGGCGGAAATTATGGCTGGCCAGACAGGGAAGGTACTTTTGTGGTTCGTCCAAAGGCAAAAATAGATCAGGTTTTCCCTCTCCCAAGCGAAGGGGATTCTATTCCTTACCTTTATCCCGTTGCTCATTATGACCATGACGAAGGAAAAGCTATTTCTGGTGGATTTGTATATACAGGAAAAGCAATACCCGCTTTAAAAGGAAAATATATTTTTAGTGATGTTACAAATGGTAGATTTTTTTACGTCGAGACCGATAAACTGAAATTAGGCACGCAATCTACCATTACGGAATTTGGCCTTACTCTTGACAGACAACCTTTTAGCTTCTTGTCTATTCATCCGAAATATAAACCTGATCTAAGACTAGGTTTAGACGAAAATGAGGAGCTATTGATTTTCACCAAAGCAGATGGCAAAGTTTACAGAGTGGTTGATGCCCAATAAATGATGCTATCCAACCCCTTTTTTCATTTCATAAACGAAATTAAGTTTGGGTAGCTCCCCATAATAGGTAACTTCCTGTTCAAATATCTTTTCAGCACCCAATCGCTCCATCGCTTTTTGGGACCTGATATTTTGCGCACCAACCTCAAAATGAATCTTATCAACATAGTTAAAGGCATGCTGTAGCATGAGCCATTTAGCCTCCTTGTTAAAATGATTTCCCCAACAAACCCTTGAAAAAAAAGTGTAGCCAATTTTTATGAGACGTGCTTTAGCATCATAATCATAAAATCGGGTAGAACCAATAATATCTCCTGTCACTGCATTTGAAATTAAAAAAGCCCCTTCCGACTGGATAGCCCCTTCAAAATACTTTTGAAAAACTTCCCGTTTAAACCTATCCGGATTAGGATGTTGCTCCCAGATAAGAGGATCTCCTGCTACCTGAAATAAGCGTTCAAAATCATCTTCAAGCAATGGAGTTAATACAACTTTTTCATTTTTCAGAAGAATAATAGGAATTTGTTCCATGTCAAAATGATTTGCATTTTTCTCTAAATATACCCTACATTTGTAAAACATACGTGATCCACTCGCAACATTTTAACCTTATGACAAATAATCAAAAATTTCATCTAAATCAGCCAACAGAAATTCAAAAATCGGATGAATCTTTGAAAGAAAATAATGAAGGAACTTACGATTTCGATTTAGAGGATATACCAAATCTTGTTAAAAAGTCTTTATCGCAATATCAACCTGCTGCCCATCGAATCATGGCTATTAAAGAAAAAATATTTAATCGATAATGGTATTATGCCAAATATACTTACCCTTTTTTTGGTATTTTTCAGCTCCTTACTATTCGGTCAACTTACCCTACCCGATACGGTTCAATTTAAAATAACTCAACTTAAAGGGGAGATTTTACTTCCTATTGATGCAGATTTTAAATTTCGCTCTTCATTTATCGAAGAATCCGACCCTCAATGGGATTTGATAATTTCAGAAAAACAACATAAAAGAGAAATTCGCTATTTATTTTTACCTGATACTTCAGCCAGTTATTTTCCACCTGATATGTCTGTTTACCGTTTAGTATTAAATGTGTGCAGAAATGAAGATAACTCTGTTGTCACAGCCAGAGAATTGAGTGAAGATGAGTTGTTCGACTGGTACCAGTGTGATTCGGGTAAAATTTACCAATTCCCACCAAAATTAACTTTAGGGTATTTTACCTACTGCAGGTTGATTGCCATACACAGAGAGGGCCGCGGAAAGGTTGTCATTTGTTTGCTCTATAATGACCCTCAATATCTTCAAGAAGGTCACAACTATTCCTTCCGATTTTTAGATGATAAATAATGAAAAAAATAAAGAAAATGAAAAATTAATTTAGTGAACATGACACGGCAGAATTTATAAGCCGAATCAACAAATTAACTCCAACTACTAGCCCAATCTGGGGTAAAATGGATGTTGCAAAAATGATGGCCCATTGATATGTTACTTACGAAATGGTATATGAAAATATTCTATACTACTCCTGATCAACTTCATATTCTGGAAAACATAAGACATTATTCTAAAGCTGCCATGACACCGCTACAACGACTTGAACATAGTTTGCACCCATTTGTAGATTTTGTTGTTATGCCAATATTTGCTCTTGCCAATGCTGGAATAACTTTTTCCAATAGCTTTTTTGATGACTTGGGCAGTAATATTAGCCTAGGTGTAATATTTGGGTTGGTTCTAGGTAAATTTATTGGAATAGTTGGATTTTCTAAAATCTTAATCAAATTAAATTTGGCAACACTTCCTGAAGATGTTAATTGGAGACAGATTTATGGAGTTGCCATGCTTGGGGGTATTGGATTTACCATGTCGTTATTTGTACCAAACCTTTCCATCTTAAAGACAGGAAAAGCAAAAGCAATTAGATTTAGTACTTTAGAATCTATTTGTAAAGCCTTGGACTGCCAACCAGCTGATATTTTAGAATATAAAAATGATGATGTTAAAACAACAAACCGCTAGCAGCACCTTAGTAGCAAGGGCTAGTAATGTCGTTGCGGAGAATAACTGGTTTATTCCATGCAAATAATGCGGAGAAAGTTTTGCGATGCGGAGATTAACAGTTACTTTTAACGCAAGATAAGCGGAGATAAAACTTAAATGTATATTTACGAGCAATCAAATTGGCCAATATTTGAATGGAATAGCGAGAAGTTATTACCATTGCTTTCTATGGTAAGAAACAGACAAGGCAAGCTAATTGGGAAAATGGGGATGTTAGGGTTTGAATTACGAAGCGAAGCAAATCTTGAAATCTTAACCCAGGAAATTATTAAATCAACAGAAATTGAGGGCGAGGCCTTAGATAAGGAACAAGTAAGATCATCCATTGCAAGAAAACTAGGCTTGGATATATCAGGATTAATCTATTCAGAAAGACATGCAGATGGAATGGTCGATTTAATGATTGACGCAACTAAGAATTATGACAAAGAATTAACTAAAGAAAGACTTTTTTCCTGGCATTCAGCACTTTTCCCTAATGGAAGAAGTGGAATGTATAGGATTATAGCCGGACAATGGCGCGACGATTCAACAGGACCTATGCAGGTTGTATCTGGAGCATTGGGAAAAGAAAAAGTTCATTACCAAGCACTGCCTGCTCTGCAAATTGAAAATGAAATGACGTTATTTTTTGAATGGTTTAATCGAGAAAATAAAACTGATTTAGTTCTTAAAGCAGCGATAGCACATTTATGGTTTGTTACAATACATCCGCTTGAAGATGGCAACGGAAGGATATCAAGAGCGCTTAGTGATATGCTTCTCTCTCAATCTGACGAGCAATCTTACAGATTTTATAGTATGTCAACTCAAATTCGCAAGGAACGTAATTCCTATTATGAAATCTTAGAAAATACTCAGAAAGGAGGAATGAACATTACTCGCTATTTAGAATGGTTTCTACATTCTTTGTTAAATGCTATTGAATATTCAGATGTAATACTAGAGAAAATTATTCACAAGCATTATTTCTGGATGAAAAATTCAAAATTTAATTTCAATAACCGACAGATTAAAATTTTAAATATGCTAATGGATGATTTTAATGGAGTATTAAACACTACAGAATGGGCTAAAATTGGAAAGTGTTCGCAAGATACAGCATTGCGCGACATTAAAGACCTTATAGAAAAAGGAATACTGATAAAAAGTGACCAAGGTGGGCGAAGTACAAAGTACGAACTAAAATCAGATGACATATAGACAGCCCAAGCTATTAACAGCGTGAAAGCGCCCTCCCTTGCAGTACTCTATGAATAACCATTACGTTTAAAACGAAGACATACGTTATATTCCGTGAAATCCGGTAATCCTTAAAATCCGTGATTTAGAACCGATCGTTAGGGGTAAATTTCACTTAAAAATCTATCGTCGAAAATCTAATATCCATCTCGGGCATAGGTCTTAGAAAATCATCCATTTTTTATGCTTTGCCATCACAAAGACCTATTAGCCCCATATATAAAGTAGCAAAAAACAGGCTAGAGATAACGGACGAAGTTTGTCAGAATTATTAGAGATGCTAACTACTGTTTAATTACTCCGATTTCAGCTCTCGCCTAAGTATTTTACCTACATTGGTTTTGGGTAATTCCTCTTTGAAAACAATCTCTTTAGGAATTTTATAAGCAGTAAGATTTTCCCTGCAAAAAGCGAGTAAATCCTTTTTATTTACATTTTTATCTTTTAAAACTACAAATGCCTTTACTGCTTCCCCCGATTTGTTGTCAGGTATTCCTACTACAGCGGCTTCAAGGACCCCTGAATGAGAAACGAGAACTTCCTCAATTTCATTGGGATAAACATTAAAACCAGAAACAAGAATCATGTCCTTTTTACGATCTACAATTCTGAAAAATCCGTCAGGTTCCATGTATCCCAAATCTCCAGTGGAAAACCAGCCATCTTTCAAAGAAACAGCCGTTTCCTCTGGCTGATTATAATATCCTTTCATAATCTGAGGACCTGAAGCCTGAATTTCCCCAATTTCCCCTGGTTCCAGTACTTTCCCATTATCGTCAACAATTCTCATGCTGGTAGAAGGTAATGGCAATCCAATACTTCCCAATTTTCCGTTGCCATCAATGGGGTTGACAGACAAAGTGGGAGATGTTTCGGTCAATCCATATCCCTGCGCCAGATAACAACCTGTAATTTTCTCCCAGGCAACAGCTACCGGATTTTGAACCGCCATACCACCTCCAACGGTAGCTTTTAACTTTGAAAAATCTAATTTCACAAAGTCATCTTGCTGTAACAAGGCATTAAATAAGGTATTAATGCCAGTAATTAAACTGGGCGGATTATTTTTTATCGTTTTTATCAGCCCATTAATATCTCTCGGATTGGTTACCAATACGGAATGAGCACCAAACTGTAACATAGAGAGGCAATTTACCGTAAAAGCAAAAATATGATACAACGGTAAGGCACATAACGCTACTTCAACTCCTTCCGACAGGAAAGGCTGCATGATGGCTCTGTTTTGCAATACATTAGCTACCAGGTTTCTATGCGTTAACATAGCTCCCTTTGATACCCCGGTAGTTCCCCCTGTGTATTGTAACAGCACGGTATCTTCAGGAAGTGGGTGAATATCAGGTTTTGGAAAATGTCTTCCCTCTGCCAATGCTTTTGAAAATGAAATGGCCTGAGGTAAATGATAGGCAGGAATCATTTTCTTCAGATTTCTTATCACAAAATTGACTACCTGAGCCTTTGGAAAACCCAGCATTTCGCCAATACTTGTTTTTATGACCAGTTCAATGGAGGTCTCACCAATGATTTTTTGCAGGTTCGACGCAAAGTTTTCAACAATAACGATGGCCTTTGCTCCAGAATCGGCAAATTGATATTGCATTTCCCTGGCTGTGTAAAGTGGATTGGTATTTACAACAATTAACCCAGCACGAATAGCTCCAAATAAAGCAATGGGATATTGAAGTAAGTTAGGCATCATGATAGCTATTCTATCTCCAGGTTTCAATCTCTTGCTGATTAAAAAGGCAGCAAAATGATCAGCAAATTTATTAACCTGATTAAAGGTTAATTTTTTTTCCATACAGGAAAATGCAGTTTTATTTCCGTAACGGTTCAGGGCATCGGTAATAAGTTCATTCAGGTTAGGAAATAAATCGGGATTTATGTTTGCAGGTATTCCTGCGGGATAATTTTTCAACCAAGGATGGGACTCTGTCATGATTACATATAATTTTTACTAAGGTATTTCAAATTCTATAAATTCTTTATAAAATTAGTAAAAATGTATCTTACGAATGACTTAAACACAAGGAATTTAAAGAGTTTTAGCAGTTAAAATAACAAAATGAAACTTCTAAACGGGATACTCTACATAATTTCTCGGTGTCTCGTATAAACGAACCACGATATCGTATTTTAATTCCATTTTTGCTCTTAAAATATGCCAGATAACGACACAAATATTTTCTGCTGTCGGATTTAAATCCTTAAATTCCGGACATTCAAGATTAAGATTTTTATGGTCAAACCTATCCTCAATTTCCTCTTTAATGAGATCTTTCAAATATTTTAAATCTATCAAATAGCCAGTTTGAGGATCGATTTCTCCAATTATTTTTACCTCCAGGTCATAATTATGACCGTGATAATATGGATTATTGCACAAGCCAAACATTTGAGTATTCTGTTCATCAGACCAATTGGGATTATGCAATCGGTGAGCCGCATTGAAATGAGCTTTTCTAAAAGCAGCAATTTTCATTTTACTTTGTTTGTGCTTTAAACAAGAAATAACCCCTAAGGTTGTGGTGGAATAGTAAGGAAAAGGTTTTTTAGCGCTTGATTAATATGCTTGTTTCCTGCAATCACCTTACCCCCAAACCATTGTGTATTCCCTCCATTAAAATCGCAACTCGAACCTCCCGCTTCTTCGACGATTAATAAGCCCGCGGCAACATCCCAGGCATTGAGAGAGCCTTCAAAAAAACCATCGAACCTACCACAGGCAACGTAAGCCAGATCGACCGCTGCTGCACCCCATCTTCGAATTCCACGACAATTTCTAAGAAGGTGGTTGAAGACGGGCATGTAAGTATCAAAATGAGTAAAATCAATATAAGGAAAACCCGTTGCAATGAGTGCGTCTTCCAGTTTGGGCGTGTTACTTACTCGAATAGGATTATTATTCAAATAGGCTCCTCCACCCTTCCAGGCCTTAAAAAGTTCCCCTCTATTTACCTCTAAAACCACGCCAAGCTGTATTTCATTATGATAGGCAAGGGCAACACTAATAGCAAAACAAGGCAACTGATGTAAAAAATTGGTCGTACCATCTAAAGGATCAATAACCCATGTGTAAGGAGAATTCGTTTTTTGTGCCTGATCCGTTTCTTCTTCCGTCATGAAGGAAGCGCCCAAAAGTAGAGGCTTCAGACCCTTTACCAACATCATTTCCGCAGTTTTATCCACATAACTCACTAAACTGTTTTTATCTTTTGTTTCAATCTGCTCATTAGCCACTTTTCCTAATTCCGCAGCAATAAAGATACCAGTCTCTCTTACTAATCCAGCTACCTGCGTGGTTAACCATTCCAAATCGATCATAATATTGGTTTTTCTATCAGTTGATAAAGATGACTTAATTGTCTCCCTTGTTCATTAAAATCGAGTCCATATCCTATAACAAATTCATTGGTTATAGAAAAGCAATGATGATCAGGTTGAATTGGATATTTGATTGCCATGGGTTTGTAAAGTAAAGCCACGGAAGTAACCGACAGAACTTTAGCTTTATAAAGCATATCATATAAAAAAGCCAGCGTTTTTCCTGAATCAACAATATCTTCAACCAATAAAACAGTTCTGCCTTCAAAGGAAATATCAGGTGGCAGCACCACATCCATTTTTCCTGAGGAAACCGTTCCCTCGTAGGACTTCATTCTTAAAAAGGCAATTTCACAAGGTATATTCATTGCCCTGACCAGATCTGCCATAAAAATGAAACAACCATTGAGGACGCCAATAAGGATTGGGTTCTTGCCATTGAGTTCCTTTCCGAGGAGAATACCCATTTCATTTACCCTAATTTTTATAACCTCTTCAGAAATAATTGGTTTAAACCAAAGATTCCCCACTTCTACTACATTTTCGTCCAGCATAAATTTGTTTTAGAGTCCAAATTTATCTATTAAAAATATTAAACCAGCCATAGAAGCAGAACCTAATTTCAATTCTCTTGGGTTGACCGCCTCCAGAACATCAGTGGCTGTATGGTGAAAATCGAAATAACGCTGTGAATCTGGTTCAAAACCTACTAAAAATACACCCTGGGGTTTGAGTGGACCGATATCAGCACCTGAGCCTCCAGGCTTTAAAAATAAGCCATAAGATTCAAGTAAAGAGAATGATTCATTTAATCTTTTAAGTTGCTTTTCAAAATCTGGATTTGAACTTTCACAGGTAAATCCACGTGGAGTAAATCCACCCCTATCTGATTCTATTGCCACAAAATGTTTTTCTTTAGCCAATAATGCCTGTGCCGCATATTCTCGTCCACCTCTTAAACCATTTTCTTCGTTCATAAACAAGACACAGCGGATAGTCCTTTTAGGTTTATAGCCTAGTTTTTTAAACAGATGTAACACTTCCATTGCCTGAACACAACCTGAACCATCATCATGTGCACCTTCGCCGACATCCCATGAATCGAGATGTCCTCCAACGACAACCACCTGATCTGGATATTCTGAACCTTTTATTTCTCCAATTACATTATAGGATAATTTTTCGGAGAGCATGCGGCTTGTATTTCTAATAAAAACACTTACGTTTTCTTTTTTAAGTAATCCACTTAAAATCTCAGCATCTAAAGTGCTGATTCCCAAAGCAGGAATCTGTGGAATACCAGGCTGATAACTCATTCCACCTGTATGTGGATGGGGATCAAGCTGGTTAGTTAAAGAACGAACCAAAACGGCAACGGCACCATACTTTGCTGCTCTGGCTGCACCCGAACCCCGTTGATCAGCAGCTGCACCATAAGCATTAAAAGTATTAAGCGGTCTTGGATCCATAGGTCTGTTAAAAAAGACAATTTTATTGGCAATCTGACCGCTCCCTAATTGATCTAACTCGTCCAGACTCTTCACTTCCAGTACTTCAGCGGTGAGTCCCGCTGGACCAGTACCTATCGAATTTCCCAATGAAAGGGCACGTAAAGTGATATCCCCCTGACTTTTGGATCCAACGACACGAACAACCTCCTTCTCCCCTCTGTCCCAGTGAGGAACCATCACAGGTTGCAGCCAAACACTATCTAAAGAAAGCGTATCCAGTATTTCTTTTGTAAAATTAACGGCAGCAGCAGCTTGAGGACTTCCACTAATGCGGGCACCAATTTTTTTACAAAGAAAAGTTAGCCATTCATAAGAAGTGTTACTTATCAAAGCTTCATCATAAATTTTTCGAATAAAAAAGGCATCCTCATTATTCGTTTTTGGTGCTTGGGAAAACAAGCTCCAACCAGACATAAATATCAACAGTATTAATACCCCGGATTTTTTCATAAATAAGTAATTTAAAGTTTTTGTTAAAAAATAATTAAGTTTAAGTTTTTTAAAATAAAAAAATAATTCTATAAATATTGAAAAACCAGAATTAATATTTTGTGATAAAGAAAAAAAATAACAAAAATTTGGTATTAAGATTTTTTAAAATATTGATCGTCATCATATAATCCATTTTCTTTTTTAATAATTCAAACATATTGCTATTTTTATGAAAACTTTTAAAAAATCAGGAGATTTATTTGCTATCCTCATAATTAGCAAAAAAATTTTGAAAATAATTTGGTTTTATTTGGTTAGGGCGGAGGTAGTGCATTTTTTTTTCGCACTGCCTCTTTTTTTTAAAAAAAAATACAAATGCTAAGTAAGTTTAATATATATTTACAGCAGAAAAAAATTTACTCCCGTATTCAGCTAAAAAGATATAGATTACCCTTCACACTGTTGAACACGGGGAGTTAGTAAAACCTAACTCCTTTTTTTATTTAAAGAATCCTTCTACTTTTATCTCATCCTTTTTTCCCATAAAATATTGATTATCAATTATTTTATATCCAAAACCCGGTTTATAAACAAGATGTTGTACATTTTTGGTGATAGGGCTGCCATTAAAAAGAAAAGCATCAATTAAAAAAACTTTCCCTGAAGAGTTAAAATGGATACTTAGCTTTTGAGTATGTAATTTTTTATCTTTTGAGGTATATAGAACTTTGTACAAGCTCCCCTCTTGAATAAAAGAATCAATCCTATATTTATCGGAAATAGCAGGTCTGTTAATATCAGCCTTATTAAATACATCCAGTTCATCTTCAAAATTAGGTCGATTTATAACCAGGGTATCTCTTTTCCCATTTAGCTGTAAAATTTTTACCAGTGACGTTTTCTCTTTTTTCATTTTACTCTGCTCCTCTGATATAAAATCAACCAAAGAAAAAAAAGAAATATTATGAGGTTTGGATTTTATTTCATTGTTTGAACAAGACCAGGAAACGAATAGAAAGGAAATAATGATAGTTAAGCGAAACATTTTTCTGACAAATATAGGTAAGTCAATCGTGGATGCAAGGACAAATTTTATTTATCTATCTAAAGAATAGCTGTATTAATCTAAATAAAGATGTGGTACTTTGACCTAATGCTTATATTACATTCAAATAATTAGTTTAGCAATGAATTTACTTGAAAATATTCGCTTAGCCCTTAGATCTATTCGCTCAAATTTATTAAGAGCCGTTCTAACACTGATGATTATAGCCTTCGGTATTATGGCTTTAGTTGGTATTTTAACTGCTATTGACAGTACCATTTATTCCTTAAACGATAGTTTTTCAGATCTTGGCGCCAATGTTTTCGAAATAGATCCTCTATCCTCCGATGGACCAAGAGGTAGAAGAGGTGGTTTTGTTGAAAAGCGAGGAAAAATTTTTACATACAGAGAGGCCGTTGATTTCAAAGAGCGATTTATTTTTCCAGCTAAAACCTCTATATCAATTAATTGTACAGGAAACGCTGCCGTTGGGTATGGCGAAACGAAAACAAATCCAAATGTGGCTATCTTTGCTGTAAACGAAAATTATTTAGAAGCTAAAGGCTTTGATATTTCTATAGGTCGAAATTTTTCTGCTGCAGAAATATTAGATGGTTTACCAATAGGCATTATAGGAGCAGATATCGTTAATCTACTTTTTGATGGTAAACCGGAAAAAGCTTACAATCAACTTATTTCCATTGGCAAATTGAAAATTAAAGTCATTGGTATTTTAGCATCAAAAGGTGCTGCAATGGGTGGAAATGAGGATCGAAGAGTAATTATTCCTCTTGCAACCGGCAAAAAATATTATGCTAATGCCAATACTAACTATAAAATTCTTGTGGCTGTAAATGAACCCACACAGATAGATTATGGAATTGCTGTTGCAACAGGTTTATTAAGAAATATACGAAAGTTAAGAACCTGGGATGATAATGATTTTGAGATTCAAAGAAGTGACAGTTTAATAGATGTGATTAAAGAAAATACACTGTATTTACGTTTAGCTGCCGTAGTTATTGGTATCATAACTCTTCTTGGAGCCGCTATTGGCCTGATGAATATCATGTTGGTTTCTGTCACTGAACGTACACGAGAAGTTGGTATATCAAAGGCACTTGGTGCAACAAAACGTGTTATATTAATACAATTCCTGACCGAAGCCATTGTCATTAGTTTAATAGGAGGTATTGTCGGCATTATCTTCGGGGTACTCATTGGTAATAGTGTCACCTTATTAATGGGTGGTAATTTTTTAATCCCTTGGCTATGGATAGGAGTTGCCGTATTCACCTGCACGCTGGTAGGTTTATTTTCAGGTATTTATCCGGCAATGCAGGCAGCGGAATTAGATCCGATAGAATCTCTTCGTTACGAATAACCTGTTCAAGGAGGTTTATTTAAATATGGAGGAATCTAAAAAATTAAACCTTGAATTTCAGGGTAATATTATCCTTGTTCTATTCTTAAATGCCATAATCAAACCCTTATATTTATTAGGTATTGATAGGGGAGTTCAAAATATGGTACCTCCTGAAGATTATGGAGTATATTTTACCTTGTTTAATCTTTCTTTTATTTTTCAAATATTTGCAGATTTTGGCCTTAAGGCATGGCTTACTAAGACTATTGCTCAAAATCCGCTGGAAACCAAAGGTAAATACCCTTATTTTTTATCTCTGAAAGGTCTGTTATCCCTGCTTTATTTTATTTTGACAGGAATGGTTGCTTATTTCCTAGGATTTTGGTCTAAATATCCTTTCCTTTTTACATTAATTTTATGTTCACAAATCATTAATTCCTTTTTACTTTTCCTTCGGGCTACAATTTCTGGTCTTGGTTTTTATCGTTTTGACAGCTATTTATCGATTACAGACAGGGGAATTAGTATCCTTATCATGGGTTTTTTTCTTTGTATACCTGAATACCAATCAAAAATAACCATCATCCTTTTTTCTATTGTTCAACTATCGGCTCTATTACTCTCTTCTACCATTGCTATATTTTTTTTACGTAAAAACGCTTATTATTTTACACCGAAATTTGATTTTAAAACCTTAAAAACATTACTTCTTGAGGGATTACCCTATGCTGTACTGGTATTATTAATGAGCATGAGCAGTAGGATAGACACCTTAATTATACCATTTTTTTCATCTGAAAAATTTAACAGCTCTGCTATATATGCGGGGAGTTTTAGGATTTTAGAGGCCATTAATATTGTAGGTTATTTATTCGCCGGACTTCTACTTCCAATGTTTTCAAAAAGCATAAAGCAATTTGAAATAACAGCAAAACTGGCCAATATGGCCATTCGATTATTATTGTCTATAATCATTCCTTTGGCTATCAGTTTTTCTATTTTATCTGAAAGCATAATACCTTTATTATATAAAAATGCTTCTCATGACATGGTTAAAACCTTTTCTATCCTCATTTTAACCCTTATTCCCATGAGTGGAAATTATATTTATGGCACTTTATTAACGGCTACAGGCAGACTTTGGGCTATGAATCGTATCTTCGTTTTAATTTTGGTAATTAATATAGTGCTAATTATTCTTCTGTTGCCCGTACTTTCTATCCCAGGTGTCGCATTGGCTTCTTTGATAACTCAATCTATGGCATTATTCCTTCAAATTAATTTTTGTTTGAAAATGAAGGTGGTAAAGTTTTCTATTTCTTTAGTTCTACGAATAATTATTTTTTCTTTAATTACAGGCCTATCCATTATTTCTATGAAATATTTCTTACCATTTACCATTGCTAATTTACCCCTGTTCATCCCAACCGTTTTATCACTAACAGGAATAGCAATGGTGGCTGCGGGAATGATTAATTTAAAGGAATGGCGCCATTTATATTATGAAACGATCAGTTAATTTATGGAGTCAACATCAACGAACTTATTAAGTCTGATAAGCATATTACTCCGATGGAGAAAACCAATCCTGTTATTTACGCTATTTACCAGTTTTGCTGCCGTTGTCGTAACCTTACTAATGCCAGATTTTTATGCTGCAGAGGCTAAATTTTTAGCTATAAGCCCTGAACAATCAAGGCCTGAAAATTTATTTGGCGGGTCAGAACAAATACGTTACTATGGAGGGGAAGAAGATATTGATCGACTTTTAATTATAGCTGAATCAAATGTTATAATCGATCAAATAGTGGATTCATTTAAACTTTATAAGCATTATAATATAAATCCTTCCTCACCAAAAGCGCATTTCAAAGTCAGAAAGAAGTTCTCCTCTTACTATGAAGTTGAGAAAACCGATAGGGATGCCATCTCTTTAATTATTGAAGATAAAAATCCAGTATTGGCAGCAAAAATGGTTCAGTATGCAGGATTTCTTATAGATGAAAAAGCTAAAAAATTAATAAAGGATGGTTATTCCAAAATGATTCATTCTTTGAATTCGGGAATTGCTGAAAAGCAATTTGAAATAAAAATACTGAGTGATAGTTTAAGCAAAACACGCCAAAAATTCAGCCTTTTCAATACCAAAACGCAATCTGAAATTATTTCTGAACAATTTGATGTAGTGAAAAGTGAATACATCAGAACTAATGCAAAATTAAGTAACCTGAAAACGGGGGGAAATATACCCAAAGATACCATTCAATACATAGAAGCAGAAGCAGAAGGTTTAAAAGCAGAATTAGATACGCTTGAAAAAAGGGTGTCCATGTTAAATGAAGGACAGCTTACTTTAAATGAACTTGAGGTGCGTTACTTTTCATACATAGAACAAATTTCTCAGGAAAAGCAAAGATTAAAATTACTTTATTCTGCACAAAATGCCAATATTCCAGCCCTCCTGGAAATGGAAAATGCGGAAATACCTCTAATTAAAAGCAGACCAAAACGTGCATTAATTGTTTTGGGAGCTACTTTGGGTGCCTTTTTAATTAGCATTTTTCTGGTGATTTTATTAGACCAATACAAAGATATTAACTGGAAAGAATTAATGCATGATTAATAAAGGGTTAACTATTTTTAACGAAAAAACAAGTGTTTCACAACGCAGTCTATTCCTTTGCTTTGCCCTCATTTTTAGTATTTCCTGGTTTATTTCCGTTATTGAAAATCAATGGCTGTGGTTATTAATGATACCCGTCAGCCTGGTTATATTTTTAAGCATTATTGATTTTAAAATAGTCTTTTATCTACTATTATTTTTTATTCCCCTTTCTACAGAAATTACTTTTGACAATGGATTTGGATCAGATTTGCCCACTGAACCACTTATTATCGGTTTGATGGGTATTGGTATTCTTTATTTTTTGCTTCATTTTAAAACAACTGGGATAGCTTACCTGACTCATCCGCTCACCTTACTTTTACTTTTACATGTTTTCTGGACATTTTTTATCAGCCTGACTTCCTATGCTGTTTTTATTTCAATTAAGTTTTTACTGGCAAAACTATGGTATATCAGCACCTTTTATTTTTTAGCAGGTTACTTGTTAAGATCAGAAAAAAGAATAAAATTGATGGTCTGGACAGTACTTATACCGATGATTTTTACCATCCTGGTTATTTGGTACAGGCATTCTTTTTATGGTTTTTCCTTTGGAGATATTCATAGAGTATTACACCCATTTCAAAGAAATCATGTAAATTATGCTGCTTTGCTAGCGCTTATATTTCCCTGGATTTTATTAATCAGATATTCCTATCCGCGCGGAAGTTTTCTGAGAAACTTTTTAACTGTGCTTATTCCGGTTTGGCTGCTTGCTATTTATTTAAGTTACACCAGAGCTGCCTATGCAGCTATTTTAATATCCTTTGCCGCTGGCTTGCTTGTAAGGTGGAAAATATTGATGCCTTCTGTGTATGTCAGTATTTTAGTTGTTCTGACAGGTGCATTTTGGCTCTCAAAGGATAATAAATATTTAGATTTTGCACCCAATTATGACAGAACTATTTCCCATACGAAGTTTGATCATTTATTGGAAGCTACCGTCAAATTAGAAGACATCAGTACCATGGAACGTTTGTATCGGTGGGTTGCGGGTGCGCACATGTCAGTAAAAGAACCTTGGCTTGGATTCGGCCCTGGAAGTTTTGTGCATCATTACAAAGCTTATACTATTAAAGGATTTCGAACTTATGTCAGTAATAATGAGGAAAAATCAGGTATTCACAGTTATTTTTTAATGATTTTAGTGGAGCAGGGATTCCCTGGTTTATTAATATTCGGTCTTTTTATTATAACTGTTTTAAGAACAGGTCAGCGGGTTATAATTAACAACATCCATTCTGGACCCTTATGGATTCCTATGGCTGCATTATCCAGTTTTATAATCATTCTGGCTTTTTTAACAATCAATGATCTGGTGGAAACCGATAAGATTGGTTCCTTCTTTTTTATTTTTAGCGCAATTCTGGTAAATACAGATATTTATTTGTTTGATAAAAAATAACCCATAACCATAGATAAAAAACCTAATCCCAGACTAAGGAAGGAGTATAAAAGAGCAATTCCTATTTTACGCATTCGAAAAGCTTGCCAGTTTTCCAGCATCAAGGTAGAAAAAGTACTAAATCCACCACAAAATCCTGTTGCTAGCAGTAAATAAGCATCCTCTGAAATTTGTAACTTCATTTTTAATCCGGCAAGATATCCCAGGATTAAACAACTTATTAAGTTTGCTGAAAGGGTGGGAACAGATAAACTATGAGCATTAGGCAGATAATATTGAAATCCAAATCTGGCTAAACTTCCAAGTCCACCTCCCAGAAAAACAAACCATATTTTCATTGATATATAAATTTTTGAAAAATCAATCTGCTAAAATGAACTAATTTTCCACTATTTTATCTTTTCATTCAACATTTTTATATTAAAATCAAAGGTAAATAGAATGAAATCAAGGGGGTAAAATATCTTTTATTATCTTTGTCCACTGTTTTAAGAAAAACAGGCAAGAAAACTTATTTTTTCCCAATGACGGACTTAAAATCGCAAATAATTCCAGAAAAGCTGCCAAAACATATTGCCATAATCATGGATGGCAATGGTCGCTGGGCGCAAATTCAAGGTAAGGCCAGAATTTTTGGTCATACTTCTGCAATTCAAGCGGTTAGGGAAACAACGGAGGGAGCTGCTGAAATTGGAATTCAGTATCTTACACTTTATGCTTTCTCCACTGAAAACTGGGCAAGACCAAAATTTGAGGTTAATGCCTTAATGAATTTATTGGTTGAAACACTAAGTCGTGAACTGGACACCCTGCACAAGAATAACATTCGTTTACAAGCTATTGGAGATATTGAAGGTTTACCTGAATACACCAAAAAAGCATTATTGAATGGGATTGAAAAAACAAAGGATTATAATAGAATGACGCTTATTTTAGCACTGAATTACAGTTCAAAATGGGAAATTCTCGAAGCTACAAAATTAATAGCCACAGAAGTTAAAAATGGAGTACTCATTCCTGATGAAATTGATGAGCATGTTTTCCAGCAAGCCCTCTGCACCCATGGAATTCCTAATCCTGAGTTGCTTATCAGGACAAGTGGAGAGTATAGATTAAGTAATTTTCTGCTTTGGCAAATAGCATATACCGAATTATACTTTACCCCATTATATTGGCCTGATTTTAGAAAAACTGACCTTTTTAATGCCATTCTTGACTTCCAAAAAAGAGAAAGGCGTTTTGGATTAACCAGTGAACAACAGGCATTAAATAATACACCCATACAACCACATTAACCACTTTTTTCTCTTTTAGTGATAAATTAAAATGAAAATTAACCATACTTATTTACGATTTTTTTTATTCATCGCGCTGGTAGCTTTGATTAATTCCTTTTTATCAGCTCAAATTTCAAATGACACGCTGCAAGCTTTTGATTACACAAAACCCGGCGAATTCGAAATTGGTGCTATTTCTGTCACGGGTGCTGAATTTAGTGATGACAATGCCATCATTAGTATTTCCGGCCTTGTCGTTGGTGATAAAGTAAGGATACCTGGAGCAAAAATTCCAAGAGCCATCAAAAATTTATGGAATTTGCGTCTCTTCACAGATGTTCGCATAATAAAATCCAAAAATATTGGCGACGTAATTTTCCTTGAAATAATAGTTGCAGAAAGACCTCGCTTGAGTTCCCACTCTTTCAAGGGAATTGGCAAAAGTCAACACGAATCCTTGAATGAGGTTGTCAATAAATTTTTAGTTAAAGGCGGTATTATTACAGATAATATAAAGGTAAATGCAGCTGAAGGTCTGGAAAAACATTTCGCCAATAAAGGTTTTTTTGATGCTAAAGTGACAGTTTCTGAAGTGAAGGATTCTTCACGGGTAAATTCTGTAAACCTGGTTTTTGATATCTCAAGAGGGGAAAAAATCAGGATTGAAGAGATTGTTCTCGATGGAAACGTAGAAGTGCCTGACAAAAAATTATTGAAAAAGTTATCAAAAACAAAAGAAAGAAAAAAATTACTGGCAGCATCCAAACTGGTTGAAAAAGAATATAAGGAGGATAAGAAAAAGTTAATCGATTATTATAACACTATTGGATACCGAGATGCCAGAATTCTGAAAGACAGTACCTGGAGAGATGCAGAAGGGTATTTGAGACTAAAGCTTTTTATTAATGAAGGTAAACGTTATTATTTTAGAAATTTAACCTGGAAAGGCAATTCAATTTATGACGATAAAACCCTTACATCAGTTCTTGGTATTGAAAAGGGTGATGTTTATAATCAGGAATTATTAGAAAACAGGCTAAAATTTAGCCAGGATGGAAGAGATGTGAGTTCCCTTTATATGGATTTTGGTTACCTGTTCTTCCAGGTAGATCCTGTTGAAGTTGCTATCATAGAAGATTCTATAGACATAGAATTAAGAATTTTTGAGGGCCCGCAGGCAAATATTGACAAGGTGGTTATTGCTGGAAATGACCGGACTCATGAACACGTTATTCGCCGTGAATTAAGAACTTTACCTGCCGAAAAGTTTAGTCGGTCTGATATTATTCGTTCTCAACGAGAAATTACAAATCTTAATTACTTTAATCCTGAAAATTTGGGGATTAATACTCCCGTAAATCCTGATAGGGGTACAGTAGATATTGAATATAAAGTGGAAGAAAAACCTTCCGATCAATTAGAATTATCTGCTGGTTGGGGTGGTTACAATCGAGTCATTGGAACATTAGGTGTTTCTTTTAATAATTTTTCATTGAGAAATATTTTCAATAAAGAAGCGTGGAAACCGCTGCCCATGGGAGACGGACAAAGGCTAAGTCTAAGGGCTCAAACAAATGGAGACTTTTACCAATCCTACAACCTTTCTCTTTCAGAACCCTGGCTTGGTGGAAGAAAGCCAAATTCTTTTACTATTGGTGGTTTTTATAACCGTTTTGCCTACGGACAAAGAGGGACAAGTACCTATCAAAGTCTAAATATCAAACAAGGTTCAGTTAGTTTTGGAACCCGACTAAAATGGCCTGACGACAATTTTGTCGCCAGTACAGCTCTAAATATTCAAACCTTAACTCTTTTAAACTGGCAAGGATTTCAGACAGATCAAGGTGAAGCTGTTAACGTTGGAAAATTTAATAATTTCTCACTACGCCAGATTGTCTCAAGAAATTCAATAAATGATCCATTATTTCCCAAACAAGGTTCAAATATTTCTCTTTCTGTTCAATTTACCCTTCCTTATTCCCTTTTCCAGCCTAACAAAGACTATACAGAACTTCCTCTTGCAGAAAAATTCCGCTACCTGGAATATAATAAATGGCGATTTGACGCAGTATGGTATACCACACTAACAGGAAAACTAGTCTTAAAAGCAGCAGCAAAAATAGGTATTCTAGGATCTTATAATCGAGAAATTGGTGCACCTCCTTTTGAAAGATTTCAATTGGGTGGCGATGGTATTAATAATCAGCAGTTTGGCTTTCAGGGAGTTGATATCATTTCTATGAGAGGTTACGAAATAAATCAATTGGAAGCAAACGTAAGTCCAAATACTTCAACAGGTACTGCGGCAACACCCATTTTCGATAAGTTTACCATAGAACTGCGTTACCCAGTTTCTCTAAACCCTAGCAGTACTATTTATGTTCTTGCATTTGGTCAAGGGGGTAATTCATGGCGATCCATCAGGGATTTTAATCCTTTTGATATGAAAAGATCTGTTGGATTTGGTCTTCGTGTTTTCTTACCAATGTTCGGTACTCTTGGTTTCGACTATGGTCTTGGTTTCGATAAAGCAAATGCAAAAGGACTTCGTGAATACGGAGATTTTAATATTGTCTTAGGCTTCGAACCTGAATAAAAATAATTTGGGAAAGGCTCTAATAACCTTTTTGTCTTTCCCAATAATTTTGTTCGTCAATTTCTGAAAGGATTTGAAGGTAGTTTTGATACCTCAGTTCACTCACCACGGTTTTTTCCAGCCCATCCTTTACTGCACAATCCGGCTCATTTCTGTGCAGACATTTTCCACCAAACCTGCATTTTTTTGACAGTTCAAAAAATTCTCTGAAATTATGTGCAACTTCTTCTTGGGAAAGATAATTAAAGCCTAAGGTTTTTATTCCCGGTGTATCAATGATGTATCCGCCCATAGAAAATGGAAACATCTCTGCGAAAGTAGTTGTATGTTGTCCCTTCCCTGAATAATCTGATATATTACCTGTTTTTCGTATATTAGAAGGATCTAATTTATTCAATAAACTGGACTTCCCTACTCCTGATTGTCCTCCTATCAAAGAAATTCTATCCTTCAATTTATTAGCAAGAATACCCATACCCTGACCCGTTTCAGCACTTAATAAGAGACAATCATAGCCAATATCTTCATACATTTTTTGAAGATTGTTGTAAATTTTCAAGTCTTCTTCCTTATAAAGATCAGCTTTATTAAATACAATCAAAGTGGAGATATTATAAGGTTCAGTCATTAATAAAAACCTGTCAATAAATCCTTGCTTTAGTTTAGGTTGAACCACTGTTATGACAACAACGGCTTGATCCACATTGCTTGCAAGTAAATGGACCTCATGTTTATTTCTAGGTGATTGTCTGACTACATAATTTTTTCGCGGAAAAATTTCTTTTATTATTCCCTTTCCAGCCTCATTATCAGGGATTATCAACACCTGATCTCCAACAGCAATAGGATTGGTTGTGGGTAAACCATCCAACCTGAATTTTCCCGTCATTCGACATTCCAGTACAGATAAATCATCTTTTTGCACAACATACCAACTGCCTGTTGATTTCAAAACCACCCCTTTTTCAGCCATTTATTTATGGTTTATGCCTTTTGACGGACGATCATATTACTTGTACAAACGGAAGCCATTTCCTTTAAAAGTGAGGGATTTTCCTCTAAAACATTCCCTACAACAACGATATCAGCACCGGCATTAAAATGCAAACTGACTTGCTCTGCGCTTCTGACTCCTCCTCCAACAATAAGAGGAACCGAAATTAAACTTCTAACTTGTTTTATCATTTCACCGGAAACTGGGTTTTTTGCTCCACTTCCTGCGTCCAGGTAACATAATTTTAATCCCAGCATTTCTCCAGCCATAGCAGTATTTGCTGCTATTCCCGGTTTATCAGCTGGAACAGGTATCGTATTACTCATATAAGTTGCTGTATTAGGCTTACCCCCATCTATCAATAGATAGGCGGTTGCTATTGATTCTAATCCTGACGCCCGAATATACGGAGCGGCAATAACCTGTTGCCCAATTAAAAATTCGGGATTTCTTCCTGAAATCAAAGAGAGAAATAAAATACCATCGGCCAGAGAATTAATCTGAAAATAGTGCCCTGGAAACAAGATGAGGGGTAAAACCGTTTTTTCCTTTAGATATTTAAGACATTTTTCCAATCTGTCTTTTTGAATAAAGCTTCCCCCAATAAATACATATCCAATTCCGGGTAGTTGTAATTGTTCAGCTATGGAAAAAAGATTTTCAGGATCGATACCATCGGGATCAATCAAAACAGCTAATTTTTTCTTACCGAGGGCCTGACATAAGGTCATTTCCGCAAATATGGAAGGCGGGCGATTTGGTTTCATCTGATTGGCTCCTAAATCATTAAATAGACTATCAAAGATAATCAATCAAAAACCATCTTTCGATTTATTTTTCATTTCCATACTTCCATCTATGGCTCGCATCTGAATTTGATTAAAGGATTGATTCGCATTGAAACCCTGACTAAATACAGTATCCTTTGGCGTGGCAATCACGACAAATTTATTGGTATAAAGATTTTGTGTTTCTTCATTCCATGTTAGTTCAGGTGATTCCATTACTTCATTATTTATGCTTTTCCAGCGAACATTTTTTCTCAAAAAAGTAAGCTTTTTCGATTGGTAACGAGCTGCATAGTCAGCAGTAAGGGTACTGCTTATTTTACCCTGAGGGTTAAAAAAGTCAATTTGAATTCCCTCCGAAAATTCCTGAAATGGATCGCTTGCCTGTAAATGAAAAATTAATTCAGGAGCTTTGATTCGAATTCTGACTATCGCAGAATCCGAATAGAGTATCTCCACGTCCTTTGTCTTCTCTGATTTTAAATCATTTTCAGTAAAAGGGATAATTTCTTCTTTATTTTCACAACTAAATAATAAGATAGCAGTTGCCCAAAAGAATCCATTTAACATTATGTCTTTCATTCCTAACGCATCAGAGTTACTAAGCCAGACAAAGATAATTCGGTGTCATCAATAAAAAGAATAGTGAATGTATATAAATAACTCCCTGTATTTAGGTTGACCCCCTTTGAATCAGTTCCATTCCATCCACTTGTTTCATCATTCACTTTGATATTATCAACTGAATAAATAATACCACCATAGCGATCATAAATGGTTAAATTTTTAATAAATTTAGCTGATTCATTTGCAAATGCAGTAAAAAAATCATTCACACCGTCATTATTTGGTGAAAATGCATTAGGAATATAAACGGGTCGGTTTTTAGCTACTGAAACCAGAATAGAATCTTCTGCTTCGCATCCATCAGGGTTAGTAACCAAAACCTTGTAGGTAATCTGATTATTTACTCTTTCCTTAGTGCGGGTACTTGAACATGTGCTGCAAACCACAAAATCTTGAGGAATCCATTTGTAGTTTACTGGATTTTGATTTGAGGTTGCTGTTAGCTGAAGATACGTTCCAAGATTAACTATGGTATCAATTCCTGCAAAAACGGTTAATTTCGGCGGCTGTTTTACTGTTACTTTTTGTTGTACTGTACAACCTAATACGTCAGAAATGCGCAAAATATAATCGCCTGCAGGAAGTCCTTTAAAATTATTTTGGGTTTGAAATGCCCCCACATCAATCGCATAAGAATAGGGAGGGGTTCCTCCTGCTCCAATAGATGCGATACTTCCAGATTTATATCCAAAGCATAAATTATCAACCACTTGCACTGTACCTATTTGTAATTCAGTAGGCTCTGTAATCTGTAAAAATGTATCCAGTTTGCACCCATTCCTGTCAAAAACAGTTAATCCATATTTACCGACGCCTAAGTTTTTAATCTGGGATTCTCTTTCTCCATTTTGCCATCTGTAAATATAATTTCCATTTCCACCTACGCCATTTGCCTGAATTGAAGCATCTTTGAAACCATTACAACTTACATTTAAAGCGGAAAGATTCACTTTTAAAGGAGGAAAATCAATGACAGAAAAAGAAAAATTTCCCAAACATTTATTTTTATCTCTTACCTGTACTTCATATTTCCCTGCCTTTATATTTGTCAGTGAATTTGAAGTCTGAAAGCCTTTACTGTCTTTCCAGTCGTATTCAAAAGGAGAATTTCCATTATCAATATTCACTTCAATTTTACCATCAGAAAAACCAAAACACCTTGGAGGCGTAATAGATTCAAGGGTGGGATCTAACACAAGCTCTAGTTCTTTCAATGCCACTATTGTATCAAAAAAACAATTATTGGCATCTTTGACCTGAATTTTATAGTTTCCGATCGGTAAGCCCACAAGGTTATTTTGCTCATTAAATAATCCACCGTTCCAGCTATATTGATAAGGAGCAGTTGCTCCAGCTACTTTTAACCGTATTGATCCATCGGTTCCTCCATTACAAGTTGGCATTTTCGATTCAGGAACTATTTCTATTTGCTTTGGAGTATTGACAAAAAAGGACAAGGTTTCTGAACAGGTCGTTTTATCGACCACCGTTACTGTATAATCCCCTGGTGCTAATCCAGTTCTTGAACCTTCCTTTTTCCCATCATTCCAACTATATTCATAAGGACTGTACGCATTGGAAATATCGAGATTGATTTGCCCAGTTTGCGACCCTGGGCATTTAATATCTGACACGCTGGTATTTGTTTTAAAATGATCTTTACAACAATTTATTTTAACATCAACTACTTTACTCACCGTGCAACCCTCAGCACTGGTTACACTTAACAATACTGGCGTATTTCCCGGTTGATCAAAAATAACAGCATGCGGACCTTTACCTGAACTATTTTGAATCCTGGCAGCAGGTCCAAAAGACCAGTTCCAAGTTCGAATTGTACTTGGCGCTGTTGAATTGTCATTGAAAACGATGGGGCTTCCTACGCAAGCCTCTGAAATATCAGTTGTAAAATTTACCTCTGGTCCTTTAAAAACACTGGTACCCCCAAATTTTAATTCATACCCAAATCCTGTTTGGCTGTAATTAATAATAACCAAAGCATATGATTTTCCAACCTCCATAATAGCAGGTTTAACAAAACTATTTGATCCGTTATTACAACCACAATTTTCTACTTCGTCCGATTCTCCTTCCCTTAAACCTGTTGCTCCGGTGCATCCAATCCACCTGTTTATAGGTTCTCCGACATTTTCTCCAACAATACTGTAACGTAACATTTTTTTATTGTTACAGTTATTAATTGCCTGCAATTCATACAATACCCAATCTAAATCATCACTTGGATTACTTGGTGTTAAGGTGAAAGTAAGCGAGCCTGCCGTTTGGACAGTCCATTTATACCATGTAGATTGCTCTTCGATTACCGGGGCGCGCTGACCTAAATTATTTACGCAAAATGCATCATTTATATTATCTAAAACGGCACCCCTATCTCTTACTGAACTCACTGTAAACGGCCGTTTGTCGCATAATACAACTGCTGATTGACAATCTCCAGAGGGTGAACCAGCCGAAGTGAAGCTATTAATACATAATTTGAAAGTTCCACTATTTGTTCCCCTCGCACTGACCCGAATATAATATTTCTGTCCAACGATCATGCTGCTCGATAAAATTTGGACTACATTATTAGCAGGTGAAGAATTATCAGAAATACAGGCAACCTGGGTTAACACGCCACAAACACCTCTGTAAATAGCCATTTGAGGAGACCGAAGACTTCCCCCTTTTCCGAGTCTGGTATCTCCAACTACCTGAATACTAATATTAGTTCCTCTGGAGGTAAAACTAAACCAAATGTCTCTTTGTGTTTCTTGAGGAAAACAAGTAGCAGGAATAACCCCTTCGTCTATAGCTCCAATAGTTGAAAAGGCAGCAGAATCAGAACACCAGTTATCTAAATTAGTAAGTATTCTCGCCTCCTCGCATTTATCATTAGGTACACTAGCCCAGGAAATGTTCAATAAACCATGAATAAATAGACAGCCAAATAGAATTTTTCTCATTAGTGTGATTAATTGCCTGAGTATTAAACGTAAAATTAACATATTAGGTGTATTCCTTTGTTTATAATACGAATAAACTTGTTGTCAGCTTTCCTTGTTTTTTAACCCTTTTGATGAAATAGCCTTATATTTACCAATTTGATAAACCACTCTAAATTAATACGAAGTTTATGCTTGTGCATATTCCAAATACCATCACCTTATTGAATCTTTTGTTTGGTGTTTTCGCATCTCTATCATTAATTTACGGTCAGTTGGAAATAGCTATTGGGTGGGTTGTATGTGCCGCTTTGGCCGATTTTTTAGATGGTTTTATTGCCAGGTGGCTAAAAGTTCAATCCCCTCTTGGAAAAGAACTGGATAGCCTGGCTGATATGGTTTCTTTCGGCCTGGTTCCTGGTCTTATTTTTTATGGACTTTTGGTTCACAATCAAACTGGATCCTGGCCAGAATCCATGCATTGGACAGGAGTGCCTGCATTTATCATAACCCTTTCTGCCGGACTTAGGTTGGGTCGTTTCAATTTAGATAACCGACAAAGCACAGATTTTATTGGCTTACCAACCCCGGCATGTACTATTTTTTCCGTTGGACTTCTTCTTATCCATTTATTTTATCAAGATTTTTCTATAGGTTTTTTCTTAAAAATCGAATTTTTATATTGCTTCATAATAATTTTAAGTTTACTCATGCAAGCAAATCTGCCCATGTTTAGCTTAAAAATAAAAGGAGGTTGGAAAAACAATAAACTGAAAATATTATTTATCGTTTTTTGTACAATAATGTTAATTTGGCAACCTAAACTGGCACCCTCAGGCTGTATAACCTGTTATGTTCTCTTGTCCGTTTATATTCATTACTTTACTTCAAAAAAAACAATATGAAATTTTTGGCAGAAATTGATATCATGCCTCACAAGGAATTACTTGATCCTCAGGGTAAGACGGTTGAAAAAAATCTTCACTATATTCCAGTTACAGGTGTTATAGATATCAGAATTGGTAAACATATTCAAATGCAGCTGGAAGCTGAGAATGAATCTGAGGCTAGTGAAAAAATTGATTTGGCATGTAAAAAACTGCTTGCTAATTTAATTATGGAAAATTATACCTTCCAGATAAAACCGATAGATTAATACTTCTATATGCTGTATTTGGTTCCAACACCCATTGGAAATTTAGAAGATATTACTTTGCGTGCAATTCGCGTTCTAAAGGAATCTACCTATATATTGGCTGAAGATACCCGAACCTCCAAGAAATTATTAGATCACTACGGTATATCAACCCCATTGCGTCCGTTTCATGCATTTAATGAACACCAGGTAACAGAAAATTTAGTTAAAGAACTGACAAATGGAATTTCTATTTCCCTTATTTCTGATGCTGGCACACCTGGTATTTCTGATCCTGGGTTTCTTTTAGTCCGGGCATGTGTCCGAGCTGGTATTGAAGTTACCTGCCTCCCAGGTTCAACGGCATTAATTCCCGCTTTAGCTGCTTCTGGACTACCTACTGACAGCTTCCATTATGAAGGATTTTTACCTCATAAAAAAGGCAGACAAACCAGATTGAAATATATCGAACAACTATTTGAAACTTCCGTTATTTACGAATCTCCTCATCGTTTGGTAAAACTTATTGACGAATTATGCCTGATTTGCGGGCCAGACAGATATGCCTGTGTATGCAGAGAATTATCTAAACTACATGAATCTTTTCACAGGGGTTCACTTTCATCTCTTCAAATTTATTTTAAAGAGCATCCCAATCACATTCGTGGAGAAATTGTTTTCCTTTTAGCAGGAAAAAACTAAACGCTCTCCTTTTTAAATATGAATAGCACGATTAGCAGTAGCCGCTAAAGCAGCTTCTTTAATAGCCTCTGAATAAGTCGGATGGGCATGACTCATACGACAGGCATCTTCTGCGGAAGCCCTGAATTCCATCAGGGTTACCCCCTCTGCAATTAAATCAGCCGCTCTTGCCCCTGTGATATGTACCCCTAAAATTTCATCAGTTTGAGCATGGCATAAAATCTTAACCAAGCCTTCTGTATCCATGCTGGCGCGGGAACGTCCCAAAGCCTTAAAAGGAAATTTACCCGATTTATATGGAATTCCTGCTGCTTTCAACTGAGGTTCTGTCTGTCCTACTCCAGCAACTTCAGGCCATGTGTAAATTACATTTGGAATAAGATTATAATTAATGTGTGGTTTTTGTCCTGCCATAATTTCTGCAACAAAAACACCTTCCTCTTCTGCTTTATGAGCAAGCATAGGTCCTTGAACGACGTCACCAATGGCATAAATAGATGGAATTGATGTTTGTAAATAATCATTTACCTTAATCTTACCTTTTGCATCTGTTTCTATACCAATATTTTCCAATCCAAGTTTTTCTGTATAAGGTTTCCTTCCAATAGATACAAGGCAATAATCCGCATCCATCGTTATTTCTTCTTCTGTGCCTTTCAGTTTAAAATAAACACTTACCGATTTTTTCTTCGGTTCAACGCGGGTAACCTGAGCATTCAGATGAAATACCACGCCCATTTTTTGCATTGATTTTTGAAGTTCTCTGACACATTCACCGTCCATAGAGGGAACCAGGGTATCCATGAATTCTATCACTTCTACCTTTGTGCCTAACCTGGCATAAACAGATCCTAATTCCAGACCAATTACTCCACCACCAATAACAATCATTTTCCCAGGAATTTCCTGAATAGAAAGGGCTTCCGTAGAGGTAATAACTCTTTTTTTATCGTAATTAAAAGCTTCAGGCATCATAGGTTTTGATCCTGTTGCTATGATAAATTTATGGGATTCAAGGTGAATAGGGTCACCGGATGTTTGAATATTTATCGAATAGGCATCAGAAAAGGTAGCATGACCATGAAAAACATCAATATTATTTTTTTTCATCAAATATTCAATGCCTTTTACCGTTTGTGATACTACCTCGTTTTTACGTTGTATCATTTTAGGCATATCAACACTTAGATTGCTTAAGTTTATACCATGGATACTAAATTTTTCTTTTGCTGCAAAATAATGTTCTGATGAATCCAGTAAAGCCTTTGACGGGATGCATCCAACATTCAAACAAGTTCCACCGAGAGAATTATACTTTTCAACCAAAGCTGTTTTCATCCCTAATTGCGCACATCTGATAGCTGCCACATATCCTCCTGGTCCTGCACCTATTACTGCAACATCATATTTCATCTCTGTCAAATAATTTTTGGCGTTATAAAAAACCTTACCTTAAGAAATTAACATTATCATTTTAAAATTTGTTCCTTTTTAAGCGAATTTAAGGCTCAAAATAATCAAAAATTAACCATCGCTTTTTTGATTATTATCTTCTTTTCGATGCTCATTGGGTTTACCTCCCGGCCGAAATCCCCCTTGTCTAAAAGGGGGTCTTTTTCCTCCTTGTCTTCTCTTTTCGGGGTTAGGTCTGTTCATTGATTGGGGCGGTCGTTTATCAACTTCTTTTCTTTCCTGAAAACGACTGCTTTTCTTTTTCTTTCTGCGCAATTCTTCTGGTAATTCTACTGCGCCGGTTACATCAGAATAATCTTTTCCACCACCTTCAAATTCATCAGGCTTAATAATTCCTTCTATTTCTTTGAAATCAGGGAGTAAATTTCCTCTGATTGCTAACTGTTGAATTTCTTTAACCATGTCAATAGTCTGAGGGTATAATTTACCCCGACCATGGTCTTGCTCATAAGCATAAAATAAAAGACCTTTGAAGATATCTGTTTTAACCAGAATGGCTTTACCTTTCTGTGTTTCCAGGCGGTCCGCCCTTTCAGGAAAGGATTCAATAGCTTCCATATAAGTATCCAACTCAAAATTAAGGCAACATTTTAATCGCCCGCATTGGCCTGATAATTTTGCCTGATTTATTGCCAGGTTTTGATATCTTGCTGCTGTTGTTGAAACAGATTTAAAATCAGAGAGCCAGGTAGAACAACACAATTCTCTTCCACAAGAACCAATACCCCCAATTCTTGATGATTCTTGTCGGGCGCCAATTTGTCTCATTTCAATTTTGACTCTGAACTCCCTTGCAAAAATCCTGATTAACTCGCGAAAATCAACCCTGCCGTCGGCTGTATAATAAAAGGTAGCTTTTCTTTTGTCTCCCTGGTATTCCACATCACCTATCTTCATATCTAAGTCCAGGGAACGAGAAATAGCTCTTGCTTTAATCAAAGTTGGTATATCAAGTTGCCTAGCTTCTTCCAAACGCTCAAGATCCCTTTCATTTGCCAATCTAATTACAGGGGTAAAAACAGTATTTTCCCTTACTCTTTTTTTCTTCAATTGCCATCGGACCAATTCACCCATCAGTGTAACCCTTCCTATATCATAGCCCGTTCCTGTTTCCACTACCACGTCGGCACCAACAAAAATTTCAGGTAAATTTTCTAAAATAAAAAATCCCTTATGTGATCCATTTTTAAAACTTACCTCAACCAGATCAAATGGATAATCGTCTCTTACATCCAAAGCAGACAGCCAATCATAGGTATTGAGTCTATTACATGATCCTGTGGCGCAATTGCCATTGCTTTTACATCCTTTTACGCCTCCATCTTCTGTATTACAAACGGTACAACCTGCACAACCCATAGTTTTGTATTTAATGCTGTTAAATATACGGTCTTCAATGTTGAAAAATGAATTGAAGTCCTATATATTAATATTATTTTGCATAATCTGATGAAATTTAATAGACAAATCTAAAAACAATATTTTAGGATTTGCATTTCTTTCGAGATGGGCAAAATTTTCATCTGATAATTGAGTCATTAATTCCAATTGTTTATCGGTCAGAATAGCTCTTAATTTTTCTGCAGTAGCTAGCATTTCTCTAGGTATGCTTGATTTTTCCTGTCCTAACACGGGCAGAACTAAAAGCCCTCTAAAAAAATGTAAACTATATCTGATAAATATTTTTTGTTTCTCTTTTGACCAGACTGAAATCTCATCGACCCATCGACCCATTTCTAATCCATTTCCCTTATAACACTTTCTCATCCAGTCGATGAGTATCCCTGCATGAAGATCTTCTTGTTGTGCCATCAGTGAAATAGCTTCTGAAAAACTTCCACCTGCCAGTTGAACTACTGTATTTAGCTGTAATGATGTCACAGAAGGATAAATATTCATGATAGATTTCTCCAATATTTCGTCAGTCAGCAAAGGTACTTTAATCAATTGGCAGCGAGAGATAATTGTCTGCAAAATTTGATCTGATTGCTCTGCTACCAAAATAAAATGGGTGTCAGGTGGAGGCTCTTCCAATATTTTCAATAACCTGTTTCCTTCTTTACCCAGATATTCAGGCAACCAGATTATCATAATGCGCACAGTTGCTTCTGCACATTTAAGACTTAATTTTCTCCTAATATTAAAACATTCCTCCTTATTAATATTGGCCTGTTTGTTATCAGCTGCAATTTCATTTATCCAGTCATCTTTTGTAAAATAAGGCCTTTTAAGCACTAGGTTTCGCCAGGTTGCCATTAGGGTATCACTGGTAACATCTTTTCCTACTGTAGGAAACGCAAAATGCACATCTGGATGAAGATATTTAAAGGAACGATTGCAAGACGGGCAAACCCCACAGGCTTCTCCTTTTACAGGACTTGGACAAACCATAGCATGAGCCATCGAAATAGCCAATGGCAGAGCACCAACCCCGGAAGGACCTAAAAGTAATACAGCATGTGGAACTTTATGCTGCATGATCATATTCTTAATATTATCCTTTACTTTTTCCTGACCAACAACCTCTGAAAATTTCATTTTTTACTCATCATTTTCCAAATAAATCAAAAATAAGGATAATAAATATTAATGGGCCTCCAGCCAGTTATTTCCGCTTTTTACTTCAACTTCAATAGGTACTTTTAGAGAAGGCATTGCGTTACACATTTTTTCACGCACCAATACCTCCAATTTCTCAACTTCCGCCTTTGGCACATCAAAAACTAATTCGTCATGGACCTGAAGAATCATTTTTGCTCCCCAGTTTCCATTTTTCAATTCTTCGTGAATAGAAAGCATAGCCATCTTTATCAGGTCTGCGGCAGATCCCTGAATTGGTGTATTAATAGCCATTCTTTCCGCATTACTTTTTTCCAAAGAACTATTTGAATGAATATCCCTTAAAATTCTTTTTCGACCCATCAAAGTTAAAACATACCCTTTTTTACGTGCCAATTCAACCGTTTTGTCCATATAAGTTTTCAATCCATTATACTGTGAAAAATAAGCACTTATTAATTCTTTTGACTCATTGCGTGAAATGCCTAATTGTCGGGATAGATTTGTTGATCCAGCGCCATATATAATACTAAAGTTAACTGTTTTAGCTCTGTATCGTTGTTCTTTAGATACTTCATCGTAAGGGATGCCAAATACTCTGGCAGCGGTAGCTCTGTGAATATCCTGACCCTTCTGAAAAGCTTCAAGCATACCTTCATCACCACTAATTTCCGCAATAATCCTAAGTTCTATTTGTGAATAATCGGCCGCCATCAATACATGATTTTCATCACGGGGTATAAAAGCTTCTCTTACTCTTGCTCCTTCTTCTGATCGAATAGGTATGTTTTGAAGATTAGGATTATTAGAACTCAGCCTGCCAGTTGCTGTCAAAGCCTGATTAAATGAAGAATGAATTCTTTTGGTATTCGGATTAACCATATTTGGCAAGGCATCTACGTAAGTTGATTTTAATTTTGATAGCCCCCTATGTTTAAGAATTTCGCCAATAACTGGATGCTGACCCTCCAGTTCAGCAAGTTTTTCCTCATCGGTTGCATATTGTCCCGATTTAGTTTTTTTCCATTTATAGGGGATTTTTAACTTGTCAAACAGGATATCTCCGACCTGTTTTGGGGAAGCGATATTGAAAGCTGAACCTGCCAGTTCGTAAATTTTATTTTCCAATAATCTTATCTCCTCCTTAAGTTGAATGGAATATGTTTTCAGAAAATCAACATCTACACGAATACCTTCATATTCCATATCTGCTAAAACTTTTAATAACGGCGCTTCCAGCTGATTAAAAAGACCTATTAAGTTTTCTTTAACCAGTAGGGGTTCTAAATAATTTTTTAGCTGTAGGGTGATGTCTGCATCTTCAGCAGCATATTCTTTAATCACTTCCTTTGATACCTCTCGCATTGTTTTTTGACCAGCACCCTTTTTACCAATTAGCGATGTAATAGATACAGGTTTATAATCGAGGTATGATGCAGAGAGATAATCCATATTATGCCTTTGCTCCGGCTCCAATAAATAGTGAGCAATCATAGTATCAAAAAAAGGCCCTGAAACTTCCACCCCATAATTTTTCATCACCATAGCATCGAACTTAATATTTTGTCCAATGATGATATTTTGCTTATTTTCTAATACAGGTTTCAGTATCTGGACTATTTCCAAAGCCTTTTCTCTATTTTCCGGAACAGGTACGTACCAGGCAATGCCTTTATTATAGGCAAATGAAATACCCACCAAATTGGCCAGTGTAGCATCGATATGGTCTGTTTCAGTATCAAAAGAGATGGCATCCTGATTGGAAAGTTCTTCAGCCAGCTTTTTTACCTCTGTCAAATCTTCGACCAAATAGTAAGAATGGGGTGTATTTTCAATATTAAAATTGGCTATTCTTACTGTTTTTTCGACTATATTTCCAGGTTCCAGCTCGGCAACTGTCTCTTCAGGAAAATCAAATGTTCCCTGAGCAGAATTATTGGAGGAAGCAACCTGAAGGGGTGCTGAAGATGTATCGGGTCCTAAAATATTCATTGAAATAGAACGAAATTCTAATTCTCTAAAAATTTCAGCCAATACATTTCTGTCTAATGGGTCGAGATGGAGATCTTTGACGTTAAATTCAATAGGTACATTGATATCGATGGTCGCCAATTGATAAGATAATCGAGCTTGTTCAGCAAATTCTACCAAGCGCTCCCCGTTTTTCCCCTTTATATTTTTTGCATTCGCTAAAATATTCTCCAGGGTACCATATTCTTTTAATAACGCGGCGGCTGTTTTAGGTCCAATGCCTGGAACGCCTGGAATATTGTCAACACTATCCCCTTGCAAACCCAGGATATCAATTACCTGACTGACATTTTGTATATCCCAGTTTTCACAAATTTCTTTCTCACCCAACAACTCCACACCATTTCCTTGTCTGGAGGGTTTATACATGATAATATTTGGTGTAACCAACTGCCCATAATCCTTATCAGGGGTTACCATGTAAACAGTAAACCCTTCTAAACTTGCTTTTTTTGCGATGGTACCGATGACATCATCTGCTTCAAAACCTGGAACGCAAAGAATGGGAATATGAAACCCCTTTAATATTTTTTGAATCCATGGAATCGCAATACCTATATCTTCAGGTTGTTCCTCTCTGTTTGCTTTATATTTTGGATATTGTTCATGTCTGAATGTAGGTCCATGGGGGTCAAATGCCACGGCAATATGGGTAGGTTTTTCTGTTTTTAAAAGATCCCAAAGCATCCTTGTAAATCCATTGATGGCAGAAGTATTCAAACCTTTTGAATTTATTAAGGGTCGGGTAATAAAGGCAAAATGAGCTCGATAAACCAGCGCATGACCATCCAATAAGAATAATTTTTTTTCGTTCATCCTAAATTAATTTCAGGTTTTTGACTTTTTTAAAATGTTAAGGCATATTTCATCAACATTTGTTGATTTATACTAACAGCTCTCCCTAAACCGCGCACGCCATTGGGTTGGCTATAATCGGTAATCTGAACCAATACATCACGGTCATAATAAGCATTTACTGTTAAAGACAGTTGAAAACCCTTAATTATTTTCATACTTAAATCGTTAGTCCAATATTGCAAATCGACGTATTTAAAGTCTTTTAAATAATTTGAATATAGCTGGATTACAGAAGCATAGGTAAATTTGTTTTCCCAGAATTTAGTTTTGTAGCTTAATCTTACCAATGTACCTAACTGTTTATCAATATTTTCCGCTGAAATAATAGCACCAGCAGTTGATTTTTCAACTGGATTTCCATGAACGCCTAATCTGGCAATTTCATCATTTTTCACAATAATGAATCGGCCAGCTAAGGGAGAATAATAAAAAGCCCATTTATCATTTGGACGGAAATCCATACCTGCTGAAATACTTATTTGAGCCGGTGAAAAAAATAAAGATTGTAAACGGGTATCCTTGCCATCTAATTTTTTTAAGAAATTTCCAGGAAAAGTGGCTGGGCCTTTATATGTTGGGGCAATCTGACTGATAAAATTTATGCCTGATGCATACGACAACTTAGATTTTCCCGATGCCTTGATCCCCAGACGAGAATCAAATCTAATTTCATCAATTGATTTTTGAAAGGGTACTTTTGTTAAAGTTCCTTGCCCTATTACCCCGGCACCTAGCCTTTGAACCCCAAATTGAGAAACAAAGGTATTATCCCAAACTGCCCTTTTCTTCTTGTATTTGGCACTAAAATTAATAGCACCTCCAAATCCAACCCTGTTCTGACCTGAACCTACTCGTGGATTTAATTGTAAAAGCTGGGCCCCGTCAACCCCTAAACCCAGGCCAATATCCCAGATAGAATCTTTTTTCGGTTTTTTTTGTCCTTCTTTATTTTGTGCGACAGTTAAAGCCATAAATAGGAAAAAAAAGAATAAGCAAAGGCCTGATTTAGTTATCAGATTCATTTAAATCATTTGTTTTTATTAAAGCATATTTTTCTGTTGTCAGTTTATGCAGTGGGAGAGTTACCCAAGTTTTATCATCTGTTTTAATGGTAAATGATCCAGAATCAATGGCAACTATTATTCCTTCAACTTCTTCAATTTTAATAGTATCTCCTATTTGTATTTTGTTTCGATTATAATAGCCACTTAAAATATTGGATAAAATGGGTTTTGAAGCAGCACCATAACCTAATGCAAATGCGAACATAATTCCAGCTAGAATAATGGAGAGGTTAATTTGTATAAATCCGGTTTCTATCCCCGATTGTTCTAAGGCAATTAGTGCAATATTAACAAAAATAAAATAAAACACCAGATTGGAAATTAAGCTTGCCGCCGGAATATCCATTGAATAGCAAGCTGTTCTAACAAAGCCTCTCAGGAGATCCGCCAGAAATATTCCAAGTAAGAAAACAAAAATCGCAGAAATGAGTCGAGGTAAATAAGTAAACAACAGGGTTATGATTTCTGAAAGGGCATGAATTTCCAGTATATCTACTGCAATCAAGGTAAAAAGGAAGAAGAAAAAATAATAAATAAGTTTAGCAATAATTTTTCCTGACCTAAATCGCAAGGGCGTTTTGTTCAAAACTTCAATATTTCCAAGTCGTCCCAAAAAATGATCAACCCCTATTTTATCAAAAAACTTAGATACCAGCCTGGCTATAATTTTACCAATCATTGCGCCGAGGAATATCAAGAGAGTGGCAAGAATTAAACGTGGAAATAAATTTACGATGTGATTTAACGTTTGATTTAATGATTGCTCCCAGCGAAGCCAGAAAGAATTTACAAAAATGTTTAACATTAATTTTTCCATCATGACAAATTTTAACGCTTCATTTCAGGGGGTGTTGGAAAGCGGTTTATAGAGTTAGATTTATTTATATCAAGTAAATCTGAAAAAGTCAAAAAGAAATTGGGCACAAATAAATCAACCATTTGCCCGACCATTCGAAACAAAGAAATTCTGCTATGAACACTTTTTCTAATAAGTTCCTGTTGAAAGGGTTCTAAGAAAAGTTCATTTTCCTCAATTAGTTTTTGAAAGTTATTTCTGCTCATATCGATTTTTTTTCTTTTTCCTCAAACACCATACGATTTTTTTGTGCTTTAGCTTTAGCACGTTTTAATTGCATTTTAACGGCACTTTCAGATTTAGAAACAATTTGAGAAATTTCCTTTATTGATAAATCATCTTGATACTTCATCAACAAAATGAGTCTGTCTCCTAATGCAAGTGATTCAAGGACCTTTTTTAATTGCCCAATTTCCATATTTAAAAGGACTTCATCAGAAACTTCATCTTCAACATCGGATATTTTTTCAAAATCGTCAGAAAATAATTCCGTTGCCTTTTTAGACCTCCTTAAATAATCAATACAATAGTTATAAGTAATTGCATAAACCCAAGTTGAAAATCTTGCCTTTTCCTCAAAACGAATAAGGTTTAGAAAAATTTTCAAAAATATTTCCTGGGTGGCATCTCTGGCCAGACTTTCTTCTTTTAGAATGGAAATACATTTAGCATAAACCTTTTTAACGTATCGGTTATAAAGCAAAGAAAAACATTGTTCTGACTGGTATTTGAGGTACAACTGTATTACTTCTGAATCACCCATTCCCTCTTTGCAGTAAAATTCCACCTTATTTAAATTTAGCGAAAATTGGCTTTTAAACCTTTCCTCTATTTTTTAATGTCCAAACTGAAATTATTAATCTAAATGGGAAAATAATACTGGCTACAATAGCACCTGATCCAAAAAAAACCATTTCATAATACATATAATCTCCCAGTTTCTGACCCTTTTCAGCTGGTAAATACTGCATTGGAGCATACATTCCTTCCACATCAAGGAAAGTCCGAAATCCATGAAAACTGCTGATTAAGTAAAATATAAAGGGAATAAATACAAAAACCAATCCTACTTTAATTATTTGCTGTTTTGCCAGAAATGAATATTTTAAAAAAAATAAATAACGGATTATAAGGACAAACGATATGATAAAAACCGCATTCTCTATGAAAAAAGGATATTCCACTTGCTTATTCGTTAGGGGTAAAAGCACTAAAAATGTAAGAATAACTGAAAATAACAAGGTTAAAAGTTCCAATATTATGGTGTACTTAAAACTAGGGGATCTGTTTTCCAAATGAAATATTAATTTAATATTAATTAATTGATTATAAATAGTAAAGACCAAAAAAAATGCTTACAAACATTCTTTTATTTTGAAAAAATCATACCTTTAAGGGGCAATAAAACTCCAAATTAAACAAATATTTCAAAAAAATGAATGAATATGGAAACTATTTTGGTGCTTAATGCAGATTACACACCATTAAATTTAACAACCTTTAAAAGAGCATTAAAACTTCTTTTAAAAGGTAAAGCTGAAATAATAAAAAATGAGGAAGAATTGATTCGAAGTGAAAAGTTATCCTATCCAAAACCGCTCATCATACGTCTCTTAAACTATATCAAAAGTAAAATTAAAACATTCAAAGTTAACCGCAGCCGTATTTACAAAAGAGATAATTATGAATGTGCCTATTGTGGTTCAAAAAAACAACTCACTATTGATCATATCATTCCTAAATCGAGAGGGGGAAAGAATACCTGGAATAATTTGATTTCAAGCTGTCTTTCCTGTAATCTAAAAAAGGGTGACCGCACTCCGGATGAAGCAGGCATGCCATTAAGATTTAGTGCAAAAATACCTACCTTGTTGAGTTCAGATTTGTATACTTCAAAAATATGGATTGAATATAAAGAGATGTTTAATTAACTTTTCTGTCAATCTAAAAATTGAATTCCCACCCTGATAGCATTATTTTTCAAAGCAAAATGGAAGGCATCGTTCACTTCATTTAAATTAAAAGTGCATTCTATCAATTCTTCAAAAGGAAATTTCATATGATTCTCTTCGGTAAATTTAACAGCATGAATAAAATCCTCGATATTATAGTTATGTAATCCTTTAATAGTCCATAAATTACGAATTAGCTTTTCAGCGCTTAAATTAATATTCCGATCGGGAAAAACAGCTCCTACCCATACAGCAATGCCTCCTATTTTTAATTTTGCCAAAGATTCCTCCATCATCGCAGAAACCCCAGATGTCTCAATCAAACCGTGAAACGGATTTGGAATGCCAAAAAGGTTAAGCGCTTCGTTTTCTAAGTCAGACAATGATTCGAATAAATAATCCCCACCAAATTTTCTGGCTTTTTGAAGTCGGGTAAAATTATTTTCTATTATTGTGACCGATTTTGCTCCCATGCTTTTAAGCATTGCGCTTGCAACTAATCCTAACATTCCTGCTCCGGTAACCAAATAATTATTGTTATGGACATTACCCAATAACCTAATGGAACCTGCGATAGTGGCCATTGAACAATTAATTAAGGCTAAAACTGGAAGAGGTATTTGATGATCTATTTTAATAACCGGGGTATTTTTTCTTAAAATTAAAAACTTGCTAAGTCCACCGTGAAGGGTATTATCATCTTTTAAAGGTTCATGCCCATATTTAAAGAGCTCCTCTGCTTTTTGAGGTATTCCTTCCTTTGCAAGCGAACTATCTGGATTACTAGAAAAAATTGCCCAGCTCACCAGATCTCCTCTTTTTAATTCCTGATTTCTTTCATCGAAAAAAGGGCTGTTTTCTCCAAAGTCTTCTATTACTCCAATTACTTCATGACCGAGAATAGTGGGCGTTTTTTCTATTCTTTTTCCTACAAAAGTATGTATATCACTTTTACATAGACAAACAAACTTATTCCTTATAAGCATTTCCCCTTTTTTCAAATCTGGCACCTTAATTAATTGTAAATGAAGAGGGGAATTTGCTTCATTAAATACTGCTGTGAGAGAATCAATCATTTAATAATACATTAGTAGTTTATTTAATTTTTGGATTGTCTATATAGTCTATTGCCAGAGAATCAGAAATAACTACTTTTTTTTCCATTTTTTTTCGTAAAGATTTTGATTTTGGAATTAATAACAGTCCCATTCCTATTTTCCTTTGTCCGATGTGGTCGAAACCATCTGGGTTAATTTTCCTTTGGTCACTGGGATAATTTACAACGCCAGTCGGTGTAGCACCTCTTACAAACATAGTTAAAGATCCACCACCATCCATGTTTATTGCATTATTTGCTTTGAAATAATCATATAGCAGCACCGTTAATTCTTCAGCGTTAATTCCTTGTGCTAATGGAGACCGACCGTCCACCGCAATCAATATCAATTGTCGGTTTGAAGTTAAAGCAAAAGCCATTCTAGGACCATACCCAGCCTGGTGTCGATCTGGATGTTCTCCTGGTAGATGAGATTTATCACCCTCCTTTTGCTTAACAAAATATTTTCCTACCGGTATTCCATCTGAAATTAATAAAGGTGCACTACTAATAATATTTTCTGATGCTAAATTTCGATATAAATCTTGATTACCTTGAATCATTGAGAAATTTTTTTCACCATTTAGAATAAAAGCTGATTGGTGTTTCCAAAAACGAATGTGATTATCTGAAATAGTGACCTCCTGATTTATTTGCCCTTTACTTTTGTGAAAGGTTACGTAACCTCCATCCTCTAAATATTCAAAATATCCACTATTAACTCCCGCGATGGCCATTGTTGAATCAGCAACATGGCTTAGGGTACTTCGTTGGTTATTAAACCAAGAAAAATCATACTCAATAGGAGCTGCATCGAGATTTATAACTAAAGCATTTATACTTTCCATTCGATCCAGAATGCTATCTTTCCCAAGCCAACTCATCCAATAAACTCCTTTTGCGAGTTTTTCCATTTTTCCCGGATTATCTGGAAACCTTGTATTTACCTTTTGAAACATTTCCCTTGGGGAAGAACAGGAAATAATAAAAAACAAACTAAGGAAAAACAAATAATGAATTATTTTCATGTTTTGATAAATTAGCAACTTTAAAAAAAAATGGCTTTCATGAAATTCCGAAGAATTCCTTGAAAGCCATAAATTAAAATATGGAATTAATATCCCTTATTCTGTGAAAACCCTGCAGGATTATTATAAATCTGAACCTGAGAATTTGGAATAGGGAAGAGTAACTGGAAATCCTGTATTGTTAAACCAACGGCTTTTAAAGCATCTTTTGCTTTGCCTGTTCTAACCAGATCATACCAGCGATGAAGCTCCAAAGGTAATTCTAAACGGCGCTCCAATATCACTGCATCTCTGAAAGTAGCCTGATTATTTAAAGCCGTGCTTGTATAGGCGCTGGCACCAGCACGAGTTCTTACCTGATTTAAATAAGTTAAAGCCTGACCAGAAGATTGATAACCTATTTCGTTTAGCACCTCAGCATACATTAATAATACGTCTGCAAAACGCAGCACCGGAAAATCAGTACCGACAACATTATTTACAGGTTCTTCGAAGAATTTAATGGCTGTTTGATTTTGAGTTCCCACTGGTTTCCTCAAATCAAGCATCGCTTTTCTTGAATCGGTTGTGCCATATAAATTCCTTAAAGCTGGATCAATAAAATCTCCAATTTGGGAAGAATAATATAAACCGTGGCTTTCAGAATTATTTACTAAAGAGAATCTGACTGCAAAAAGAATTTCCTTGTTATATTCCTTTTTAGGATCAAATACATCTGTAATAGTTGGCATCAAGGTAAAATCACCTGAATCAATTACTTCTTTCAAAACCGCGGCAGCGTCATTATACTTTTTTTGTGTTAATAAAACTTTACCAAGTAAGCCTTTTGCCGCCCCTGAAGTTACCCTTCCCAATTCGGCTGCTGGATAAGATTTTGGTAGATTTGCAGCGGCTGATTTCAAATCATTTTCAATGGCTAAATAAACTTCATTTACACTATTTCTGATATTTAACCTTGATTCATCGGTTGTCTGAACCTTTAAATTTAATGGCACAGGTCCCCAAAGTTGTACTAAATGGAAATAAGATAATGCACGAATAAATTGAAGTTCACCTTGGTATTGTTTACTCAAGTTAGCATTCATATTTATTTGAGGAATATTATCTAAAACAATATTGCAACGATAAATCGTTAAATAAAGTCGACGCCATACATTCTCAAAAATTGTATTATCTGCACCTGCTAAAAAGCGATCTACATTATATCTCAAACCTGAATTTGCAGAGGGATCATTATCGAAAGTATTATCTGCGCGATATTCCGTCAAATCCATAAAATCTCTGCCCCCATACAAAGAACCATTCTGAAGAGATGCATAGGCAGCATTGACTCCATTTAAAATATCATTGGCATTTTTATAAAAATCATTGACGTTTGCCTGAGAAACAGGGGACAAGTCCAAGAATCCTTCCTCGCAACTTTGGAATAAGGAAATTACTATAATTGAAATAAGAATTTTTTTCATTTTTTTTTTGTTTAAAGTAATTAATTTGGTTAAAACATCCTGATTTTGGTTAAAAAGTCAAATTAATTCCAACGGTATATGTTCGAGCCAAAGGATAGGAAGCATAATCTTCACCCGGATTTAAGGCACTATCGGGACGGCTATTAACTTCAGGATTGTAACCAATATAATTGGTAAATAAAAATGGATTCAGGACACTAACATAGGGTCTGACATTGCTTAACCCAATTTTATTAATCAATGCTTTAGGCAAGGAATAACCAAGAGAAATATTACGTATTCTCATAAATGATCCATCATCCATATGCCAGTTTGAGGTTTGGCCATTAGAACCTGTTGCCAAACGATTCGCTCTGTTTGTTTGACCGTCACCTGGTTGTGATTCTGAAATCCAACGATTAAGGGATGGTCTTACTAAATTCATATTTCCTTCAATGTTATAGATATATCTGCTCATTAAATGCAAGATTTCCGCCCCTTGTGAACCTTGTAATGAAATATTTAGATCCAGACCTTTGTAATCTAGATTGATAGTAGATCCATAGGTAAAATCAGGAAAATAATTTCCCTGAATCTGGCGATCTGTTGAAAAATCGATTTTACCATCACCATTTATATCAAGGAATCTGAAATCACCAGGTCTTGCATTAGCAACATGAGGATATTTATCAAGTTCTGCCTGATTATTAAATACCCCATCATACACCGGATTGTAGTAAGAACCAATTGGCTCGCCTGGTTTAGTAATCCAAAGGGTAACTCCTGTTCCACCAGCTGTTAAAATCTGTGGAACTCCTTCTGCTAAACTAATTACCTTATTTTTATTTGTTGAAAAATTGGCGGTAAAAGAGAATCCAAAATCTTTGATTCGTTTTCTGACTGACAATGAAGCTTCAAATCCTTTGTTTTCTACCTCACCAATATTTCGTAATTCTGTACTAAAGCCTGAGGAGAAAGGAACAGGAACATTGAGTAGTAAATCCGATGTATTCTTTTTGTAATAATCCAATTCAATATATACTGCATCCTCAAAGAGTCCCAATTCTAAACCAAAATCAATACTTCTGGTTTTTTCCCAGCTTAGATCTGGATTGGAAGAAGTACTTGGTGCTAAACCACTATTTAATGAAGTACCGCCTAAGATATAATCATCATAACTTAGTAAACCAACCGAGCCATAGTTTGGTATTTGGAAGTTACCAGTTACGCCATAGCTTGCTCTAACTTTTAAATTACTTACAGTTTTGATATTTTCCATAAAAGATTCTCCGGAAATTCTCCAGCCAATGGATGCTGATGGGAAATATCCCCACTTATTATTTTTCCCGAATCTGGATGAACCATCTGCACGCATCGAGGCAGTAGCATAGTATTTATTTGCATAATCATATTGAACTCTTCCAAAACCTGAAAGTAAAGACCAGGCTTCTTTAAAGGTACGAGCCGAAGTTATTTGTCCAGCGGCATTTATGGTTTGAACTAAATCATTAGGATAATTAGTTGCTTCGATAAAACTGGAAGCAAAGTTTTCCATCTGACTTGAAAATCCACCCACCAAGGAAATATTATTTTTTCCAATTAGTTTATTGTAATTAATCGTATTCTCTAATAACCAATTCGTTGAAAACCTTGTCTGGGAAGTTCCAATTGGTGCAGATAATCCTTTACGACCTGTTGTTTCAATGATTGATGGCCTGTAGAAATCACGGTTAAAACTATTTATATCGCTACCAAATGAAAGTTTATAGGTAAGGTCTTTTAATAAGTCATAAGAAGCATAAACATTTCCAAGTAACCTGTTATGATCCATATTATCTTGAACTTCATTGGCAAGTGCCACCGGATTTAAAAAATCGGTCATCGCATATCCCCATGCATTTCCTCCGAAATTATAGGAGCCATCGCTATTATAAACTGGCCATATTGGAGAGATACTCAATGCAAGACCAATTACACCTTGATCGAACCAAGGACCTTCAGAATTTACCAAATCGTGTTTGGTTAAAGTAGGATTCAATCCAAAGCCTGCTTTAAATTTCCCTGAATTCAAATCAAGATTGAAACGACCGCTATACCGCTTAAAGCCAGAACTAATTACGATACCTTCTTGATTCATATACTCACCTGAACCGTAATATTTTACATTTTCTGTTCCCCCACTTATAGAAAAAGAATGATTTTGGATAGGTGATTCTCTAAAAATGGCATCCTGCCAATCAGTATTTGTCAATCCAGCTGTATTACTTAAGTAAGGGACAACTTCTGTTGGGATTAAAATACCAGGTTGATTGGGAACATTCTTTGCTCTGGTTGCATTATCATCTGTGTCTTTTCCTGCGGGGAATCTGTCGCGATACGCATTATTCCTTCCTTCCGCATTAATAGTGGACCATTCGTAAGCATTAAGCATGTCATAACGCTTCAACGTTTCTTGCATGCCGAAATAGGTGTTGTAAGTAACCGTTGGTTTATTGGTTTTACCTTTTTTTGTTGTTATGAGAATTACGCCATTTGAAGCTCTGGAGCCATAAATTGCAGCAGCTGATGCATCTTTAAGTACCTGAATAGATTCAATATCCGATGGATTTATGGTACTTAAAATATTAATGGGTTGTTCTGCATAGGAACTTCCAGGATTGTTATTATTGAATCCTCTGTTATTGTCATTTGAAATAGGAATACCATCTATCACATACAATGGGTCATTACCTGCAGTAATCGAACCAACACCGCGAACTCGGACAGATAAGCCTGCACCTGGTGAGCCTGAAGTTTGCTGAACCAATACACCAGCTAATTTTCCAGTAAGTATTTGATCGATACTATTTACAGGAACATTTTTAATCTCATTTGCAGATAAAAAAGAAACCGAGGTAGTTAGATCCTTTTTTTGTTGTTGCCCATAACCAATAACTACAACTTCTTCAAACTGAGAAACATTCTCTTTTAGTAAAACATTAATTTCAGTTCGTCCATTAATATTAATATCCTGGTTGTAATAACCTATATATGAATAGGTTAACACGCTTGCATCATCAGGAACATTTAAAGTATAGCTACCATTTACATCTGTTATAGTCCCAATAGAAGAACCTTTGATAACAATATTAACACCAAATAATGGTTCATTGGTGTTATCATCTCTTACAGCACCCTTAACGGTTCTCTGCGCAAAAACCGTTGAAGTTGACAAAGTAAGAAAGATAAAAAGTAGTTTAAATACTTCAATAGATTTTGTAAGTTGATTTAACTTCATAATAAGATAATTTAGGTTATAAAAATTATTACCAAAATTATCTGTAGCATGTTATCTGTAAAGGAGTAAAACATTAATTAATAGTTAACCTTATGGTGTACGTTTAATTCTTAATAAAGAATTAATCCTGTTTAATTTTTTATTAATAACAGCTGCTTAATTTTAGAAATTAAATTGATTTTAAAATTCCTTAAGATGTCCTTTTCAAAGAATTATTTTTTGTTTTTATGTTGCCTTTGCTTTCTGCCATATTCATATTGTCAAAGCGGTGACGACTTTTTTCTTGTGAAACCCTATTTACAATTCGGGTCTCAAACTGGGATGTTTGTTTTATGGGAAACAAAAAATGCAGCTACAACAAAAGTTGAATTTGGTGAGGCTCGACCTCTTGTTAAATCGGCCCTTTTGGATCAGGAAGTTACCTTATCAGGTTTTAGACAAATGCACGAAGTGGCATTGACTAATTTGAAGCCAGAAACTAACTATTTCTGGAGAATAAAGTCAGTAACTGAAAAAGGAGATACTATTCAGTCTGAAATTTATTCTTTTAAAACAAACGTTAAAGACAAAAGTGCTTATATGTTTGGATTGGTTGGTGATACCCAGCGAAACAACAGAACACCTTGGGCATGGGGTAAAATTGCAGAAAAATTATGGGCTGACAGACCAAATTTTGTTGTTCATGCAGGTGACGTTGTTGATAAAGGCCGTCGCAAAAGTGATTGGTTACAAGATTTTTTTCCCAATGGACATATTCTCATGAGCCGCGTTCCGGTTTACACCGTCTTGGGAAATCATGAAGAAGATTCACCGTTATACTATCAATATATGGTTGCCCCACCGCCTGAGTATTATTATACTTTTAAGTATGGGAATACACAATTTTTTATGATAGATAGTAACCGCGATCTAAAAGAAGGATCTGAGCAATACAATTGGCTGGAATGGGAGTTGGCAAAGTCATCTGCAACCTGGAAAATTGCTATTCACCATCATCCTCCTTATTCATCCGATTCTGACGACCATGGAAATACTGCCTTTAGTTTATCTACCCTAGGGGTTGCAAATGTTAGAAACTTAACTCCCTTATATGAGAGATATAAATTAGATTTTTGTTTATTTGGACATACACATTTATATGAGCGTAGCTGGCCTATTCTTGAAGACAGAATAAATATTAAAAATGGCGTAACTTACATTAACTCCGGGGGCGCCGGAGGTGGATTAGAAGCCTTTGCTCCTACAAGAAGCTGGTTTACTTCTGAATTGGAAAATACCCATCATTATTGTACTTTTTCAATTTTTGAAAATCAATTAATTTTTAAAGCTATAGATCACGAAGGTCGTCTTTTTGATACCTTTCAAATGCAAAAGGATACTTCAGAAAATAAACAGGCACAAATTATACAACCACCTGCTGTAAAAATAATAGCTGATGCCACTTTATTTCAAGATAAAACCATGGTTCAAATGCAGGCCGCTTTTGATAGTCTGGAAATACGTTATACCTTAGACGGCAGT
>Ga0214921_10000444_pt1 | contig 77213 bp, 91 predicted proteins | sample LL1505_MetaG_FD_177992 | JGI IMG/M metagenome (GOLD analysis project Ga0214921, IMG submission 177992) | Freshwater microbial communities from Lake Lanier, Atlanta, Georgia, United States - LL-1505 | ecosystem: Environmental > Aquatic > Freshwater > Lake | place: USA: Georgia | collected... | reverse complement strand
TAAACTTATTTTTTTATCATAAGCATCTTTATTATTTAATAATTGTCTTTCTCTATATCTTTTTTGTCTTTCAGCATTAGTTAAAGCCATTTTTATATTAATAAATAAAAAAATTATCATTTTTTAATTTAATAGTAAAATACAAAGTATATTTTATATATATAAATTTATGGATTTTTATGTGAGGAATGTAAATATACAACAAATAAGAAATATAATTTAATTAGACATCAAAGTAGTAAGCATAATAAAAAAATACTAAAAATTGAGAATGAAGAAAAACATATCCATCAAATTTATAAATGTAAAAAATGTAATAAAAATATTTAATTAATCACAAAAAAACTTGTATAGGAATTAATTCATTAACTTGTCCTAAATGTATGACATCATTTAGTACTACTTGTAATAAAAATAAACATATTAAAAAAAATAATTGTAAAGCAAAAAGTATAATACATTTAATAAATAAAGAAGATGAAAATAAACCAAATTTATATATAACTGGTAATAATAATAATAATACAATTATAAATAATTTTGGAAATGAAAGAAACTGATTATATAACATTTGATGATATGATAAAAAATATTAAAATCAAAAGATAATATTATTCCTAAATATAAACATTTTAATAAAAATTTTCCAGAAAATCACAATATCAAATATGAAAAAAATAAAGGTTGTTTGATAAAAAACGATGGGATTAGCAAATATAGATAATTTAAGTGATAAATTATTTAATAAAAATTCATATGAATTAAGAAATTATTACAATAATCAAAAAATAAATATTGATGTATTGGAATTTATATATTCAAGATTAAATTATTTAAATAAAAAATTATTTCTTAATATTAATAATATAATTATATTATTGGAATAGCAAATGCTGGATTATTATCATCTCCATAAAAATATGTGTAAAATGCTAAATTCATAATATATTATTATTAATAAATACTATTTAAATACATTTCATTTGATTAATATCTAAAAATTCTCTATTTTTATAAAATTTATTCATATTAATTTTTATTAATTCTATTATTTCTTCTATTGTTTTTTCTTCTATGTTTTCTATTAAACACATTTTTGCCATTTTTATATAAAATTCTTTTGAACTTATTTTTAATTTTTTAATACCATTATAATTATTTTCAAATGGAATACAATAAAATGGTATTTTAGACATATCAGGATCTGGTATATTTATAGAATCAATATTATAAGGTAAATCTTTATTAGAACCAGATTTAATATATGAGAGTAAATATTTTATAGATATAGAATCGTGAAAAACAACTTCATTATTAATAATATTTACTGCTTTATCTAATTCCCAACTAAAATATGTATTAGATTCATTTATCCATCCATTATAATCTCTAATATTTATATGATAATTCCTCTGTTCTAATAATTTTTTAGAAAATATTAAAATATTATCATGTGAATATTATTTTTAGTAATTAATGAAAAATATACGCCTGGAAATTGTTGTTCCGCGTTTTCTAATTTAGAAGGTATTAATTCAGTAATATCATTAAATATAATATATCATCCATAATTTTATTTAAAGATATTCATATATATACTTTATATCATTTTTTTTAATATGTTGTAATAACATAATATATTATCTATATATATCCATTTTTCACTATATTTATTATAACATTCATTAATATAATAATAGTCAGCACCATAATCAGATATATTCCATTTAATATTTTTACATAAATTATATGATATCAATATCATAGCTGTATCAATATAACCTGGATTTATTATATTACCTTTTAATATATCTAAACATGGATAACGGATTTGATTGAATGTATATATTTTATCATTATCGATAATATCTAATAATTTATATAATTCCTGATTAATTATATTATCATCATCTAAATAATATAAGTAAGTATTTTCATTCTTTATATTATCTAATGCGTAATTTCTTTGCGCATTTCCAAAAGAACTATTTTCATCTTTATGGATATATTCTTTTATTTTTTCATGATTAAATAAATTAGGATTATCAGTTAATTTAGAACCATCATAAACAATTATCCATTCATCCACATAATCAAAATTAATACTTTGATATAATTTAGTTAGATTATCAATTCTATAAGAAGGTGTAATTATAGTTAGTTTGTTTTTATTTTTAATTATTGGTTCGTCCCCTTTTTTTATTAGAACAAATAATTTATCATTATTCCATTCACCTGAATATTTATTATCATGATTTAATGTTATAAAATAATTATTTTGAAATTCATTTATTGTATCTCCTAATTTATCATAATAATCTTTTTCATTTGCATTTAAAAAAATATCTTCAATTATAATAACACCACCTGGTTTTAAATATTTAACTGTATTTTTTATAACTCTTATTTGATCATCTATCTCATTTGTAGTATCTTCAATTATTATATCAAACGTCATATTTAGGTTAGTGAGATTTGATGATATATTATTATCATCTTTAATATCTATATATGAAACGTCAAAATTTTGATTTTTCATTTTATTTATATAATTAATATTGTTATCTAATCCAATAATTTTAGAATTACAAAAATATTCTTTCCACATTAATAATGAACCTCCATCTAATATTCCAAATTCTAAAATATTTAAATTATTATTTTTTATATTTTTAAAAATACTATTATAATATAATGTATATGGATGTGCATATAGACGTGTATTAATATTATATCTTAAAGGAGATTTATCAGTATTATATTTATAACCTATTAAACATAAATCCGAATAATTTTTATTATAATTTATATTCATCTTTAAATATTTATAAGTTTTTTTTTATATAAAAAAAAACTTATAAATATTAGTAATGTTTCTTAAATATAAAACAATCATAGATACTTCGCTATTGAATGCTGAAAATTATAATTCTAAGATTTGCGATTTTATTATTAACATGGAAGGTATGAGTGGTTTAAAAACGCGACATTTTTATAATAATTTGCTTAATTTTGATGATGCAAGATATTTAGAAATAGGATCTTGGAAAGGTAGTTCTGTATGTTCTGCGATGTATAATAATAATGCTATGATTATTTGTGTTGATAATTGGAGTGAATTTGGAGGACCTAAAGATGAATTTTTAGTAAATTTTAATAAATTTATCGGAAATAATAATGCAAGATTTATAGAATATGATTGTTTTAAAATTGATGTATCAACATTACCTAAATTTAATATATTTATGTATGATGGTGATCATTCATATGATAAACATTATAATGCATTAATTCATTTTTATAATTCACTTGATGATATATTTATTTATATTGTTGATGATTGGAATTGGGAACACATTAGAAATGCAACATTTAAATCTATTAAAGATTTAAATTTAAATATATTATATCAAAAAGAAATTAGACTAACTAATGATAACTCACATACGCCTCATAATGAAGCTAAAATATCATGGTGGAATGGTATATATATAACAATACTTCAAAAACAAATGAATAATTTTATATTTAAAGAATATGGTAAATAATTCTTATAAATGAATACTTCTAATAACGTTTTTCCTGTTATTGTTTGTATAATTAAAACGAGTATAATTATATTGAAGAATTTGTTAAATATCATTTAGTCTTAGAATTTAAACATATTTATAATAATCAAGATGTTCCGATACTTATCTTAAAATTTTAGATAAATATTTACAATTTATAAATATTAGCCATATTCCAGTAATAATTATAAAATAGGCGTTCAATATATTAAACAATATTATAATAATTATGAAAAACATATTACACATGTTGCTCATATTGACGAATTTAGTTTGCATAAACACGCTAAAATTACTAATTTTATTATTGATTACTTTATTGATGATTGTTCTGCTATTGCTATTAATGGAAGTTTTTTGGGTCTTCAGGACATAATAAATATTCATCCGAACCAGTTACATCTCGATTTACTAAATATGACATTAACGGTGATAAACATATTAATACTTTATGTGATATTGATTAACAACTAGAATGAATCACTATGATTTTGTTGATTTAATACAGGGTCATACAAAATCTACAAATGGTGATATTGTTAATGGTCCTTTTAGATTTATAATCCTTAATTTGATGTTAATCAACTTAATCATTATAAATCTAAAACCTTTGATGAATTTAAAAGTATTATTTTAAAAGATGATATAGGTCATACTAATAATAATCAAAATAAATATGATGATGTTTATAATAGATTTAAAGTATTTAAATCAAATAATGTTGAAGATTTAACAGCTAAAAATTTAAATTTGTATTAATTTATTTCAATTATTATAAAAAATGATTTCTTTCTTTTAGTTTTATTTCATCTACTTTCAAGCAGATCAACCAGATATCATGTCTACTGTTCAATATTGCAAGTTCAACTCCTTCTGTTGTGTTGGCAATTGTTCCGCTAAACATCATCGTCCGATTGAAGAGCGTGCACTTATGCTTAAAATTGTTAACGAAACTCCCGAAATTAAAGATTTCATCGAAATTAATGACGGTTCGAGAGTCGTGAATTGTAAGCATGGGTTGCGTTGTTTCGAAAAAGATTGTGGTTTCCTTCATAAAATCAATCATGACGGACGCAAAATCTTGACTAAGAAGTTCAATAAGGAGTGGAAAGCGATTACTATGCGAGAGAAAATAAGGAAAGAAATCGAGGAGATTGGGAAGTTCGGAATGCCGGAGTGGGAATAAAATGGAAAAAAATATAAATGGCAAAAAGAAATTTTTGTCATTTTAGAAAAACAATTTATTAAATATATTATAAATGCCAAATTTTTTTGGCTTATCTTACCTTACATCCATTTTAATTTATGTCTTATGACAATTATTCATTTGTTATGTAGTCTCTGCTCACTACATATTACCCCCCCCTAACAATCCCCCGCTAACAATAATATAATAATGATAATTAAATTTTAATACATTTTTTAATTATTATAAGGTTCTACTGTTATAAATAAATTAATACTTGCAAAAAAACATGATTTCTTTATTATACTCGTTAAAATTATATTTTCTAATAAATTGAATACGATATTTATCAATAGTTTTTTAGGAATATCACTATATTTATTATTAAAATGACAAAAATTTCTTTTTGCCATTTATATTTTTCATTTAAATTTACTTTCCTTTCTTTGCACCGCGACTAGCCTTATCTTTAGGCTTTTCATCAACTTTTGCTTCTTTCTCACTATTCACTTCTTCAACAACCTCATCGACCGTTGAAGAAGCACCAGTATCATCATTCTTCGCGTCTTTCGCTTCCTGCCACAGTTTTGAAATGTGCAACATCTTTTCCTTTGCATTCATTTTGGTTTCAGGCGTTTCGTTTTGCTTCAAAACCGCCATTTGCTCCTTAATGAATGCATTATACTTGGTTAATGCACGTTTCTTCTTCTCTGGTTTCTCGTCGCTATCACTATCGCTGCTAGCAGCTTTCGCGGATTTCTTCGTCTTCTTAACCGTTTTGGTCAACTCGTCAAAAATGTCGCCGATGGCTTTCTTGAGTTCTTTCTTAGAAATGTCATCAGGTTGAGAGTTGATATATTCGGTAATGCGGCGAATGAGTTCAGCTTTATCAATATCATTCATAGTGATAGTTTTGATCTTAGAGATGAAAGACAATTAAAAAGAAAGAATCATTTTTTATGTAAAATGAAAAATTTTAATACATTTTTAAATCTCAAGTTAGTATTAAATTAAGAAAAATAATATAGATTATGTTACTTGCTTTATTAGAAATTAACAAATTATGAAATATTTAATAAATTGAAAACATTATAAAAATAGTATTCAATCTATTTAAATTTTACAAATATCAATAGATTGAATACTATTAGCATTCATTTGATATTTAATTAAATCGATGCGTTTAAAATATCTAATAGTGCCATTAGAAACAGTTCCATTTATACCTGTCATTTTTTGCTCTACATTTATACAACCATCGTTATTATTATAAAAGTTTTGATTTAATATAAAATCTTCATATCTTTGTAATTTCTTTTTTAAATTAAATAAATCATTATATTCATTCGAATTTAATGATATTGATAATAATATTTCTTTATTTAATAAAATAATTTTTTTAGAATAAATACCAATATTTGAAGAATATATATTTTTACATTCAATTTTAATAGTATCATATTTTTTCTGTTCGCGTAAGAAACATACGTCATTTTTAACAGTATTATAAAAATTTATTCCAAATTCTACTGTATCATGTGTATAAAAAGCATAATCAAAATCATATTTATCTGGATTATTAACTAAATAAATATGAGGTGTAAATTCAAAACACCTATATTTAACAGTAACAATTTCAATACCATCTATATAATAAGTTTTTTCTTCAGGACAGCCACCAACAATAAAATGAACAAAATTTACAGGAATATTAGATTTAATAATATTTTTAATTAATCTAGGAACTTGAATATCTAAACCTTCATAACATGAAGCAATAAATATATGAAAATTATCTTTATTTTTTAACCAAACTTTATTATCTAATCCAATTTTATCAGTATATACTTCTGCTAAATAAAAATTCTTACTTATTAAAAAATTTTCAACTTCACCATAATCAATATAATCATTATTAATTGGGTTTTTTTTACCACAGTCTTCTTCATAAATAAGACATTTAATATTATCAAAAAAGTCCTGATTTTCATTTATAAATTCTAATAAAAATCCTTCACAATCTGCTAAAACACAATTAAATTTAATATCATATAATTCTTGAATTTTGTCAAGAGATAATGTGTTAGTTTTGATTGATTTTAAATTAGCAGGTGGATTGACATATGTTTTTGATTCCCAACAACAGCCATTATAACACACATACAATTCTTTTTTTGAAATAGTACCATTATATATATTAAACGTACAACCATTCATATCTTTATTTATTTGTAAACAGTCTTTAACAGTCATATCAGGATCGACGCATAATAATTGTTTTGCTGGATTGTTTAATAAAAAATCCAAACAAACACTAACAGTTCCGTATCTAGCACCCAATTCCAAAACTTTCATATCAGGTTCAATATATTTATTAATTAAAAATCTACTACCTTCTTCGACACTTCTAGAAAAATCATCTAATAATCTATTATATTCATTATAAAATTTACAATTATTATAATACGTATCCATAATAAATTAATAATATATTTGCTTTATATAAATTTATCAATAATTAAATTAAATTCGTCGATAGTATTATAACCGTATATTGGATATTTAGTTTCATAATATTTAACGTTATTTAATTTTTTAATTATATCTAAAAAGAAATTTTCAGTATTATCTTTTAATATTAAGTTATCTTTTAATATACGTGTATTGCATAAAAATATAGATTGATCATGAAAACCATAATCAATCGGCTCATATTGATAATATTTAATATCATTTACCGTATTATTATCATTTGTAATTAAATATGCATATGGTGTTTTTTCATAAATAGCAGGTATTAAAAAATCATTATCAAATTGTAAATTATACATTTCACTTATAATAGTTTCATTTGAAATGATAATATCACCCCACATAATAAATATTTTATCTGTCAAAATTTCATTATTCAATAATTGAAAAATAGTTTCACCATTACCTTTTGGATAATTTTGCAAATTATCAACTGAATTATAATAAACAAATTTTATATTATTATGATTTTTATCAAACTTTAAAAAATAATCTTTATAATAATTATTGCAACATATAAATATTTTATTAGCAAATGGTAAAATCTTATCAATAATATCTTCTAATACCGTTTTATTATCATTAATATTAATAAGACATTTGGGAAAATTATTATTAAATCTACTATTTATACCAGCAACAATAATGCAAAAATCATATTTTTGATTAAGTATTATAGAATTTAAAAAAAGATTTGTAGTATTTATATTAGAAACTTGTAAATATAAATTTTTATCTGTTTCATAATTATAATCAATATCATTAATATCAGTTATATATGTGTATTTATTATTAAAATAATTATTATCAATAAATAAATTTCTTTTGGATAATCCTTTTTTCAATATTTCGATAGTTGTCTTACCTGTTTTAATAATTTTTAAATCCGTATCGCATAAATAAGAATCAAACAAATTTATAAATAAATCTCTATTAATAATGGGTTTTATTGCGATCGAAATATTTTTTCTATTTGTTATTTTTAAGCAACTACAGCAATCCAACTTTGAAATAATATTATAAATGAATGACACCTCATTATCATTTAAAATAAATGCATCATTAATAATTTTATTATTTTTAATATTTGCAAAATTGGTATATGTATCAATATTAGAAGGTATAGTTAATAAATTAGTAATACAATTATTACTAACAACGATTGCATTATTTATTTTTTCCAATAATTTAATATTATCCAAAGAAATACACATATTATTGTCATCAAAAATAGTATAATCATAATCAAATATATAATGACTATTATAATAAAATTTAAAATAATCAAATAATATATATTTCCATAATAGAAATCCATTATGTTTATTGTTATTAATTAATTTAGCTATATTTATACAATTATATTTAGTAGTTGTTGGAATGAGATTATTATGAATATCATTTGATACAATAATCTTAAAATCATCTAATGAAATATATTCATTAATTTTGTCCAATAATTCATCCCCGCTATAATTAATAATGTCATTATCATAATCACAATTCATAATTAAATATTTACATGCTTTTGACTTCTTTAAAGTTTTCTTAAATCCATTTGTTTTATAGGTTGGTATGAGACTGCTAAATTGAGTTCCACAAGAACATATAATTATATCAGATTTTAATAACAATTTTTTAGTTTTATAATTTAGATTTGGAATATTATCATTAAAACAAATATCTATAATTTTATCATTATTATCATTAAAATTAACTATAGAAGCTTCATCCAACAATCTATTATTATTTTTAGTAATAGCATTTAAAATTAAATTTTCATTCGAATTTATAAATATATTATTTTTTAATTTCAAAACTTTTTTTATAATTTTGCAAACAGTAATCATATTATTATTATTTTTATGAAGTAAAGAACAATATATAATATTCATAAAATTAAAATCATCATATATTATATTATTATTCACTATTTTAAAATAATGATTGGTATTGAATATTAAAAAATTATATATATCATAATTATAATCATCATCCATAAAAGTTGTATTAATAAGATCGATAATATATTTATGAGGATTATGATTAATCGTAAATCTATGATTTAATAAATTATATATTTTATTATTTCCATATCTTATTTTATATTCTAAAATTTGATTTTTTCTAAAATCGGATATACCCAAAATACCTTTAAAAGTATTTCGTAAAATACCCGTAGATTTACCATCATCATAGCCATTAATAATTAAATTTAATGATAAATTTTTATTGATTTTATAAAAATCATATTGAATATTTTCACTACCAGAACCGCCAGTAAGTATAGTTATAATCATTTAATCATTTATATATATTAAATATTTATATTGATTCAAATAAATTTTTTGCCGTGGAAAAAAAACCATGCTAATTTTTCACAGACAAACGGATGATAACAATAATGAGGTTTATTGAAAATCTTAAGTAATTCTTCTTCACTTAATCCAGAATGACGCGCATCATGCCATATAATAGATTGTATTTCTTCGTCAGTATCAATAATTTCTTTGCATTTTTTAAAAAATTTAATAAATTCTAAAAGAGTATCTCTTTTAGTAATCCAATAATTACAATAAAATTTTATAAATTTACCATATACAAATTTATGAGGATAATTTAATTTAGTACATATAATATCCACTATTCTATAATTAATTATATTAACATCCAATATTAATTCATTAAATTCTAATATATATAATGGCTTAATATCATAATCATAATCATTTTCATTTAACTGTTTAATAACATTATCTAAAGTATTTATACATATTCGCTGATTAGCTTTCCAAGATATAAACCCAATATTATCGAAATCTTTCCAATCGTCATAATTATCTAATAGCCATTCATCAAATATAATACTTTCAAATAAAACAGTAGTTTTTATACGTATAACTTTAGCCCATTCATATTTTTCATAAAAATTAGAGGCATATTCAAACGTTTTATCGTTATAAGCTAAAATATATATGCGTGTTTTCATATATATAAAATAAAAAAAGAAAGCTTTATATATTAAATAAATTTTTTGCCGTGAAAATAAAAAAATGGAATTCGTTCATATATAAAAGGATGATAACAATAATGAGGTTTATTGAATATTTTAAGTAATTCTTCTTTATTTAAACCATGATAATAAGCGTCATTCCATATTATAGATTGTATTTCTTCGTCAGTATCAATAATTTCTTTGCATTTTTTAAAAAAATCAATATATTCTAATAATGTATCTTTTTTAGTAATCCAATAATTACAATAAAATTTTTTAAAAATACCATAAACATATTTATCAGGATAATTTAATTTAGTAAATACAATATCTAATATTTTATAACCAAGATTGAATGAATATATTTCATTAGTTTTTAATGGATATAATGGTTTAACATCATAATCAGGTTCATATTTATTAATTTGCATTACTATTTTATTAACAGAATTTATAGGTATTTTTTTATCAGCCTTCCAAGATAAAAAACCAATATTATCGAAATCCTTCCAATCGTCATAATTGTCTAATAACCATTCATCAAATATTATACTTTCAAATAAAATAGAAGTTGTTATACGTATAACTTTAGCCCATTCGTATTCTTTATAAAAATTAGAGGCATATTCGAAAGTTTCATCATTATAAGCTAAAATATATATGCGTGTTTTCATATATATAAAGATTACATTTTTTAATATTATAATGACAAAAAAATTATTAGTTTTATATGTATTTCATGAATATAATGCTAATGTTGAATATTTTATAAAAAATTCAATATATTATGATGAAAATGTTGATTTTATAATGATTGCAAATAATAAAAATGTAAAATATGAATGTCCTAATTATGTTAAACGATTATATCGTGATAATATTGGTTATGATTTTGGAGGATGGAGTGAAGGAATATTAACAGATGATTTATATAAAAACTATGAATATTTCATATTTGTAAATTCATCAGTAATAGGTCCAATATTACCATTATATAATACAAAAAAATGGACCGATATTTATTTAGAAGGTTTAAATGATGATGTTAAATTATTTGGAAGTTCTATTAATACTTGTATTAGTAATAAGTATGTAAAAATTAATACAAATAGAGAGATTAATCCACACGTCCAATCATTTATATATTCTATGAATAAAGAAACCTTAGAATTTTTAATTCAAAAAGAAATATTTAGTTTAACAAATATATATAGTGATTATATGTTAACAATACTTAATAAAGAAATTCATATGTCATATTTAATATTACAAAATAACTGGAATATTGGATGTTTAATACCATATTATAAAAATGTAGATTTTAGAAAAACTAGTAATTTTGATAAAGAATATTTGGATGATATCGTTGGTAATAACTGTTATAATATAATATGGAACGAGTATGATATCGTGTTTATTAAAACATATAGAAATATTAATTATAGTAATTACTTAAGATTTAAAACATAATATATTTATATTCATTTAAATAATGCATCAAGAAGCAAAGAAGTTTTTATCATTCGTAAAAACAATATTACCAACATATTTTATAAATAAAAAAGTATTAGATGTAGGATCTGATAATATAAATAATAATAATTATTTGTTTGAAGATTGTGATTATTATGGTAATTATATGGAAAAAACCAAAGATTTGCCATATGAAAATACATTTGATACGATAATATCTAGTAATTATTTTGAACATGATCCCGATTATCACGAGACATTAAAAAAAATATATAAGATGTTAAAACCGAATGGGTTATTTTGTTTTACTTGTGCGTCAAATGGACGTTTAGATTATTTAGAAAAAAAAGATAATAATTTAATTAAATATTATTATAAAAATTTAACAGAATTAGATTTAAAAAAAGCATTAAAAGTAAAAGAATTATTTTCATCATATGACAGTTATTATAATAGTTCATCAAAAGATTTATATTTTTGGGGAATAAAACGAGAAATTACTATTGAACCCCAATATCCAATATACAAAGAAGAATTTGTATTACAAACAACGAATGTATTAAAATTATAAGTGCGTTTATTTTTATATTTATATATTAGAATATGAAAAGTTGCCCGTCTGATAAAGTACTTAAGATTATTACATTTGAAAAATGTGTAAATAAACCTACTGCTAAGAAAGCATCAAAACCTAAAGAACCGAAAGCTCCAAAAGAACCTAAAAAATGCCCATCCGGTAAAATTTTAAGCCCTAAAGGTCGATGTGTAAAAAAAGATGGTCCAACTGCTAAAAAAATGAATGGAGAACCGAAAGCCCCAAAAGCTCCAAAGGCTCCAAAAGCTCCAAAGGCTCCTAAAGAGCCAAAAGCTCCAAAAGAGAAATTACCGAAAGCACGAGTACCAAAAGAACGAATACCAAAAGCCCCGAAAGAACCTAAACCAGCCGCAAAAGTGCGTAAATTTAGTGCTTTTATACCAAATTATGATAAACCTGCTTTAAATCAAATATATCAAGTATTAGGAGTATCACCATTTTCAACTTCATCTGAATTAAAAACAGCATATCGCAAATTAGCAGTCAAATATCATCCAGATAAACACGCAAATAATTCAGAGGCGAAATTAATATTTCAAGAAGTAACAAAAGCATATGAAATATTAAAAAATAAAGACAATAAATATTATTATGATTTACATAAGAAAAGTAGTACTTATGGAAAAATTATAAGTGACATTAATCGAATGGTTGAAATAAAAAATAGAAATTCATTTATTTAATGTCTATATCTTCTCTCGCCTCTTTGTTCTCTAATATTGGCATAAATAGGAGTTATTTTTTTCTTAGCTTCAACCCAATCGTGGCTTAAAATATAGGAATCGTGATTATCTCTGCAAGTATCTGAATTTGCATATAATTGTCTCAATTTTCCAGCAATTTGATTTCTAGATAATCGATCAGGTAATACAGCCTTATATCTATCAATATTAGCTCTTACGAATTTTTCTTGATCTTGAACATAAACACTTTCACCACCTCCCATAATGATTATTTATAATTATTAATTTAAAAAATAAAAATCATTTTTTTATAATGGTCCAGACGGAGTTATTAATTCATTATCAACTATATATATAGTCCATACATTCATATTTTTATTATTTATGATATATATGTGATAAGTATCAATAATGATTACATCATCTACAATAATATTATTTCCGATATAATTAGAAACAATATTTATTAAATCAGGTTCTTCGAAATATGGAATTTCGATCATATTCAAACCTTCATTATTATGAATATAATTATTAATGTAATTTACGATCTCATTAACCATTATTGTTTAATAAGATTGTATGAAAATGAATTATCATTTTTTTTAAATAGTTCTAATTTAAGTTCTTTACTAATAATAATAATAACTTTTTCATTAATATCATAATTATCATACTTTTTTTTCCATATTTCTAATCGACCAATCAACGATTCTAACGATTTATTAGATATATGAATTTTATATTCATTAAATATACCATATTTCCAATAAAATTTAGATATATTTAAATTATCAATATGGTTATTATCATTACATTTAAAATTACTTATCGTTTTATTATAATCTTTCATAATATCGCTCAAATTAAATAAACCTTCAATAATTCTTTTATCCCATTTTTCTAATACTGGTTTAACTTCTGTTCTAATTTTCCCACGCTGACACCAATCAGGAGTGCTATTTTTTAAATAAGGTAAATTATGACGATTTGCAAAGTCATAAATATCTTTTTTATATAAATCGATTAACGGTCTTATAAAAGTTATATTATCAATAACAGAAATATATTCAACACCAATTAAATTTTCATATTTATTATTATATGCAATATTTGTTAAAATATTTTCTAAACAATCATCTTTATTATGACCCAATATAACTATTGGATTATTACCACCAGCACATTTATAAGAATTAAATCTAACTTTTTTAGTATAACTCTCATAAACATCCCTTAAATCGTTTAACATACAATCATTTCTATTAATTTCGCTAATTTTTCTAACATATAAATCAATATCAAATAGAGAACATAAACATCGTAAGAATCCTACTTCTTCGGCTACTTCTTTACGATTATTATAATTAATATGAACTGCAATTAATTTAGTATTCTTATATTTATGATATAAATTATATAAACATACGACTGAATCAACGCCACCTGAGAGACTAATTATAATTATTTTTTCATTATTAAAATTAAATTTTCCAATATCAAATAATGGTTTTTGAAGAATTTCTTTATCTAATGGATCATTATCTAAAATACTTCTATCAAATTTAATAGGATAATTATAATAGTCGAGATTTTCAGTAAAATTAGCACGATTATAAGTAGCTTTAATAAAATTTTTAGGAATATCTGAACGTTTCCAACATTCATTCATAACAAATAATAAATTTTCTCTAATATTTGAATGTCTATATACCAACATATAAAACATCCAATCATCAATATTTAAATATTGAATAAATAATGGATTATTATATTTATCAACAATTTCTAATGCTTTTCTATTAAAATAAATGAGTATATGATTATTATATTCATGTCTATAATAATGTCTGGTTAATTGGTCATAAATTAAAATAGCCAATATAGGTTTATCAATCGAATCGCAATTAATTAAATTACCATAAGTATCTGATAAATATTTATCATTTTCATCATTTTGAGAAAACCAATATTTTCGTCTACTAATCCAATCACCGTAAAAAGAATCCATTATGAAAATGGATAAATAAAAAATAAATTCATTTTTTTAATTATAATATTCATCTACAACGCCAAAAGCGATTGCTTCCTCTGCATTCCATTCAATATCTTTTTTTAGTAATTTGTCTAATTTCTTTTTAGAAAAATTAGTTTTATCGACATAAATATTAGTAATATGTTCTTGCACTTTTTTAAAATTATTAAATTCTTCTTCTAAATATGTCATTTTACCCCAAACTCCTGATCTTAATTCATGTAATAAAACATAAGCATTTTTACCAATAAATCTTTTACAACCACAAACACTAATCAAAGTCCCAGCAGATGCGACAAAACCATCAATAACCGTATAAATAGGTAATGTGATGGAATTCATACAATCAATAATACTTAAAGCAGAATGTATTGAACCACCATCCGTTGTTAGATGTAAATAAATAGGCATAGGTTCAACATTCATAGCCATTTGAAATGATTTTAATTTTAATTCAACAGTACGCAATTCTTTATTTAAATTAAATGCACTAGTTGAATCAATATCATTATTAAAATAAATATGATTACCACAACTATAAATACTATTATTAGACTGTTTGTTAATAATAATATTTGGAATTGTTTCCTCATCGTCGTCATCATCTTCATTTTTTTTAGAATTTAATTTGCGTTTTTTATTGTTGCAAATGAAGGATGATGACCATTTATATTTATCCATTTATATATAATAATAAATAAAATCTTTAAATGACAAAAAATTAATTTTGCCATTTATATCAACCCGCTCGCTTATTTGTATTTTTCGCCGAAATACTTCAAAGCGCTTGCATGCTTTTTTTTGCGATTTTTAATTTCGGCTTGAATGAGCAATTCCATTCTAGACGATTTCATATGTTTTCTCATGCGCTTCTCAATTTCGTTAATGAGCAACATTTCGAGCTTTGAAGATGCCATAGTATGCATAATTATAATTTAAAACCAAATAATCATTTTTTTGAAAAAATTAAAAATTTCCCAACATATAAAAAAATGATAATAAATACATATAATATTTTTGAATTATGAAGAAAATAGAAAGCATACACAATAAAACTAAAGTAATTCAAACCGACGAATTACCATATAATAATCAAAATCAAATGCTAAAAGATAGCGATTTAAGACGGTTTTTCGATATGAATGGATTAGAAGGAATTAAATATAATAATATTAATTTATACAGAACTGCGTTTATTCACAAATCATATTGTACTATGAAAAATGCGGATTTCACCTCGGGTAATATGAACTGTCCAAAAGATTGTATTCCATTACAAGATATGTCATATGAACGGTTAGAATTTCTTGGAGATGCCATATTAAATATGGTAGTTGCTAATTATCTTTATTCACGCTTTCCAGATCAAAATGAAGGCTTTTTATCTAAAATAAGAACACGAATAGTAAATGGGAAAATGTTAGGATTTCTATCGAATGAAATAGGTTTTAATAAATTTGCTATCATTTCTAAACAAGTAGAGGAAGCCAACGGAAGAAATAATTATAAGATAATGGAGGATATATTAGAAGCATTTATTGGCGCATTATATACCGATTTTCAAACACACACAGATCGTGTTAGTATGCCTAAAACGATAAATTTAACACCAATATCAGGGGTCGGATATTATATAGCTGAAAAATGGATTATATATATTATTGAAAATTATATAGATATTAGCGAATTAATTATTCAAAAAACAAATTATAAAGATATGCTCGTATCTTATATGCAACATTCAATACAAGATACGCCAAAATTCTGTGAATTAGGAATAACGACTAAAGATAGTGTTAAAGTATTTAGTTATAGTGTTAAAAATAGGTCGAATGATACTATAGCAACTGCGTCCGGATTTACTAAAAAGGATGCAGAAAATAATGTGAGCAAAGAAGCATTAATTTATTATGGAGTATTAGATATTAAAGATTAAATAATCTCATTTTATATTAGATATGGCAGATACAATAATAAAAGACGTTTCAGTCGTGAATACTGATTCGAATATAAAAAATTTTGTTAATTCATTATTGGACAATTCAAAAGCAGATACTAATTACTCATTACATAAATTATTATATGATGAGATATATAATTATTTTGTAAAAAATACAAATCCAACAAAAGTAGATTATGATATGTTAGAATATTTATCTCCAACTAAACCAATAACAAATAAATCATTACGAGATGTTATTAAATATTTGTTATTATATACATATAAAGCAAATGCAAATGAGATAGAAAATCATAAAAAAATAAATGAAAGCTTAGAACAAATAAAAACGCAATTAACTGAATTATATAATATTCATAAAAAACCAGATTTAGAACCATTACCACCATCGCTATAATCATTATTTTCAAAAGTTCTAGTAAAGTTTTTTTTTATTCGTAATGGAATTATAATATAATAATGAACTACGCAAATAAAAAAATAAATAATTTTCATATATTACTTATTTTTTCATTATTTTTTTAAATTAATCATTTCCAGATGATAAATATTTATTTTTATTTGATTTAGACATAGGAAAGAAATCGATAATAGGTATTTTTATTTCTGTTAGTGATCATATAATCTTTCCATTTCTTAAAGAAAATTATTTTTAGAAATTTTGTTATTATCAATAATAACAAAATTATTTTGCTTTTTCTTCAGCCCATAATTTTCCAATATGAGCCATTTTTTCTTTATTTGGAATTTCAGAATCTTTTAGTTTAGCCATTTGAGCTCTAACAAATTCATTATATGGATTTTTCTTAACATCATAAATAGTATTATAAATTTTTTCAACATTTTTTAATAAATTCTTTTTGGTGATTTTATTATTACCGTTAATGATTTCAACGATATCGGCAACTAGCATTTTCTTAGACATTATATATAATTATAATTAATTATATTATAATCATTTTTTTTATTAGTCTTGTATATAAATAATATTTATTAAAATTAAATATAAATGGATTATACAAGAATACAAATCGATTCGATTGGTATAGGGTTAGTAGATTATAAAAATGTAGATTTAACACGTGATGGATTCATTAATAGTTATTTAGCAGTAGGTGAAAAAATACCATCATCTGCTGCTACAGATACTAACAATCTAAATTATTATTATGATTTCATAGTAGCCGAAAATCACATAGGAATAAACGCTACCAGAAATCAATTAACTACAAGTAATAAAAGTTTGTTAATTAATGGAGATATCGTATGTAATGGGATAATACACGCCGAGAATATAATGATTGATAGTATAAATACTGCATCTACATTAGCAGAAACTTTAAATAAATTATCATCACATCTATTATTTTATCCAATAAGAGATTATTTACAAAATAATATTTATACAAATTATAATCTAGTATTAGGACACAGCAATAACGCCAATAACAATTTAAACCCTCTTAAGATATCCCGCCACTGTGATGGAAATATAAATAATATTCAATTTGTGATAGAAAATAATGATGTTACAAATCTAATTACTACCAAATTCAGTAGTGGTATTATAGGAAATACGAATGAAGCTCCTATGCATTTTATAACATCTGTCGGAATGCCTATACATTTCAATATTAGTAAAGATACAAGCGATATTGATAATTTATATTTAGACAAAACAACCATTCCATATGATCGTCGTCAATTACCTACATATAACACTACTAATTATCCAACGATGGTATTAGATGTTAATAAGTCGGTATTAATTAATTTGGATAAACAAACGGAACAAATAACATATTCAACATACGAATTTGATGGTATAAATAAAACAACTATAGGTATTGAAACAAAATATCCAGAATTGTTGGTGAATGGAACATTATATGCAAATAAGATATTAATATATGATTATGTTTTAAAAAAACCAGTAAATATTGATACTATATTTTTAAGAAATTCAGGTTTAACATTAAATGCAAATCAAATTAATGGAGGTTATTTCAATCAAAGTGAATTTTTCTTTACATCAAATTTATATATTGGAAATCCAATTAATAAATATAAATTAAAAGTTTATGGTGATGCTGAAATTACAAATACAACAATTACATCAAATATTATAACATCAAATATAACAATAAGTGATAATTTCATAGTAGAAGCTAATAATGATGGTTCAGTAGTATGTGATTTTAATCGTTTGTGTAATTTTTCTTCTGAAGCTATATTCAACGATGTATTAACGGCTCATGTAATTAATGTTAATACTATTGATATTACTAGTAGTGGTGGATTATTAGTAGATGGTTGCAATATTTTACCATTATTATCTGCTATATCACAATCAAACCCACAATTAACAACACCACCTACAGTAATTCAATCACCTACACAAACATCAAATTTGAATGTTAGTGGTATTGTAAATATAGGCGAACCTCGATTAGATATTACAAACCTTTTTAATATTTATAAACATACATCAGCAAATACATCACAATTTCAAATATTTTTATATGATGGTTCAAAATCTACCGTGACTGCATCAAAAGCTTATATTGGTCATACAAATTTAAATGATATATCTGGACAAATTGATAATAGTCTTGTATTTTTAACAGAAAATAATTCAGCCTGGAATAATATTTATTTTTATTCAGGAAAAAAGAAATCGAATATTAAGAATGAAATACCAAATTTAGCAATATTAGAAAATTCAAAAATAGGTATAAATACCCTTCAACCCGTAAAAACATTAGATGTAAATGGTGATATAGTATCAACGAATTATTATATTAGACAAAATACAAATATTTATAATACAGAATTACCAATCATTTATAATAATTATAATAATTTAACTAAATTAGATATTAATATTCCTTTGATTACAACAATAACTAATAAACAAAAATTAAATGTAATTGGTGGCATAAATTCATATGACGGCTATTATGAAAATTCATATAAATTATGCACATTCAAATATTTCAATAATAGTAATGCATGGATTGCAAATGCTAATATAGGTATTGGTGTATCTAATATTGATAATAAAATAACAATCCCATTACAAATAAAAAATTCGTCATTAAATCAAAATACAATTAATAATAGTGTTATGAGTTTTTATAGAGCAAATGACCGTTCCTATTATTCTGGTATTGAATTTTGCGATGACATAACAAATACTGAAATAGTCAATAAGAATAAATGGTATATTTATAAAAAACATATAACGGATGATGTAAATTTTGTAGGACCATTACAGATTGGATATATAGAAAATGATTATGAACCTGTTAAAAGTTGTATAAATATTTATTATAATTCTTCAAAATATTTTATAGATATTAATAATAATAATACATATAATTCATACGAAGATTATTCCCATCATAATGAAATAGTTAATATAACAGGAAATGTTAAAATTAATGGAGATTTAGATATTGATGGTTCAATCAATATTAGTGGAAATTATAAATTCAAAAGTAATAATATTATATTTGTTCCAAATTTACTAACAACAACAATAAATAAAATATATTCGATGGGTAATAATAATTATTATATAGATACTATTTTAACACCAAATGGCGCTTATAGTCTCGCTAGTAATATTCATTCATTAGCATCAAATGTTTATTTAAATATAAATAAATCATATGACCCATCATCAAGTATCAATATAATAAATGCAACCAATACCAGTAATTTAGCATCAAATATATATAAGACAACTTCAAATATTTCCTTAAATATAAATAATTATAATGGTATAATTACAAATTACGATAGTAATTTAAATATAACGCGATTATTTACCCCCTTTTTTTTGACTTATAAGGGTTCTACAAAAATAAATCAAACAAGTAATTATTATTTATTTAATGATATTAGCAAAAATAGATATCCTAGTGATTATAATATCATTAAAACAAATGCATCAAATAATTATATTATAGCTAGTAATATTTATAATACAACTTCAAATATTTATAATAATATTTCAAATATTTCAAATACTTTAATTAATTACTTAAATATTGGAGTTAATAATTTTAATGAAACTTCTATATTACAATCATCAGCAACTACAACTAATGATACAATTATACAATCTTATATATCATATCCACAACCATTAGCGAATGACATTCAAAATATACTAATAACATCCGGAAGTAATCTTATAATTTCACAACAAATACATAATATTTCATCAAATTATTATACTACTCTATTGAATTTTAATAATGAATATTTTCCATATATTTATGCAATTTCATCAAATAATATGATTACATCATCAAATATATATATATCAACATCGAATATATATAATAATGATATTATTAATACACCAATAACAAATGAAAATATATTAAAATATTCACATTCGAATATGTTATATGCTGATAGAATTTATAATAATGTTTCAAATATTACATATTATATTAATGATTATTATCCAAATTATAATAATAATATTCTAAATACGAATAGTTATTTAGCATCAACAATAACAACATCAAATATAGCAAGAATAAACGCAATAAGTACGGATAAGATTTATATAAATTTAACATTAGGATTTCAAAATTATATAACTACTGCATCAAATAATTATATATTTTCATCAAATAATTCCAATACAGTAATAACATTTAATAGAGATGAACCCGTATCATTAACACCATATACGAAATTAACAATACCTACAGGTATTTCAATAATATATACGGATACCAATTCATTCAAAGAAAAATTTATGAATTATAATAATATTGCAACAACATTATTAGATAATTATGATTATATAAATACAGAAATTAGAATATTGAATAATATAAATAAACAAAAATCGGCAATTGCCGCGAGTGTATTTAATGAACTAATAAGCGATATTTTAATATTACAAACATATGCAACTACTAATTATAATGATGGCGAATTTTTAGCAAAAAGTGAAAATCTGACAAATAAATTTATAGTATGTGTGAATAAATCATATGATTTCGCAAATTCTTTTAAAGATTTAGCATCTAAAATTAATGATTATATTGGAGCTTATATAGGTAATTCAAGAACTATAATAGATATTTTGAATACTTGTATAGAAACTACAAATAATATTTTAAATGATTGTTGGGAAATATCTAAAATAATAGTTAAATATGTAAGTATTTCATTTTCTATGAATGGTATTATAAAAGAAAATAATGGTTTAGAAGAAATTGCATCACCTCCAATCGATACTGATGTTATTATTACTGGTAATTTAATTAAATTATACCCATCTAAATCAGTATTTATAGGATATGATCGTGCATGGTATACAAATATTCAAAATTCCATGTCTATAAATTCACCACTCTATGTTTATAATGATAATACAAATACGTCATTATGTGTATTTTCAAATAGAGGAAATACATTCTCAACAACAACAGGACTAACGACAATTATAGCAAACGCTAAAATTGATATTAAAATCATAGATGCTTCAATATATAATGAGACAAATTCAATAATAGAAAGTGTATCATTATCATTATTGTCAATAAGAAATCGCACTACTATAGATGAGCCAACTGTAAATCATAAATTATCGAGTATATTTCAAATAAAACCAACGAATAGTGCAACGCCTTTTTTTAATTGTTATAAAACATATGATGATATCAATATATTTAATATTGGGTCTGGTAATTTTTATGACCCAACCACAAATATAATATTAAAAAGAGATAATGTTGTTCATATAAATGATTCAACATCAACGCACTTATTGCGATTAACAAATCCATCTACAAATCCAGTATCAATAGATATATCACAACATAATAATAGTAATAATTGGACATTAACAATCGATGATAATTTTAAATATAAATATAATTCAAAAAATATTATAAATATTCATGCAAATGGTATTTTAATAAATGATGATGGTAGTGATAATAATACTACAAGTTTATTAGTTAATAGTTTTGATAACTTACCAGCATTATTATTAAAAAATAATTATTCAACACAAACGCAAGTAATTAAAGAATTTGATTTAATGACTGCTAATTTTAATTATAACTATTCAGTATTTGGTTTAAAATATTCATTAATAGAACCAAAACCCGACTATGACGTTGAAAATACAACATATTCAATAAATAATGATATTAATTTTACAAATATATCGAATGAAATATTTAATGTTTCTGCAAATTATGCAGATACTACTACTTTTAATTATTCAAATAATATAATAGAATTATTACCATTCATTAAACGTTATGATTCTAATATTTCATTTACAATTAATGATAAAGTAAGTAAGGATGTTTCTGTTTCATTAGGTAGCACTAGTGTAAATATTACAATAATAATACCATCTGTATTAAATAGTATATATACTACTAATGTAAGTTTGAATGTTTCTAATTGTATATTAACGACTAATATACAAGAGGCAAGTGTTGATCCAGGTGATATTGGTGTAATTACAGTTAATTATAACACAAATAGTTCTCCACCAATTCCGGTAATTCATACAATTCATTATAATAAATATAGTTCATTTATTATAAATAAAATAACAGCAACAGTTTCATCATATTCTTATCATTTATCAAGAAATGAATATTTAATTCCAAGTGCTATAACATCTAATTTTTTATCAACTATAACAAGTAATGTGAATTCAAATATAATAAATATAAATAATAATATTACATATTTAAAATCATGGTTATCGTCAACATCAACCCAATTTAATTATAATGAGATTGATGAGAAAATATATACAACTTATATATTTGGAAAGAAATATTCATTAAATTTTGCATTCAATATAACTGATTATTATAATATTCCTGCTAATTTACCAATAATACAAAGATTTATTAAAAATAATGCCAAATTACCTTTAATAAAACAAAAAAATATTTTAGGAAATTATCATAATATTTATAGTTATACGAATGATTATGAAATATATTTCAACGATTTTAAATTAATTAATATTGATAATAAAGGTAATTTGAAAACAACAGGAAATATTGAAACAAATAATATATATTTACAAGGTGATATTTATAATAAAGATGGAATATCATTATATGATAATATAATATCAATATTTAATAATAAATCGATTGCAAATTTTGAATTAAATACGAAAAATATTATATTGAATGCAAGTTCATATAATAGAAATAATTATAAAGGTTGTGTATTAATTAATGGAGGGGATGATTTAAACCCAGTAAATAATAATATGTTTCAAATTAATAATTTCACAGATACTGATAATTTTATAACATTAAATTCATGCACTCAAAATTCATATATTCATTTTAACTCAAAGACTGTTGAATTTTCGAAGGATGTCAATACTATTTATAGAATTGGTTCAAAAAATAATATATTTGGAATATGGAAACGAATTAATGACCCATCTATGGATTATAATAAAAATTATTATATAGATACATCAATAACATCAACTGATATTTATAAAAATGCAATAAATATTAGTTATGATTCAAATCTTTTTAATATTTATAATAATGGCTTAATTTATTCGTTAGCAGCCGATGAAGCTAATATATTATATAGAACACCAATCACAGATGCCTTACCAAAAATTTATAGCTTAACTGGATATACTTATAAATACAATTCGGCGCCAAATGCTAAAAGTTATACTGGATTATTAGCTAGTGAAGTAATGGCAGTTTTGCCAGAAGTAGTATCAATATCTCCAATCGATGGAAGTTCAAATATAGCATATGGTAATATAATAGCATTATTGATACAAAGTATAAAAGATTTAAAATATCAATTAGATGCACTTACACCAGGACATTTAACTTTCTAAGAATAGTATTATAAGTTCTATTATCGAATGGTGTTTTACCATTTTCAATATTTGTGATAAAATCCGACTTAATAGTTGGACTAATCAATTTACTTAATTGGGGTTGTGTTAATCCTTTAGCAGTTCTAGCATTACGAATAATATCAATTTGTTCTTGTGAATATTTAAGGACTTTGGGTAATTCATCAGTATCATCTACTTTTTTTATATGAATATTGGTTTTAGCATTAATATCAACATTCGCCTTCTTTTTATTTTTAGTTAAAACAACAGGTGTAAAATCTTGAAATGATTTCCATTCAGTCATTATTATTTATTTATAATAATTATTTTTTATATAGGATATTCGATAAAATGATATAAACAATAGGAGATATAATAGAAATAAAAATAAATGGCTACTAAACAAATTATTGATAAGTTCTTATCATCAGTAGATACTAGTGTTAATTATTCAGTAAGTGATCTAACTAAACTTCTTAAAGAAGCTTATAAGAATTCTAAAACTCATACAGCATCTGGAGAAGTAAAAGTGAAAAAACCACCATCCGCATATAACCTCTTCATTAAAGAGAAGATGGCAGAGCTAAAGAATGATGGTTGCAATCCAACTGAACGAATGAAAAAGGCTACTGAACTATGGAAAGAAGAAAAAGCAAAAAATCAAACAGCACCTGAAGTTTAATTAACAATCAGCTAAAGTAGCTCTCACGCGCATAATAGCTAATCCTAATCGATTTGTTCCTTTCCATTCATTAATATTAGTATTTAATGTATCTGTGATATTAAGTCCATTACCCCAAATAGAATCGTATGGAGAACATTCCACGATCAATTTCTCACCCGTTAAAAGTAATTTATTTTTTAATTCCAAATTTTGACTAAATTTAGCAAGATTTGCGTTATATACGATACCATCGGCAACAGTATTCCATTTAGATTCGTTGAAATTTTTAACAGTTCTTCCTAATTTCTTTTGTTCTTTAGGTTCTGCTGATTTCATAATAAGATCTGCAGTCTCATAATCGCCGAATAATAATGCTTTTTGTTCCATCATAAATTGCTCACAACAATTATAAATTTTATTATTGATTTTGAATTCAACGATATGCCACTGTGATAAATAACCTGATTTGAAATAAACTCCATTATCGTTTTCATAAAACTTTTCGTTGTGTGATGACATGATTAATTATAATTCAATCATAATAATAATGTTTCATTTTTTTTATAAAAAATGATTATAATATTTATATTTACTATTATATGTCATTAGAAATTAAATATACAAAAAAAGAATTAATTAATTCTATTAAAATTGATTGTTTAAAAAAAGGATTGAAATATGATTATGTGAATAAATTATCAAAAGATGAATTAATTGAAATTTTGAAAAGTAATAAAATTGCGTATATTAATTATGAAACATTAAAGAAGGAAATAATAATGACCGAAAGTTATAATAAAAACAGGGATATTATTATCGGCAATTTTATTAAATATGAAAATATACCATATAGTACAATTAAAAATATTACACCAGATACTACTAATGACGAATTATTAGAAATTATAAATAAACATAATTTACATTATGAAGAAAATTTCACAAATATCAAAGAATTTGTTTATAATCTTTATAAAGTATATTTGAAATTTATAAATGCATCTGCTATTAAAAATGAATGCGAATATATAACTCTACCAAGTATATTAAAAGCATTTAAGAAGTTCCAACAATCTCTTTAAATCGTTTTATAAAGGTAGCAGAAGTAGATTTAAAATTAACGATGGGTTTATAATAACTATCATTATTTTTTGTTTCCCATTCTAATATAATATTATTGGGAACATTACGCAATTCTGGAATCCATTTTTTAATATATAAACAGTCACGATCATATTTCTTTAATTGGGCAGTTGGTGAAAATATGCGAAAATAAGGTTGTGAATCAGCACCCATAGATGCACACCATCTCCAACCGCCATTATTAGACGATGGGTCATAATCTACTAATTTAGATGCGAAATATTCCTCGCCTTTTCTCCAATCTATTAATAAATTTTTTACTAAAAATGATGCAACTATCATTCTACATCTATTATGCATCCAACCACATATATTCAACTGTCTCATAGCAGCATCTACTAAAGGAAAACCAGTTCTGCCATTTTTCCACTTTTCATAAAAATCAGGATTATTATCCCATTTAAAATTTACCGATTTTTCAAATACAGTAGGAAAATAATAACTAATTATTGCATAAAAATCGTGCCAAAACAACTCTCTAATAATACCATGTGTTAATGGTAATGAATAATAAACCTCGCGAATACTAATACAACCAAATTTAATATAAGCACTCAATTTAGTCGTTTTATCTAAATAAGGATATTCACGTTCTGTATCATATTTAGCAAATTTACCATTCGCCAAAGTTTTTAAAATACTTAATCCATTACTTCTACCACCATTAACAGATATTAATTCGTTATTTTTAGGTTTATATAATTTCTCCATTTCTTTAAAACTATGCGAATTTGTATCTTTGATGAAATTATCATAATTAATATTAACAATTGCTCGTGGTTTTTTAATAATAGATTTCTTATAGAATGGTGTAAATTTCAAATAAGGTTTTTTATCATCTTTGGTAATTTCACCCATATTATGTAAAGTATAATCTTCATGACTTTCAATATTAATTTTATTTATATTAGCCCATTTTTGAATTACCATATCTCTTTTTTTTGCATATGGTGTATAATCTTTATTATATGCTATAACACTAAATTTATATTTATTATTAAGTTTCTCAATTACTTCAATTTCATTTGATGTATCATAATAATTAATATATGATAATTCTTCTAAACTTTCAAACATAAATTGGACAGCATTAGAAGAATAATATTTATTTATTTTGGGATTAATTTGATATTTATTAAAAATAAATATTGGTAGTATTTTAGCAGTAGGATAAGTTTTTTTAATTTCATATAAAGTAGTATTATCTGTTAGTCTCAAATCGCGACGAAATATAAATAAGATATTCATTATATTAATAATATATGATACATTTATTATCGTTTGATATTGGCATTAAGAATATGGCATATTGTTATGCAACAATCGATACTGATTTTAATATTAAAAAAATAGATAAAGTAGATTTAAATTGTAAAAATAAAGATATTCAAAATATTATTAATAATACAATCGAATTTTTGGATGAAATAATGAGTGGATTGTTTATTATTGATGAGGAATTAGTAATTTTAATAGAATGTCAAATGACATCCATTATGAGATGTATTCAAACTACTATAAATACTTATTTTAAAGTAGTTGCAAAACATCAACAAATGAATATTAATACTATTTATGTATCACCTAAACATAAATTAAAAATAATTGATAAATATGGTGAAAAAATAGTTAATGATAAGTATAAACAAAATAAAATAGATGCAGTATTTTATACAAATCATTTATTAACAAATATATATAAAAATGATGAAGTATTAGCTATTATAAATAGCAATAAGAAAAAAGATGATTTGTGTGATGCATTTCTAATGTGTGTATATTATTATGAAAACAAATTATAAAAATATCTTAATATATATAGAATATGTATTCAGACGATGGAGGTTATAGACGTCATAGAGACGATGATTCTAGTAGAACTACTACTATTACCGTAGATGATTCTGAAGCCGCTAATAAAGCATTAAAAGCATCTTTTATTACTCTTGGAATAGTATATGTGTTTTTTTCGATATTTGCATTTATATGGGTAATAATTGGAATAATAGCATTTTTAGCATCTTTAGTATGTATGTTTTATCAGGGATCGCCGACAGATAAGGCTGTTGGATTATTATTAGCAATAATAACTGGTCCGTTTTATTGGTTATATTATATATATAATATGAATTATTGCACACGATCTAAAAGTTATTAGATATAATATTTAATTGTTTAATGATATCTTCGTTATATTCGATAATTTTATTTTTTTCTATTACATTTGCTAATTGTAACCAGAATTTATCATTCTTAAACTTACTATTTATCTTATCTATTTTTTTTGTTTTTTTATATAACCATTTATACATCTTAACATAATCATTTTCATCTTTAAATGGACAAATCAAACCATTACACGATTCTGGAATAACATCTAATGGTATATGCATCCTTATATCACAAAATGCCTTAAATTGATATGGACGACAAAACAATTGTAGATTATTATTATCATTATATACATTACTATCATCAATAATTATATAATCGGCATTTTTAATTTTAATTTTAGATTTTATTTTATCAATAGATTTAACCCAATATGAAACTTTCTTCGACTTAGTGCAATCGTTCCGAGTAAAAATAGGACGATTAAATTTAATATCATTTGCTTTTTCAATTAATTTTATTTCAGTATTTGCCCATTCGTATGTAGATGCCGTATAAACATAAAAATAAACATTTTCTTTATACAATTCGCGTAGTTTTTTTATAAAATAAATAAAATATGGGCGCATCAATTTAGAATATTCTTTATAGAATGGTAATAAAACCTTGCTAATATTCATATTATACATACGGGCAATATTCCATAATTGCGATTGATATATACAATTGCCTATAATTGTTTCATCTAAATCAATAATAAATACATACTTTTTAATCATCATCTAATTATTATTTATATACAAAAATTAATAAACATTATTATAATAGAATAAATGACGGATAGTAAATGTAAATTACCTCCTTTTTGCGAATATTCTAAAAAAAAACAAAAATGCATAAAACCAAATCCATATGTAGAATATATAGCTAAATGTAAACGTGATAATATTAAACTTGATGATTGTAAAAAATTATATAAATTAAATAAAGCACAGGCTATTCAAGATGCGTGTAAAAATCGTGAAGAACGATTTAAAGAAAAATTACCGTCAAAATTGCCATCTAATCCAGATAAGGCATTAAAAGAATTAGATTCATTAGAAAATAAATTATTGCAACAATTAAAATTATTAGAAACTGAGCGACAATTGAGAATAAAAGAATTAAATAAAACATCATCAAATAAACATTTAACACCTGTATTAAATAATAAATCTACATTATTTTTGCAAGATCGCATTAAAAATTATAAAATATTTAGTAATTATATTAATAATAGTAAGAAATATTCAAATAATTGTTTAAGTATTTATAAAATAATTAATGACAGACCAATATATAGAATAGGTAATCGTATTATTTTAACTCGGCAAATTGGAAGTGATAGTGTTTATGGAGTTGTATTTTATTCCTATTATCGTAAAAAAGAAACGGACAGTTTTTCTGAAAACATCGTATTTGCCACAAAACTTTTAGATAAATCAAATCATAATAATATCGAATATTTAATATTAGAAGAATTAACTCATTATACTTTAAATACTGGTTTTATACATTTTCCATTAACTTATGGTTTATTAAAATGCGATCAACATTATACCCAAAGTAAATATTTAAGTGAAAAAAATAAATCAATAAAACATATATCAGATATTGATAAATATATGCCAAAAAATATTGTTAATATAAATAATATATATATAATATTGAATGAATTGGCGAATGGTGATTTGGATAATTTTGTTCAATTATATTATAATAATGATGAATATATATCAAATATATTAATACAAATATTCATATCTTTAATGTTTTTTTATAAAATTATTAATGCATTTCATGCAGATGCGCATAATGGTAATTTTTTATTTCATAAAATTAAACCAGGTGGCTATATTCATTATAATATTTATGGCGTTGATTATTATTTAAAAAATCTGGGATTTATGTTTGTAATATGGGATTTTGGATTAATAAAACCATTCTATAATAGTAATATAATTAATAATAATAAATATGGATATTTTAATAATGACTTTGAGCGAATAACTTATGATTTTGAAACTGTTATTAATGCTTTTAAAAATAAAAATGCTGGTGGATGGGTTGATAATAAATATCCAATATCTACTAACATCACAAATATAATTAATGATTTATATACATTATTACATTCATATATAACATATGATGTATTGAAACTACCAGAATTAAATACTGCGTTATTAAAATATTTAACAACAAACATATCTTCATTATCAACTAGAAGACCAAGTAACGTTATAAATACAAATCCATATGTACTAAATTAAATATAAATTTGTTAATATTTAATTGAATATTTCTAAAAAAATGATTTTAATATATATATTTATTTTTATAGCTAAATCGAGAGTATTAAGTTATGACCACCACCTGCAATTTTAACTGTGTATGTGTTGATTCAGAATGTTCTTATAATCATTACATTTCATATAAGGATCGAAAGATTGTCAAGAATTTCTATGACGCAATTTCTAACAAATCAAAGGATGAGCCTAATCCTGAGACGCGTAAGAAGAATTGCACTTTCGGGCAATTGTGTGAAAAGGAAAATTGTGGGTTCAGACATCGCCTCTCGTTCGCAAATCGCGAAAAACTCATCGTCTCGTTTCGCTTCAATAAGATCTGTCCTCCATCCAAACCAGTAGTTGCTAAGACTGTTGCCGCTCCCAAACAAACCAATCTCTTCTTATGCCTCGAAGATGATGTGGTCGAAGAAGAGATTATCGAAGTTGCACCTGCTCCAGTTGTTGTAAAACAGCCGAAGTTCGAGAAGTCATGGGTTTCTGTTGTGTCTGCTCCTCCTCCTGTGCGCGAACTTAATTTAACAGCTGAGACGTCTCGATGGGAAGATTTAGACGACGAGGATTTCTATATGAAGTTCTAAATGAATTCGAAGATATAAAGTCAAAATTATTTTTGGCTTTTCATTATAATAGTTGAAAATAGATTTGAGTAAATTTAAAACAACATTTATAAAAAAATGATAAATAATAGTAATGAACTAATCATACAAAATGGAAGGCTCGTTGTACTATTCTGGTTCTGGCTATTATTTGATTAATTCAGTTGCATCTTTTAATGTAATTGTTGTTGAATTTGAAACATTCAACAGTAAATTTATCTCTAAAGAAAATTTGCAACAATACGATGAAATCAAATTTAATGCTGAGAATGTGAAAAGTATTTTAGACAATTACAGCGAATTTAGAAACAACATCGGTTATGATCTTCTTGACGATTACAACGAACTTGTATTTAACAAGAAGTTCTACATCGTCAAAAATTGGACTGGTCTTTTCAACTTCGTTGCGTGCAGGTTCTAATTTAATATCATAGATTTATATATGCTAAAACTTTTTGGCATTCCTTTGATAGTATTTCAATATGCTAATACTAATGATGAATTAAAATCAGTAAATCCAGAATTTAGTTTTTTTTGTTTTAATGAGAATGATTGTGAAAATTTTATAAAAAATAATTATTCAATATTTATTTATAATGCTTATAAATCATTAATACCTGTAGAATATAAAAGAGATTTGTGGATATATTGTATTTTATATAAATATGGTGGTATTTATATAGATACTAATTTTAAACCACAAAACAATTTTAAATTAATAAATTTTATTAATAATAATTATTTTACGAGTGAAATAGATTATTATAATAATAAAAAAATAATATATACTGGATTTATAATATCACATCCAAATAATATTATATTTCTAAAAGCCATTAATCATATTGTCGAAAATATCAATAAAAATTATTATGGTATTTCAGCTTCTTATCCAACCGGTGGCGGATTATTAGCATCAATAATAAATCCATATATAACCAATATGACATTTATAGACAATACAATCATATATAATAATCATGTTATATTACAAAAAAATAATGAGAATGAGAATTTATATAAGTATTTATGGAATTCAAAAAAAATTTATTTGAAAATGCCAAAATAAATTTTGACATTTATATCCATCCCTCCAACCTTCTTTACAGCCCGTTCTCTGTGATAAACTTGTTGAAATCAACATCACAAGCCTTATTCTTGAATCGCATCCTACCATGATAAACCTCATCATACATAATCGCGCTGTTGTTGCGAATCGTATAATCCCTGAAATCATCACTCCAGCAAGTCATCGTGAATACTAACCGAATAATTTCATCGCTTTCGTTGTAACATACGAATAAGTGTTTGGAAGGATAATACTTAATCGTAATGTCAATTTCGCGACGTGTGTATGGTTCGAGAAACACTTTTTTATTCTCGTCGTATTCTGCTTCAAACTGCAGACCGCCGTAAATATAAGTGTCATCATCCATTTCCAATTCAAAAGAGTAAATCATTATCTCTTTGACCTATAAGAGGTAAATTATATTAATAATACCAAATTCATTTTTTATAATAAATCAATAAAATCGATACATATTTTTTTTATTCAATATATTTAATTAAATCTTCAATATATTGAATAATTAAACATTCTCTAAATTCTTTATAAGTATTTATATATTTATTCGCATTTTGAAAATAATAAATATCATCATTACTTAATCCATCAACGTTTTTAGCAATCTCATATAATACATTTGCTTCTTTTATTAATTTATTACAATTAATATATTCGTCACGCGCCGTTAATAACATATATTATATTATTTATTTTATTTTTTAGATATAGTTATTATAGTCATTTCATTTTTAGTTTTAGAAGTTATTTCAAAATCTTCAATACTTTCAATATTATTATTAGGAATTAACATATCTATTCTATTATCATCATAACCATAAAATATATCATCGATTGTTTCATCATCTTTTAATAAAGGTTCCGTTTTATAAATATTAAAAATTAGATTACTTAAATCTGCTTCGCACCAACATTTAATACATGCCGATTTATTCCAATATTTATTATTTTTATCATAATATAATGATATAAAGCGTAATTTATCGTCCTTATATATAATTACTAATGATTTCAATCCTATAAATCTAAAACCATATTGATACAAACATTTGATAATATCCATAATAATATAAAATAATAAAAAAATGATAAATATTTTATTAAATTATTTTCATAAATACTCATGATTAAGCAAATTATTCTCTTGATTTCATTCATTATTGTGACAGATGCTCGATATTACAATAAAGCCTCGCGTAATTATTTAAGAAATCTTGAAAATAATATTAGAAACAGATGCAATTTAGTTGCATATAATAAAACAAACAATCAAGAATTATTTAATTGTTTCAATAATAAAAATGATAATTGTCATTTGTTGGAAAATTATTCAGAATATTGCAAAATTAGAACTGATTGTATTAATACACATCATAGCGAATGTGGTATGAGTGTTGTAGTATTTATTATGAGTTGGGTATTTATCGGTCTCATTACTAATATTGGCGTAAATGCACGTTAATATATAAGAAAATATTTTTTATATTTATAATAAATGGAATTGCAAATAAAACACGATGGAGGTTTATTTTCATGCTGCTCGGTAAGATTACATTTTTTAATAGAATTCTTTAATAAATATAAACAATTACCTTTAATTCTCAATTCAAAAGGTTTTTATAATATGTATAAATCTAATGAAGATGATGATATAACATTCGATTATTTTGTTCATTATGACAAAATACCAATAACAATAGAATATACAGATGAAGTTAAATACCATGAAACATATCAATATAAAAATTATGAAGAATTGAATATGGGTGTTTTATTGCCATTTATAGAAAAATATTTTACACCATCTGATTTAGTTCAAGGAACAAGTAAATTAATAGAAAATAAATATAAAATTGATTATGAAAATATGTGCGTATTATTTTACAGAGGAAATGACAAAGAATCAGAAATTAAATTACCAAAATATGAGGATTATTTAAAATATGCAGATTATTTGTATAATGAAAATCCAAACCTAAAATTTTTAATTCAATCTGACGAAACTAATTTTTTAAAATTTATGGTAAATAAATATCCAAATAATTCTATCATATTTTTAGATGAAATACGACATATAAATAAAATGAATACTTCAGTAGATAAAATAAAACCAGAAGAAAATTATAATTATTCAATAAAATATATGGCAATAACATTAATAATGTCTAAATGTAAATATGTAATATGCAATACCGGTAATTGTTCTTTATGGATTATGTTTTTTCGTAAATCATTTAATAATATGATACAATTGCGTTAAACATTAATTTCATTTGTATTTGTTTCTTTATTGGATAAACATAATTTTATAAATTCTAATAAGAAAAAATAAATATATCTCTGAACCTCTATTTTCATAGTTTATTAGTATGACAATCATCGCCGCTAACTTTGCAATTATTATTAATATTAGTTATTTTATTATATTCGCTTTCATTAAAATAATTATCATTATATAACATATTAATAATAAAACTATTCAAATTTAATAAATTGTCAGTTATATTATTATCATCCATTATATATATTATAGAGATTTTATAATAAAACCCGAATTAGTAATTATGCTAAAATCTAAATTCCATTTAACTTTATTTCGTTCTTTCCATAGGTCATAAGCATCTTTAATATGATTATCTAATTCTTCATCAGTATAATTATTTATTTTTTTAATATGCATATTTATTTTATCCATATTTTTTGTTCGTTTTGAATGTCCATAATGGGTTGCCGAATGACATAAACGACATAATGCAATAATACGCACTAATTTCTGTGTTTTTGTTTCATTATTGAATTCCCATCTCTCATGAGCGTCTAAATACTTACTTCTTTTGCATCCACAACATTCACAACGATTATTAACTCTTTCATATATATGATGTCTTATTAAATTCCAATCACTATCACTAAATAACATTCTAACATTTTTAAAATAACTGGTTTTTGGTATCATATCAATATATAATTTATTTGAACCAAATTCTCTATCTTCGCCAATAATATTAATTTCCTTATATTCATCATATAATGAACATAATTCATTATCTTCTTCGCAATACCATTTTTTAAGTTTATTATCCCAACAACCACCGAGCGTTTTTACTAGTTTTCTATCTTTATATGGAACATTAATATATTTCATCACTAATAATAAAAATGATATATTATTATATAACTTTTGCTAAGTGATGAATATTAATCGGTTAAAAGTAAACTTGAAGATAAGTGAAAATATTATTAAAGATTTCATAGATGCTAATATTAATAATAGCTATCATGTAAAATTAGTTGGTGATGTATCTATTGAATGTGATTATTTAAATATTAATGATTTTATAAATTTTCATAAAAATCGTATAATAGAATTAAAAGAAAAAATAAAAAATGAAAATAATTTTACATAGATTATTATATGGATTATTTAGAAGATACAGATAATGATATTATGCGACTTAATAATAAAATAAAAATCAGCAATTTTATTATAAATAAAATAAATGATAATATTTCGCCAAATGAATTTATATTGAATTGTTTTAATTTGGATACTAGAACTGAAGAATATACAACATTCGTTAATTATATTACTAATAATTGTTGTATTCTTGGTTATAATCGTATTCAAACTTATTTATCAATCGAATTAAAATTAAATCAATTAAAAGAAGATATTATCGAATTTCATGTAAATTGTATAATAAAATTTAAAAAACGTATTGAAGAATTAAATTATTTCAAAAATATTAATAATGATTATATTGATTCATTTAATGTAATGATGAATAGTGTAGATGATAGTGAAAAAGCATTATTAGCAAAAATTAATAAAATAAATGAAGCATCTAATATTATTATTAAAACTAATGAAGATGCTGTAAAATTACTATTAGATAAAATAAAAAAATTAGAAGATGATACAAATATAATTAGAATTTCATTATTATTAATTATTATATATCTATTATTCTAAATAAAACTAATAATTATTTTTTTGTTATATATGGATTTTATTGAAGATACAGATAATGATATAATACGTCTTCGAACTAAAATAAAAATTAGCGAATTTATCATTAACATTTCTAAAAATTATAATGACATATATAATATTATTGTTAATAATGCAGATATTTATAATGATATTATATATGTATCTGGGTTGATGGTAATTGAAAATGATTTTGAAGCAGATGATGATATTAGAGATTATATTATTTATAAAATTTTATGGAATTATCGCGAATCAAGTGATATTATATTTCATCTTACTAATTGTATTGAAAAATTTAGAAAAAAAATGGAAGAATTACATTATTTCAAAAATATCAAATATAAATTAAAGAAATTAGAAAATGATAATGAATATTTGAAAAAATCTTTATTGAGATTTCAACTCATTACGTCAATATGTGCTTTTTGTTATATGATAATAAAAAATTGACAGTCATTTATATATTTATAAAAATTCTTTATATATGTTATATTACAGACAATTGAATGAGTTTCTAGAGACTTTAGAGATTGAAATATTGAATAATAATGGGATTATATATGATAATTATGTTTGCAATCGATTATTAGCAGATCATAATAAACAACTATATATTGATAAACAATTGCCTATGGATAAATTTTATAATATGACATTTGATAATAGTACGATTGACAGATTTATAAAATCTAATAAAATTCATATTGCATTTATTAATAATGACGATTATATTAATTTCTATAAATTTATTTCAAATAGTTCAAATATTATTCAAGAACTTAATATCTTATTAGAAATTACTATTTCAAAAGATGAGCCGCCATATAAAAATAATCATTATGTATGTCAAGGATTATTATTATCATGTCAAAATGATGAAATTACATATTATTATTCAAATAATACAGGAACACCATATGATGCATTCACAGATAATGAAAAATTGACAAAAAAAATAGTTAAAGATGTTTTAAATAAAAGCACACAATATATTAGAGGATTTTATAGCAATTATGAAATTTTCACAGATATTTATAAAATGATTAATGATGGCTGGAAAATTACTAATATGCCTTATTCGTTATCTCGACCACCAACCATTATTAATAATTGTTGCACAATCTGTTTAGAAAATTTCAATCAATCTAATAAAGAAATTGCAACAATATATGAAAATAATTTTAATCAACGAACAGCTAATTATAAAATACATCATAAATGTTTATTGACATATTTGAGAAAACAAAAAAAAAGCATCGTATTTAAATGCCCTTATAGATATATTATCGACTTTAATATCTGCAAATATTTAATTACCTTTCAATAATTTTATAATTACACATACATGGACTAAATATTTCTCTAATATAATCAATAATATTATTGCTATTGTCAATCGAATTGCATGTATATAAATCCATGGCTACTTTTTTTTCTTCAACGAATGTATGAATAGATAAATGTGATTCGCTTAATACATATACACCAGTAACGCCGAATGGTTCAAACTGATGTATTACTTTTCCAACAACATTTAAATTAAATTTTTCCACAATTTTATCAAGAATTGCAGAAATAGTTTCCTTAAATTTTAAAGGTTCGCAATTATTAATTTCATAAATATCAATAATTATATGCGTACCCTTAATAATTAATGGATGGTTCATATTTAATTTAAATATATATATTATTATTTAAATAGATATTTGTAAATGCATATTGGAGCACATATTCAACGCGAATCAACTATTATTAAAACGATGGAAAATATCAAAAATAATGGAGGTAATGCTCTTCAATTATTTATATCTAATCCTCGCAGTTCTAAAATATCCAATTATGATAAATATTTAAAAGAGAGTCATTTAATAAAAAAATATTGCAAAATTAATAATTTTGTTCTTATTGTTCATTCTCCATATACTATAAATCTTGCAAATCCATTTATTAATGGCAAACGACCAATCGATATTAGCGATTCATTAATTATTAATGAATTATTAGCAGCAAATGCGATTGGCGTTATAGGATATGTAATACATGTTGGAAAATATACAACACAAACTATTAACGATGGATTGATGGCTATGAAAATGAATATTAAGAATATTATAAATGAAATGATAAATAGAAATATTAAAACTTATTTATTATTGGAAAATCCAGCAGGTCAAGGAACAGAACTATTAACAGATTTTAATGATTTCTTAAATTTCTATTATTCATTCACAGAAACTGAACGAAATTATTTTAAAATATGTATCGATACTTGTCATTTATGGAACGCAGGTTATGAATTAACAGATATTAGTTCTATGATACCTGAAAAACATTCGATTGTATGTATTCATGCTAATAATAGTAAAAATGTTAAAGGTGCCAAATTAGACAGACATGAATGTTTATTTGATGGTAAAATTCCATATTCTCAAATCAAAACATTTATTGAAAATTTTGATTCAATAGTTATATTAGAACAACCATCAAATACTTATAATAATGAAATAAAATATTTATATTCTTAATGTTTTATTATTTTTCTTCTGGTATTTTCATTAAATGCTGTGTCTATATTTGCATTAATTGGGACGAATTGCGAAGCCCATTTAAATTCATCAGGTTCTGTTGATGTGAATATACAACTTTTTTTAGAAACATACAAATTATCCAAATAATTTATATATTTATCATATTTATGATTATCATCATAATCACCCTTGCAAAGCATATAACGCTTATATAATAAATCATTTTCATTATTGTATTTATTATCTAAATATTTTATATGCTTACAGGATATATTATACGATTCTTTATTCATATTTATTTAATATTAAGTTATTTATTTTATGCGTATATTATAGAAAAATAATGCCAGAAAAGTCTGTACCAAAATCAAAATATTCACCTTATAACGGCGTCGTATTATATCACTGGGATAAGTGCGGGCACTGCATCCAATTTAGAGAAACATGGAACCGATTATATGATTATTATAATAAAATGATGCCTATGATTTCAATCGAATTAAAACAAATGCAAAGATTACCTCAAGAAGCTCAGGTTTCAGCATTTCCAACTATTCGTATGTATTCGAATGGTCATATAACTAATTATGAAGGACCGCGTGATTTTGGATCATTACAAAAAACTATAGATACTAATATAAAATCTAAAATCAAACCAAAAGCAAAAAAACCTAAAACAAAATAGATTTAAAGATTTTTTTAATATTTGTCATATAATGAATAATAATTTAGTTGAAGATATAATTAAATCAACTAATGAGCCTACACCTGATGAATTAGACACATTTAAAAATCTCGTTGTTGATTGGTTTAAATATGATGATGCCATTCGTAAATTAAATATTGCAATAAGAGAAAGAAAAACTTTACAACAGGCTTTAAATAATAAGATTGAAGAATTTATGTTTAAATATAATTATAATGATTTAAATACACAGAATGGGAGATTAAAAACTAATATTAAAAAAGTTCATAAACCTGTAAATATCAGAGAAATTAAAGAAATTATTTTAAGTAATGCAAATTTAACAGGTGAAGAATTACTCGCCAAAATCTTCAATAAAGATGATCGACCAATAATAGAAAAAAAATCAATTAAACGAGTAATACCAAAAGTTTCTATGAGTTTGGATATTTAGATATATAAACATTCATATTCATAATTAGTTGAATAATAAGTACATCTTACATTATATTTTTTTATAAACTTTGTGCATTTCTCACATGGTTTTGACATTTTCAAACAATTATTATATCTCATCGGTGCAATCCTAACAACGTAAATATCACATTCAGACAGAATATTTTTATTTTTGAATACTTGCGAAATTGCAGCAACTTCAGCATGAATACTATTATTATCATTTAAATGTGATACCATATAATTAAATCCACATGCAATTACTTTATTTTTATAAATAACTACAGCACCATGCTTCTGTTGCATAGTAGAATATTTAGCAACTTCAGCAGCCTTGTCGAAAAATTGTTGTTGTTTTTTTCTAATTTCTTTATCTTCACTTTCGGCTTGCCTCCGCTTCGTAAAAACCATTTAAATCGATATGTTCTTATATACACATTTATGACATCATAATAATCAATTTTTTATATATTTAGAAAATATACATTTAAGGAAAGTTCCAAGTAATCCTTATATATCTTTAATAATGTGCGGGAGTTGTCAATATATAGGGCATAATATAAATGGTTATTACTGCAATTGCTGCTATAACATGATTTGATAGTTGTTTAAGACATAATATAACAAATGCCGAACCAAGCATTAAAAATGCATCTCCAATAATAATTAAATAACTATTTTCATCCGCATATTTCTTATACATATCAACGATTCCATTATGTCCTTTAGAAAATGGTAGAATTATTAATAAATATAATAATATATCATGAATTAATTGTATAAATACTAATAAAATTAGGAATATTGTTATATTCCATCCATATTTTGGTTTTATAAAATATGTATAAATATATTGTGCAATCATAAAACCTATAAGAATAATAAATACATCTGCTATAACTGCCAATAATCCATATTTATTATACCATTCATTTAATGACACTCCTCCAACTCCAATATATCTAACTAAAAACAATACAAAAATATCAATAATCAATATACCCAATAAAAATAATGGTATATCATTAACATTCTTATAATTCGAAATATCTGGTATATTCATATTATTTTTATTAAATAATAAAAAATTATGAAAAATAATGATATAATAGATTTTTAAATTTCTTTTTGTGATACATATCAATAAACATGTTTCTCGTTTTTTGTTTCTGGAATATAATATTATTGTGATGAATTTCTTCTTTAGTTGGAGGAAATTCTAAACACCATCCAACTAAATTATCATAATCAATAACTTTTTTATAATCATATTTATATTGAAAACTCATATACATAATAGCTCTTGCTATAATACCTTTGCTATTATCGTCTGGTATAAATAATTTATCTTTCGTATTTACGAAATTTTCAGAATCATATAAACGATTAAATGATGGTGTTAATTCATCTGTATATTTATAATTCGACCTCATATTATTAATATACGAATCACTTTTGAAGATATTGTGCAAATCATTATAATGTTTCTTAAACATCAAACTTTTAGGATATATATGCTCTAATGATAATTTCGTATTAGCACATGTATAAATAAGTGGTGTTTGATTGACGATAATCAAAGATCTTAAAGTATAAGCAATCATGATTTTAATTATTTATATTTTAATCATTTTTTATAAATAGAATGCTTATATATATATTTATTTTAATATGTATATTATTATATTTATTCTTTGTTTTAAATTCGATTATATGGCTTAAAAGTAAAAATTTAACTAATCTAAATGATATTATTATTAAATATTTGCATTATGCTGATTTTTTCATTTTTGCAATTATATTATTATTTATTATTTATTTATATATAAACAATTTAAAAATAAAATTAGTATATGAATAAAAAACGTAAATCATCAATAGTAACTACTATTTTAAGTATTGCATTATTAATATCATTAAGATTTACAAATAAAATATTTTAATAAAATAGAAATGAAATCAAAATCCTCTTCATCTTCCGCTTCGAGTTTTTTTATTATACTATTCTTAGTAATCGTCTTAATAATTACTGCATTATTTGCAAGTGGTTTTTATAAACAATTTGAAGGTTTTGCTTCTGGCAAAGCATATACACTCCAATATTATTATATGCCCTCTTGCGGTTATTGTGACGAGTTTGAAGATAAATCATGGAAGCCATTAGAAAGTGAAATATTTAAATATCCGGATCAATATAATTTCTCTTTAGTTAAATATGATATAACCGATGACGCCGAAGGTCATCGAAAATCAAAAATATATGGAGTGAGTGGCACACCAACAATACTATTAGTAGAAAATAGCACCGGTAATTATGCTGTTTTTAATGGAAACCGTAATGAGTATAAAGAATTAATTAAATTTACAGATCCATTACCAACATTTACTACGCCAAAATCTTCTACTTAAATATATTATAATTATATATGGCTTCTAAACTTTCATTACATGATTTATATGAAATTAAGAAAAAAAAAGATGAAAAAGTAAATCAGGCATTTATAATAATATTAGAAACTTGTCATAAAAAAATAAAGTCTGTTGCTGAAATTGGCGGACAAAGTTTATATTATACAATCCCTCCAATCGTTATAGGATATCCATTATATAAATATGATACTTGTATGAATTATATAATTTCATCATTAAAAAAAAGCGGATTATATATATCAAATTTACCAGCTCCAAATAATAATATGATATATATATCGTGGAAATTAGAAGATGTTTCTATGCCAAAATCCAAATTTCTTTTGCATTAAAATTTAATTTTAGGATAATGATGATTCATTAACAATTTTATTTTAGTTGTTTGCTGTTTTGAAATTATATTATCAATTTCTTTATAATCTAATTTATATTCATCCGTTATTTTATATTCAAATAATGAAATATATTCGCTTTTATATGAATGTTGGTCCGTTTTTAATCGTGACTTATATTCATCTGTAATACCATATTTAACCTTTTTGTCGCTATTCCAATCTTTATTATCCTGAATATAAAAATACATTTTATATTTATTTTAAATGTATTCATATATATCATTTTTTTCTTTTAAGTTTCAACCTCATATTGTTTCATATAATTATTAATATCTCTAAAACCTTGTAATATTAAATTTTCAATATCATCATCATGTATATTAAAATTAATGTCATTTTCATTAATTTTTAAATTATAAAATGATTTAAATGGACTTTCATTAATTATTAATGGGTTTTTAAATTTTGGTATTTTTGATATATAACAGCTATTTAATGAATTTGAATATATTATAGTCATTAATTGTTTATAATAAATCATAAAATCTAATTCTTTATTTTTTTCAATTATACTAGAAAGTTTATAATCGTTTTTGATGTATATGACAACATTTAATATATCTTCATGGCTTATGTTACTAAATATTTCATATGGTAAATTATTAGTAATGCAACCATCCACATAATAATAACCATCAATATTTATAGGTTTTGATAATATTGGTATACACATAGATGCAGCCACCGCATCTAATACAGAAACATCAGGGGTGTCATTCACATTAAATATAAAATTAGAGCCATCATTAATTTTAGTGGTACTAACATAAACATTCACTCCGGTCATTTTTGATAATTCTATAAATGTAATATCATCCATAGAATATTTATTTTTAATATAATTTTTAATTTCTGATAAATATAATTTAGAATCATTAAATCCTAAATCTGAAAATAAATTTAATAATTTATTTGATGATACTGTTGCAACCTCTGGATTAACTATTAATCTTTTTATCATCGCTTCCAATTCGTCTATAGGTATTTTTAAAGCAAACGCTAAACAAAAAAAAGAACCCATCGAAGTTCCTGCTGCATTCTTAATATGTTTATCTAAATCATAAAAATATAAATATCTTAATATACCCAATAAACATAACGACCTTAATGCACTACCTGAAAAAACTACATGCGTAAAATATTTCATATATATATAAAGAATTATTATTGCGTGTTTATATATTTTTATTAGCAACGGCAACAGCTAATTGTGTAATTTGATCACATAATAATATAACGATTATACCTATAAATATAAATAAAAATAAATTATATAAATTAATATCAACTTTTAAATTTCTATTATAATCGGTGAATTGTTCAACATCATTTAATTTGATTGTTTGATTTTCTGGTGATTTTTTAAAATTATCTCTTAAACTTTTTAAATATTCTTCCAAAAATGGCGTTGTTCTATATTCAGGTGTCTTATCAACATTATGAGTCTTAATGTCATTTATATTTAAATAAGCATCATATTCATCGTATTCATAAGCTTTTATAGCATATTTATCAGGATAGTTATTTTCAACTTTTCTATCGTTTAATGATGCATCTAATGCTTTATTAAATGCATTTTGCGCATTTGTGTCAACCGGTAATTTATATTCGGGTACTTGTAATGGCGAACATTCATTTTTATTAGCGAATTGTTCTTCGTTTTTTGCACAATTTGGCATATCAATTCCCTGTTTTTTATAATAACAATCAGATTCACGCCCATAATCATTTATAAATGTTTCCCCAGTTTTCTTTTTTTTCTTTGGATTAGATGCATAATTTGGGAATGCTTCGTCTAATGTAGCATACATCATTTTTCTATTATTAATATGGAAAAGAAAAAATAATATTTATAATAGAATGATCGATATTATTTTTCGCTATATTATTATAGGAATATTATCCGCTTATCTTTTAATATACGGTTTAAGACCTGCTATACCATATCCAGAAACTATTATAGATTTATATGAGCATTACTGGATTATTATTGTAATTATATTCATCGATTATTATATTATTATGTGGGATTTACGAATAGGTATTCTAATAGCATTATGTATAATTGGTTTAGTATTTGATATGATGACATTCGGCAATTGATATAAGAAATCATCGCGTTATTTAATTAATGTCTGATAGTAGTAAAGATTTATTATTATCTTCTTTATATACATTTTATAATCATCATCCTAAATATATTGAAACTTTAAAAACAATAATTGACGGCAAACACGAATTATCATTACGTATGATTGATTGGCTGGTAACTCGATATGCTAAATGTAATAATATTATTTATTGGATTAATGAAATAGATGATAATGTTTATTATAATTTACCTGATAATTATAATATTGAAAAATATAGGAAAATTACTCTTTATTTAGATTATAGAGCACAATTAAAATCATTCAAGAAATTTAATTTTGATGCATTTAGACGTCATGAACGTATTTTTTTTAATGACGAAATCGAAACAACTATCGGACAATTGAATTTCTTTAAATGGGCTTTTAATAATAAAATAATCAATTATGCTATTGACAATCAAAAAAAAATTTATGAAAATATGTCTAAATTCTCATATAAAATTAAATTAACAACTAAAGTTTCATTAATCCCTAAACAAGATATTATTAATACTAAATGTTTAGTCGTATTTGATTAATTAGATTGTCCGCTCCCAATTTCGAATGCTACTTTACGAATATCCGGTTCAATAGTTGAAATACCCCACGGACTTACGGCGACCTGTGGATTGGGTGGCTCAGAACGTAATTGTAAATTAGCATTACGTAATGATTGACCAATAGTATTTATGCCAATATGATATCCAGCAGTTAAAAAGTTTTGATCGCGCATATCACCTGAAGTAGCCGGATTTATTTGAGCCCATTTAGAATTAGCACCGTCTTTCGGTAATAAATCACTACTTGTTAATCGATCACGTGAAAAACAAGTATTATTATCAAGTTCATTAGGGTTATAAGTAGTAGAAACAGATGCAAAATTTTCATTATGAGCATCAGAGGATTGAACCGCATATCCCATAGAACCATCGCTGGCTTTTGAAACATCAGCATTAGCATTTGCTATATCCGCTACTGATGTAAAACCATCTATATGTTTATTATGAGATGGTCCTCCTGTTAAAAACGGAGCAGATAAATACGGTGGTAGTTGTTGGGATGATGGAGCATCATTTTCAAATCTTTCTATTTTATCCATCTTACATTTAGAATTGTAAGATACTAATATTAATAATACGAGTAGTAATAATATAGCGATCGAAAAAGAAATAACAATTGAAGAACTATTAGAACTCATTTTAAATACCTATCTATTATATTAATACAGATAAAATTATAATTTTAAAATATATTTTTTCAATTTTGTTATATTTTTTTCCCAAATACTAATATTCGTTTCTTTTCTAATTTCATTTAATAATAATCTTGCTTCTTTTACCGCATTATTATATTCTTCTATTTTGTTTTTAACAATCGTTTCAAAATTGTTAATTTCTAATTCCCAATCATCTTCTATATCGCTTTTATTCCAATCGCCAAAATCATCCATCATATCATCTATTTTTATCGTTTTTATCGACCATTTATTAATAATTGCGTAATCATATATAAATAACCCCAAAAAACTTATTTCCATTATTATATTATAATCCTTCAATTTGATATTATCTCGTATAATTTCTATTGTTTCTTCTATCGATATTTCGTTATCGTTAAAATAACAACAACTCTTATTATTTAATAATACATTTAAATTAGATATATCATCTGTATATGAAAAATTATATAAATTTTCAACATCATTATTATTTATCCATTCCGGATTTTCTAGTAACGTTTTTAATGATAAATTATCCAATTCATTTATCACATCTATCGCGTTTGCATTCTGTTTTATAGGTATATGACATTCTATAACATTACCCATAATATTCTTAACTTTTACATCGCCTAATTCAATCTTAAGAGACTTATTTAAATACGATACATTACATTTATTTTTTTGTTGCGGATTTTTTAGCGAATGTTTCATTCTGTATAATATTAAGTTAATCAATATAATAATAATGACGCAACTAAAAAAAAATAATAAACCGGTCGATTTTATTATTAATTTTATACGTAATGAAGTATTGAACGAAGATATTAGAACTGAAATTATAAAACCTATACTTATATATCTATTGTATTATATAATTCCATTCGTTATTTTAATTATTATATTAAATTTTATAACAACTATTTTGGCGGTATTTTTAGTATTCTATATTAGAAAATAAAATATATTATTTAAATAGATATATATGACTACACGTTCTCGAACATCTTCAAAACGTGGCGGTGTCGCTGATATTAATTATCCTTTTATGCTCAATCCGGTTGTAGCTCAGGCTGCTATGGCTGCTACTCCCAATATTACAGGTGGTCGCCGTACTAAAACCAAAGCCGGTTGCAATTCTTGTGCCTCTAATTCTCTTCGCGGTGGTGCCTCATTACCTGCTGGCGTTGAATTAACCCCCTTCATATCTGCACTTGCTTTACTTGGAGCGCGTATGCTTGCCGATAAAAGCCCGACTCTCAATATGTCCAATATTCTAGGATCAAAAAAACCATCTTCTGTGCGCAAATCTAAATCATTATCAACTTCTCTAGGTGCCTCAGCGTCCAAATCCCGCCCTCGTACTGCTAAATATTAAACATATTTCATATTATTTTTGTATTCGTTTAAATGTATAATAGAACGTGATATTAATTCATCATTTATTTCTGTTTTTTTATTTATGATAAACCAACCGCGAATATACGTATTTTCATCTGTTTCGAATGGTTCTTTATCTATTTTATAAATTTTATCATCGTGTATCATTATTATATAATTCATAATTAATTATTGATTATTAATATTCATTTTTTATTTATATAAGTGAAATTAAATATGATATTATTTTATGTAAATATATTATTAAAAATGGATTTAGATAATTTGAATGTTATTTTTGAAATACCTCATAAAACTGCTAATTTATTATTAGAAACTATCCTTAAAAATAATGATACCAATAATAAAATTATTGTAAGTGATAATTTATATACTGATACTAAAATAAATGAATGGGCTAAAACATTACCAACAACGAAAGGCGGTTCAATATTAATTGAAAAATTAATAAAAACACCAATAAACGATAAAGAATTATTATTAATGAGACAAAAAAATAATTTTGAAGTTATGTCATACCATCTAGAATCATTAAAAAATAATGAGAATGAATTATTATGGATTATGACACTAAAAGAAGAAATAGATGAAGATTTATCAATAAATCTATTATTTCCATCGACATATATGATTAATAATATGAATTATTATAGTATTCTTTTAGATTTTTATCATATATATAAAATTTGTATTGTTCCATTATCAAGTCTCGTATTTCCAATATCGGCTGTTTATATGCCATTCTATTATTTAAATAAATACTTACAAGTTAAAATGCCATTTTTAGATTATCTAAAAATTATTTATCAATTTATTAAAATATTATTTACATTTTCTGGTAATATAAGAAATGATTTAATTAAAATTGTTACTGTTTTTATGTATGTAGCAGTATATATTTATAGTATTTATCAATCATTTTATGTTTCCTATATTATTTATAAAATACGTGAAAAACTATTTAATAAAATTCATGGATTAGTCGATTTTATTAAAACATCAATAACTATAATTAAACAATCCAATAATATTTGGAAATCATTCTTCCTATTTCACCATGAATTAACAGAAGAACAATTAAATAATAGCATAAATAACTTATCAACCTTAAATAATGATATTTCGACCATTTATAAATTATGGAAAAATCAGCAATATAAGGAAGATATTATAAATATTCTAAAAGTTATTTATACAATTGATATTATAAATACTATTACTAAACTTAAGAAAAATAAATATTGGTGTCTTCCAACATTTGACAACACCGACACTAAAATATGGAATATTCATAATCCATTATTACCATCAACGCAAACACCAAATCCGGTTAATTTAAAAAAGAATATTATTATTACTGGTGTGAATGCTGGTGGCAAAACTACATATGTTAAATCAATAACTGCAAATGTTATACTTGCTCAAACATTTGGTATTATAAATGCTATTAAAGGTAATATTTATTTATATGATGCAATTACGACTTTTATGCGCGTAGTTGATATAGTCGGTGATAAATCATATTTTGAAACAGAAACCAGCTATTGCAATAATATGATAAATGTAGCTAATAAATTACATAAAAATAATAAAAGAGGTTTATTTTTAATGGATGAGCCGATGCATTCAACACCACCAATAGAAGGTGTAGCGGTTGCATTCTCGGTTGCCGAATATTTGGGTAAATTAAATGGAATTACTTTAATAATTACTACCCATTTTCATAATCTCATAGAATTAGCTGATTTATATAAATCATCATTCATTAATTTGAACGTTAATGCGACTTATAATACCGATTCTAAAACATATAATTTTAATTATAAGATTAATAAAGGCGGTTCAACCCAAATAATAGCAATCGAACTATTAGAAAAACACAAATTCAATAAAGATATTATTAATAGTGCGATTGAAATGAAAAACAAATTATATAATCAAACTTTAAGAAATGTTCGTATTTAAATTATTCTCTTTTAGCAACATCGTATTTTATATAACCATTTTCATTTTAATATTATTTATTTTATTTTTAGCATATAAATATTTATATCTTGAACAATCCGTTTATCTATTAACGAATAAACTAAATAGAATGGAAATAGAATATAATAATCCATCGACCGTTCAATATAATAATTCTATAAATGAAAGTATTCGTGTTGCCGATAATATAATGAATGAGATATTCACCGATACTTCTAATATATGCGATGAAATTAGTGGATTTTGCGAAATTCCTAAAAAACCTACTGTAGAAATTGTTGAACCTCCCGTAGAAATATTTGATTTAAAGAAAGAAGTAGAAGTAGAATCGGTTGTAAGTGCGAGCGTTGATACAACTTCTAAGAATCTAATGAAATTAAATATTGAAAAACTAAAAACAAAATGCGAAGAACGCGAATTACCGACTGACGGAACGAAAAAACAATTAGTTGAACGTATTATAAATTATGACAATTCAAAAAATGAAGAATTATTAGATGTTGAATAAATATAAAGATATTAATATAAATTTGTAATATGGCTGACAACGAAGAAATAGGACTCGTTAAAATTAATTATAATGTTTTTTTAAATTGTCTCAGATCTCATAATTCGAATGTAATATCTGAAAATATCGTTAATAAAGCAAATGAATTAGTTAATACTTATAATTGTTTTGTTTCCAATTACGATGCTAGAAGTTTATGGGAAAAGAAAAAGATTATTGCATCCAATAAAATTAAAACAACTACCAGACATCATATTATTAATATCGATTTTAGCGATAGTTCGAAATGTAAAAAAGAATTTATTTCTTATTTAAATAAATTAACTGATGTGAATAAATCAGTAATATATGATAAAATTAAATATTATATTTCACAAATTGATGATAATATTATTAACTCGCTATTTGATGTTCTCATAAATTTTATTAAAAATTCTAATAATATTATTTATATCGAAGTATTATTCTTATTTAATGATGCTTATATAGAATCACATATTACGAACTATTATTCAAGTTATTTAGAAAATAAAGAATGGTTACCTCAAGAAATTATAATTCCACATAATGAAATATTCGATGATGAATTTTATGATGTCTATTGCAATTATATTAAATTAAAGAAAAACTGTTTATCTATTTTACGAGCATTATGTATAATTCTTAAAAAAATAAATAAAATTAGCATTATTGAAAATATTATTAATGAAATTATTAAAGATTTAAAAATATATTTAGCTGAAACTAAAAATAATTATAAACATATTATTGAATTATTATTAGAAGAATATACTATTATTCTTGATTATATACCCAAACAAACATATATAAATTATATTACTAATATTGATTTGTCTAATTTGGACGCATCGACAAAATTTAAAATTTCTAATATTACAGAAAAATACATTTAATTTTTTTTATCCTTATATATTTAAATGGTTAGATTTAATAAAAATTTAATAATTAAATATTTAAGTATTATCAAAGAATATGAAGTTTTCAAGAACGACAAATATAAAATTAAAGCTTATGAAAACGTAATTAACAATTTACATATATATCCACATGATATTAAAGATTTAGAAACATTAAAAACTAATAAGTTTGGAATTGGAAAAGGTATATTTGAAAAAATTAAAGAATTATTTGAGACTGGAAAAATAACATATATAAATGAAAATATTAAAAAAGATAAGTTATTTAAATTTAAACAGGAATTAATACAAATTTATGGAATTGGACCGGCTAATATTAATAAAATTATTGAAAATGGAATAACTACCATGCCTCAATTAAAAAAGAATATATCCATTTTGAATGCTAAACAGCAAATAGGATTCAAATATTATAAAGATTTTAAAAAAAAAATACCATTATATGAATTTAAAAAACATATGACTATCTTAGAAAAAGGTTTATCCAATTTAACTTATGAATTCGTTGGATCTTATCGTAGAGGCAAAAAACTTATGGGCGATATCGATATTATTATTATGAAAAATCCTAATTTTGATTTAAAGACTTATATTAAATCCCTTATTGGATATGTTGTCGAAACTTTAGCTCTTGGTTCAAATAAATTTATGGGTGTTGTTAAATTGCCTAATGAGAAAATAGCACGACGTATTGATATATTAATTGCACCTAAAGACGAATATTATTTCTCATTATTATATTTCACAGGTTCACAATTATTTAATATCGGTATGCGTCATTATGTTAAACAGACATTTAATATTTCTTTGAGCGAACATGGGTTTGATAGAAAAGTTAAAAGTAATATACATAGCGAACAAGATATATTCAAATTTCTAAAATTAAAATATGTAAAACCTAATAAAAGAACTTTATTTATTATATAAAAATAATATTTTAGTTAATTAGAATAAAACATTACTTATGGCGAATTTTGGTATATCATACATAACTAAAATATTATATTCAGTTATAACTATAATTCTATTAATTGTAATTTATAGTTATATCGTAAGTCTTGAGAATAAAGGCTGTAAATGTGCTATGACCCAAAATATAAATTTTATTAAAGGATTTACCATATTTTCCATAATATATCTATTATTCACCGGTTTAGTATCTGATAAAGTTATTTATGATAATTTTGGCGGCAGTATTGTCGCCCTCAATAAATTCATAGATCTAATATTTGTTCTAGTATTTATTTATTATTTATATGAAGTCTTTAGATATACTCGTTATTTAGTTAATGAAAAATGCAAATGTTCTACTGATATGCGTCGCGAAATAATCATGATAGGTTCAGTAATTGAAATGATTTTAATATTTATTATATTTGCTCTTCAAATTATAATATTTACCGTTTTATCTGTAATGTTTAATTTAATAAAATCAGTTGAAGATGGTGCTGGCGATCTTAAAGGTGCAATTCGCGATCCAATAGGTTCATTCTCTAAAATTCCATCAAAATTAAGCTCAAGCGTTAATGATATTAAAACAGGTGTTAATAAAATTACAAAACAAATAGGAAGAGTTAATAATATACCTCGTTAAATATTCAAAGTTCTGTTATTTGCTTTTTTACCCCTCGTTGATGATTTTAAAATCTTAACATCGGTTGCATCCTCTATTATTGAAGTAATTTCTTCATCGCTTATAGATAATGTTTCAATTCTATTATCATCATCCTGATGTATTGAAATTTTATTATGAACATTATTTATAATATTATTTATATCATTTTCAGGTTTGCTAGGTTTCATAGTCGGCATCTCTTGAAATGGACTACTATTATTCAATCCGCTGAATAAATTATTTACCATTCCAAATAATCCAGACGAATTGCCAAATAAACTATTTACACCACTTTCGACCGGTTTAGCAGCTGGTGTAGCTGCTTTTGGTTGTGATGAACCAATATTATTATATATAAATTGTTTCGCTGCTGCATTTTGAAACTGTTTCATTAATTCCGGATTTGCTTTTAATACCTCTTCTACACCTGGAATAGAACTTTCCTTAAACATTTTAGAAGTTAAATGAAACATAAAAGCACTACCAGATAAACTAACAAATAATCTTAATTCTGGCGGCATAGATTTTCCTTTTGATTTATATTTATCGTGTAATTCTTCAAATATATCATCAAAATCATTTATATTTTCATGCACTTGCTCAGACCATCCATCTAATTTAATTGCAAACGGGTCATATCGAGTATTTAAATACTCTGTGCCCGTAACAAATGCCATTAACATCTTTCTCTGAAATCTCACACTCGCATCAATATCTTTATCTCTAATTATTCGATTATACTCGTGTCTCATTTCTTCAATATTTGATTGCATAGTTAAATTACTAGGTATTTTATAACCCTTTAATTGTAATCGATTTAATTGATATAATATTTCTTTTTTCTCATTTAATTCATTTTTATAAGGATTTAATTTTGTACTCGATTTTTCTTCATCACCATCTTCTTCATCGTCCTCTTCTTCTTCGTCATCTTCTTCCTCTTCTTCGCTTTCTTCTTCTTCCTCTTCTTCGTCGTCATCATCGCCATTACTACTTTTATTGTCATCTTCCTCAGCCATATATAAAATCTTTTTATTTGGATTTACTAATTTCTTCGACTGATATGATGGTGGTGGCGGTTGTTGCTTCTTTTTTGGTGAACTAGATGACGACGATGACATCGATGACATGGACGACAGAGATGCTATATCTGCGCTTATCTTCGTTTTGTTAAATAATAAATTAGTATCATTTAATTGCTGTTTATTTGGAAAATCTATATAATCATTCATTTATTACTTTACTTATTAAAAAATAGATATGTTTATATCTCTTAAATAAACGAAACATTAATAATTAAATATTCGCTTTAATATATCAGGTGTATAATAATCCACTATATTATCATATTTAAATTCAGAAATAATAATTTTATCAACTTTTGAAGCTTCTATTTTAGGTGTTGATTTTTTATCAACTACAGGACAATTCTTATGTTTATTTAAATAATCCAATCCAGATATATAATAATTATTATATGCCAATAATCTATCATATTCATTAAACGGAAATAAACTTTTATAATATACAAAATTATATAAATTCATATTAATTGTTCCGTTTTTATTAATAATTATTGGCGTAGATCCTAGTGTGATTTTATATTTATTTATATTAGTATATTCATATATTTTCTTATTTACTAATAATCCAATCTTATCGTCCGTATAATACATACCAATAGTTATATATTCATTATCTTCTATAAATGATTTATCAATATCTTCAATTAATCCCTTATATATATTATTACCAATTGTTAAATGAACACTATAATTTAATTTTTCAGTTATTATTAAATTTATATGTATAATGGATGGTGAATAAGTAGGTATTATAGTATCTGTAGTAATCGTATTACCGGTCATTTCAAATAAAATATTATTTTTAGTATTACAACCATTTATTTTAGCGGTAATAAACATCGTAAATATTTTAACTTCATATGTTTCATTATTATTAGCAAAATTATAACAACTTGGCCCGGTTAATTCATTTATATTAGCACCTTTTGCACCATTTTTATTTGCACTATTTTCAAATGATATTATTTTTTTAAAATTAAAATAATTATTATAATTAAAATTAACAGTATCGCTAGAATCAATATCATACCATCTCCCATCGGCTTGTGAAATTTTATCTACATTCTCAAATGTATTTATACATATAAATTTATGTCCTTTATACGGTAATATTGAATTATCTATTTCATTTGGATCATTACCATTATCATCTTTAATGATTTTTTCTTTATTATGAAAACCTTCTAAATATTTAGTGGGAATTGTGAAATTTTCATTTAATTTATAATATGATAATATAACTAACATAATAAACAACCCAATAAAAAAACTAAAAATTTTGACTAAATATAAATTCATTTCCTTAAAATTATATAAGAATTATTTTAATAATTAAAATATTATCCTATTGAAAATGCTAAAAACTGATGAAACTAATAGTATCTGCTCTGACGATGATACCAAGGAAAGTGTCATTATTAAAGAAAAGGATGATGAGGAAGAAGAAGATGACGATGAAGAAGAAGATGACGATGAAGAAGAAGCTGATGAAGATGATGACGACGATGACGATGATGAAGAGTTTGATGCTACAATTATCCAATTTGAAATGCTAAAGAATTTCTTCGTAGATAAAGAAGGTAATAATATTGCAACACATCTTAATTCAATCTCACATGAACTGCGAAAACTAAATAAGATTGCTGTAAAACTATTAGAAAAATAAATTATGCTATATTATATAAAACTTTAGCTGTTGAATAATCTCTCATTACATTCTCAGCGGTTCCTATTGGTAATATCAATTCTTTTAATCCATAGAAATTCGGATTACCTCTTACGCGATCGCGTAAAGTTTTTAAAGGACAATTGTCTTTTAATTCAATAATTATTTTTATCGAGTCTAATTTAATTATGACAGGTGATTTAATCTTTGTATATCCATCAGGGGTATAATAACTATTTGGATATGTAAATACAGTATCTATAATACCAGTATTAGGTATTATAAAGAAATTAGGCGTATTTTCGAATGCTATAGTTTCACATGGAAACGGCAATCCTTTTCCAGAATATGATGTTATTTTATCCATAGGATTTGGTGCAATTACAGCCATATTAGTATAATTATTGGGATTTTTTATAAACCCATTAATTTTTAATTGTTTATTATTAATGTTTGTAATATTTATATTCGCATATTCACTATCAAATGTTTCATTCATTATAATTCTATTATATTAATTTAAAATAATTTATATGTCCCTAATCCATTTGGATTAACTAAACTTTTATAACAACTTACACCATCGCACACTACAGCATATTTATCATCCATTTCTTTATTTTTAAGATTAATTAATTCAGAACAATTACCACATGGACTAATATTATTAATAGCTTTTTGTCGCTCCTCTTCCACTATTTTATCATAATTTTGTTGTAAATATAATCGCATTTCATAACTGGATTTAATCATATTATTTTCAGCTAATTTAGCATTTAATGAATTATTAAAACTACATCTAGTTTCATAATTAGTAAATGCGCGACCGTCTGACATTCTTAATGGACATTTTCGATTAGGATAATCTGTAGAACAGCAACTCATTATATTCTATTGATTATAAATATAAAAAAATAAATATCTAAAATTCATGTTCATAACATAAATTATGTATATATAATTCGTTATGTCGCCCTACTCTCTGTGCCCGTCCAATAGCCTGTTGTTTTTCTATACCCATATTATGAAATATTATAACATCTGTTGCATAACTAATATCAATACCACTTCCAGCATATTGAGTATTTAATAATATTATATTTATTTCTCCCGATTTGAATTTATCCAAAATATTCATCATATGCGAAGTAGTCCCTTTCAGTAATTCATAATTATTATTATTCTTTCGTAATTCTATTTTAATTTTCTCAAAACTATTTTCATTTTTACTAAATATTAAAAATCTTCCATTCGGTTTATCATTTATAATCTGTAATAAAGTTTCTTCTTTACTTAAAACATTTTCAATAGTCGCATTATTTTTATTATTTTCATCAACTATTGCTATTAATTTATCCGTACTTGTAATATTCGTTCGACAATTTGGACAATTTTTATTAGTATTTATCCATTTCATTAAACATTTACCACAGAATATATGCGTACATTCCAACATTATAGGATTTGATATTAAATCCATACAAATAGCACATGATTTAGATGATATATAACTAATTCGCTCTGTTAAATTATTTATTTTTTCTTTTTGTAATTCAATTTCATTATTTATATTCTTCAATCGTATTGCTTTACTTTCGCTATTAATATCCAACGTAGTTATATAATCTCGTTCGGTTTCTTTATTAAATAAATCACGTTTTAATTCTTTTGAAACTAATTCAATTATATCATCTTCTGTTTCATTTTTACCACCCAATTCCCTAATAGCACCCGGAATATCATTTGCATTTATTTTTTCTAAAATAGAATCAGTTATAAAATTCTTTATAATATTAATATTTTGTGATAATTTACATAAATAATATTTTTCTATTGGTTCTGGTATTAGAAAACTATTCTTAATAAATTTAGGATTATTCTTAATTAACATTAAATTAATAAATTCGTCATTCAATAATTCTTTTATAGTATTCGAATATATTATAGAATTATTAGAATTATATACCTTTTTTAATAAATCTTCATAAGTTCCCGAGATTAACCATAAATAATAATATTTAATATTAGGAATTTTATTAATAATATCGTGTGCTTCATCTATAATAATACGTTTCCAACTATTTATTAAATTATAATTTCCATCTTCATAATAATAATCAAATAAAACTCTTAACGTCGTATTTTTTATTAATACTAAATCATAACTATTAAAAAAATTAATAATATCTTGTTTATTACTATTATATTTTGGTATATTCTTTTTTATAAAATTTAAATTATCAATAGCTAATACTTTTAGATTCGTCTGTTTATTAATCATTTCTACCCACTGCACATAAACAGGACCTCTGGGAACTATAACTAATGTTGTATTAAATATAATATTTTCAGGTATTATTAAATTGTTTTGCGAAGATATATTCAAATAACTATAATTTTTATAATTATTAAATGTTTTTGTATAAATATTATTGATATATATATTTTTTACATCATTTGTAGCTATTAATGCTAATGCAATTAAGGTTTTACCATATCCAACAATATCCCCAAATATACCAACATTTGTTGATATTTGTATAAAATTGTCAATATTATTAAATTGGGTGTAATTACTGTATAACATAGTCATTATAGATATGAATCTTTCTCGACTCGAAATATTATATCGAATACTTCCGTTTATTTCCATATCTAATGCTTTATATAAGGCTGTTAATTGATGTGGTTTTAATTTTGTTTTTATTCTATCATTTTGCAGAGCAAATTTATTAGTTTCATTTAATTCTATATCATAATAATTAACTTCTATTGACATTTATTATATTAAATTAAAAATATATAAGAGATATAATCCTAAAATTATATATAATAAGAATGGAAGCTAAAAAGGAAAGTGTGACATATGAGATCACAGACAATAGCAGCGGTGATGTTAAAACAGTCGCAGAAACAGCTGATGTAAAAAAGAAAATTATATTTGCTCTTCCAGGTGATAATTTTTCTTCAAAATTCCTATTATCATGGACTGCAACCATTAATGCCCTATGGGAATCTAAAAAATATGATATTGTCGTTAGCTCCGGTGTTAGTTCATTTGTAACATTCGCACGTATGCAAACTCTAGGTCTTGATGTTCGTCGAGGCTTTAATCAAAAACCATTCGATAATATGGAATTCGATGTATGGATTACTATCGATAGTGATATTATCTTTACTCCTCAACAAGTAATTGATCTAATCGATTCAACTGACCAACATCCGGTTGTTAGTGGAATGTATCGTATGAGTAATCTAACTTCATATACTATTGTTAAAGATTGGGATACTGATTATTTTGCTAAAAATGGAACATTCCAATTTCTAACTCCTGAAGATGTTACTAAATGGAAGGATGAAACTTCTCTTAAATATCTACCAGTCCATTATACTGGTATGGGTTTTTTTGCAGTAACAAGAGATGTACTACGAAAAATGACATATCCATATTTTAATGCCGATGTTCAAGAGATTATAACCGATGATGGAAAGATTATTCGTGATATTTGTTCAGAAGATGTTGCATTCTGTAAAAATATTCATAAACTCGGTATTCCTATTGTTATTAATACCGATATTCGAGTTGGACATAATAAATTAATTGTTATATAAATATAAATATGGATTTATATTATTTATTTCTATTTGTATTCTTATTAGCAGTAGGTTATTATTCTATTAAATATTTATTCTTCATTTTCATAGGAATGATAATTGCATTTTATATATCTTATAAATATTTATTTCCAATATATTCATCTGTTAATAAAATTACTTATTAAATTTATTTTTATACATTCTCCTACCTCCATTCATTCGTGGAGGTAATGATGATGGTATTGTTGTTATAGGAATCGATGAGGAATTGCTATATGTAAATGTATTATTTGTATTCGCATTATTAATAGGTATTGGGAATTGCTGGGGTGGGATTACATTAGGTACTGTCGGTGCTACGGGTACAACTACTTCTGGTTTATTGCTACTACGCGTAAATAAATATATAATTATTAATAATATAAATATTGCAATTATTACAGATAATCCTATAAAAAATATTTTTTTATATAATGGTTGTCTAACTTCTTCATCATATTTAGCAGCTTCTCGTTTGGTTATTAATTCATATTCTGTTTTTTCTAGCTTTTCTTCTTTCTTTTTTTTTAGTAATTCTACTGCTGCATCCATAGCATCTCTAATTTTGGTATAATCAATATTATTATCATCATGAGGCATTATTTAACTTAATCTAATAAATTATATGAAAAAAAATATTAAAATTAATAAATAGATATGAATTTATATAAAAAAATTATCGTTTATAATTGGATTAATTATAATAAATTCAATACTCATGAAGTATATGTATACAAAGATGATAATGTTGAAAATGCCGTCGCTAAGATTGCTAAAACTTTAAATAGTGGTAGATTTTATGCTTGGTTGCAAAAATCAAATAAATCCGTATTATTTAAAATTAAATCGATAAAATGGGACGGTTATTCTCCTAATCCTATATTATCTACCAATAGAAATAGTGTACAATTAAAAGAACCCATTATTTATGATTATAATATAGGATTATTTCCATATAATTATATTAATATCATATTTGAAGAAGATTTTCCAGATTTAGAGAATAATCCTTATTATTTTACTGATAAATCATTTCCATCGCTTGCCGAACTTAAGAAAAAAGAATCAATATTAAATCAATTAGAAAAAATAGATACTAAACCTATAATTGATAATACCATTAATATTCATAGATATGAATTAAAAAGTAAATTAAATAAACCATATACACTCGCTGACATATTCGATTTATTAAATACATCTCCTGTTATAGATTTAGTGCAGTGGGTTAATGATACTTATAAAATCATTTATAAATTACATAAAATTAATAAACTTTCTAAAGATAAATTATTAAATTGGTCTGACACTAAGAAAATATCTATAATTAATTGTATTAATTGTTATTCTATACTTAATAGCGGTACATATGCTAAATTAACCATTAACCAAGATATGAATATATCATTAAGTTATAATATTAATTTAAGGAAAAATATAAATTGGAAAGAAATTTATGAAAGTATTGATGCAATTTCTAAATATTTAAATTTTCATTTAAAACAAAAAATAATTTTTAATGAATTGAGCATTAAAGCTAATTTTATTATTGAAATTGAGAATGTTTCTATGATGAGTTTAAAAAAGAAAATTAGTGAATTTGTTGATATCTTTGATATTATGAAATCAAATAGAGATACTATTAATTTAATTTATAAACGTTCATCTAATTATGATAAAAAAGGTTTTGATGCTCTTGCTTATATTAAAAATTGTTTATATTTAGGCATAGAAGATGATGATATTATTAATCAATTAGTTATATTAAATGATATGACCGTTGACGAAGCTAAAGTTTTATTAAAACAAGAAAAAGAATTTATATATGAAATGGAAATTGATAATCTTAAACAACAAGAAACCATTAATAAAACAAATACATTAGTTATTATTGAATCATATAAGAATGGGTTTTTTGTAAATATTTTAAATATTCCAAATAAAAGTGAATTAGATAATTTAATTTATTGGATGTCTAAAATCGTTTCATCGTCCACCCAAAAAATAACAAAAAAGAAAGCAGAACCAACTAAACAACCACCGCCACCTCCTAAAAAATCATCTTCATCTAATTCATCTGTTAACGATGATGATGATTTAGGTAAATTGAGTTATAATACATCAAGTGATGAGGGTAATAGTAATAAATCATCTTTTAAAAGTGATAGAAGCGAAGGAGGTGCTGCACTCGGTAAAGAAAAACACAGCTATTTTATAAATTTATTAACAAAAGCTGATAAAGATTTATTCGCCAATAATTACGCTCGAAATAAATGTCAGGCTGTTAATCAACCTGTCGTATTTTCAAAAGAATATAAAGAAACTTTACAAAAAAATGGTACGTATCATTTTGATAATGATTTAGTTTATGGAAGTAAAGAAAATATTAAAAATGTATATGCTTGTCCTCGTTTATGGTGTCCAATTTCAAAAGTTCCCTTAGATGTTGATAATGGCAAAACAACTTGTCCAATCGAAGATGAAGAACCGATGCAAATGTATTTTGATAATGACCCAAATAAAAAAAGATATGTTAAATTAATTAAACCTGATGAAAATAATATTTGTGCTCCATGTTGTTTCAAAAAACCACCTAAAGATGATGAATTAAATAAATGCAAATATTATAATAATGAACCTGTAAAAGAAGAAGAACCTATCGCCGATAAAGATGAAAATTATTTAATGAATACATCTCCAGTACGTATTGGACGATTTGGAATAATTCCACAAAATCTACATGAACTATTTTTTCCAGATGTTAAATATTCGGTATGTTCAAAATTACTAACTAAAAATGATAAATGTTTTGTTAGAAAAGGTATATCTCATAAAACTTCAAAAAAAATTAAAAATATTCATAATGATAGTATAATTCATTCAATCGCTCATGGCTTAAATTTTAAGAATAAAGAAATGTTTATTTCTGACATTAATAAAAAATTAGATCTATACACCTATATGAGTTTAGAAAATGGGAATGTGTGCAAAGCTTTTATGGATAAATTACCAATCATTCCAACCGACAATAAACAACTTATTGAAGATTTAAAAAATCATATTAAAAAATTTAATTTAATTTCAAAAATACCAAATGACAATAATTATAAACTTTCGAGATTATTAGGTATATTCAAAAGTTATAAAAAATTTATGTTATATTTAAGTTCAAATGATTATCCAATCACTAAATCACCATATTATTTATATTCATTAATTAGCATCATTTATAACGTTCTTATTGTTATATGGGATAAACAACCAACCGAGACATCTATCATTTGCCCTTATTATACCAGTTATGAAGATTTGATTGGTTCCATGGAACTTAATCCATTATTATTAATGATTATTAGAGATAAAAATTATTATGAACCAATAGAATTAAAAAGTAAAGGCACCGATGGTCAAAAATTAATACATCTAAATGATTACAAACATCTAAAAACTCTATTTAAGGAATGTAGCGTTTCTAAAGAAATTTATAGTGAAAATAATTCAATATATAATAATTTATATTCATTAAATACATGGATAAATACGGATCATCTTAAAATGTCTAAAAAATTTTCATTACATACAATAATTATTAATAATGATTTGTCAATAACTCATTTTTTAACTAAAGATAATTTCTTAATTATTATTGATAAAATTAGTATAAGTTTTTTACCTCGTATTATTATTAATTTAGGTATTGCTAATATAGTATTTTATGATGATATTATTGGAAATGTTTATGAACCTATATCAGTCCTCAAAAGTGATTATGAACTATTTAAAAATAAATGCGAAGAATTAAATATTCGATTTGATTTTGGAACTCTTGATAAATCTTTAACAACTCCAAAAGAATTTTATTATAAATTAACTATACAAAAAATACCATTAACAAATGATATAATTCATTCAAGAATTATTGACGATTTATATAAATATCAATTTAAAAATTATAAAATTAATAAAAAATGGTTCCAATTACAATTAATGATTTATTCGAAAATTATTAATTTACCAGATGATCAATTCAATCTTTTATTATCTTTACCTCGAATGAATCGAATTAAAGAATTATATAAAGAACTAAAATTAACAACTATACCAGAAAAAAGCAAAATACAAATAATATTAGAAGAAATACCTTTTATTTCTAAAAATCATATTAAACGATTTTTAAATGATTTTATTGTTTATAATAAATATGATTTTCTCAATCCTCTAATTAAAGAAAGTAAAACACAATTTACCTTTTCTCAAATAGCACTCAATAATAATATTCCTCAGCAACTATTAATTTATCATCAAGCAACACCTGCTAATAATTTTAATACAATTTCATATCAATCGAAAGATTATATTTATAATGAAGTTAAAGAAGAAGAAGAACTACCATTACCAGAACTATTTAAGGGAACACCAGAGCAATTAAATAGTAAATGGACTATGCATAAAAAATCTAAATGGAGTAATATGATTTATATTAAAAATACTAATTATGATATAAATTATATTAAAAACTTTTATTTATGGTTAGCAGCTATTTTAGATATTAAAACTTCATATGATGATCTCAAAACAACTGCTATTAATGATATGACAGCTATATTTAGCATAAAATTAAATAATCCAGATAAAATTGAAATGCATAAATATTTATTAAAAGAATTATTTGATGATCCTCAAATATCTGCAAATATTAATAAAGAGATTGGTAAAAATTATATCAATTTTAATATTTTTTGGGAAAAGTTTTATATTAAAGAAGTATTACCTGACGATGATATACGAAAACAATTTATATTTAATATTATTCATAAATATGGAGATTTATTCCCGAATGATTATTTTATTCTTGCTATGTCAAAAATTCTTAATATTAATATCATAACTATTCATCGCAGTAAATACGGTGCTAATAAAAAAATACAAGTTGTTAGAGGTGATATCGAAGATTTATTATTATCATCAACATTTTATAAATCACCTAATAATTATGAAAATAGACCAGTTATCATTTTATATAAATATGATGATGATAAAAAAATAATTTATAATTTAATTGTTGATAAAAATTCAAATATGGATTTATCATCCATTTATATTAAATTAAATGATATTCCTCTTGCCATTAAATATCTAATTAATGAACATTTAAAAATATAATTATATTATTAGATATGACCACATCATTAGCTGAAATTGATATTCGATCTATTAATAAAAATAAAGAAATTATTGAAATGCGCATAATTAATAAAAATATCGATATATCATCGATGTCTGCAATTGAATTAATAACATTTATAATGGAAGAAATCGAATTAATTAAAGATATTGAAGGTAAAACAAAAAAAGATTTAGTAATATCAATATTATATGATATATCAACATCAAAAGATAATATTTTTATTAAAGCTAATAATGATGAAATAATTAAAAATATAAATCATATGATGGAAAATAGAATTATTGGTGAAATTATAGATACTATGATTTGCTGTGCCAAAGGTTTAGTTAAAATAAATAAAAGTGTTAAACAAATGAAAGCTTGTTGTATTCCATTATTCTCTAAATAAATTTGTTTAATCTTTTTCTATTAATCATAAAAAAATGATTTGATTTATATTTATAATCATTAAAATGATCAAGCATTTTCCTATGAATAAGAATAATATTCTTCAATTATTTAGTAATGAAGAATATATTGAAATTTCAATAGTTGAAATGCCGTACAAAGAGTATTTGGTCGAATTAAATACATATGGTAAAACTATGTCAGTTATTACCGATGATTGGGAGGTATTGTTAGAAATGTTCTAACAAAAACAAAAATGATATAAATGTCAAATACTTATTTTTGGCATTTGTTTAAATAATTTTAATATCTGGATTACTTATTTTATAACATTCATTTTTATCTTTTAATTGTATATTGAATTTTAAGTTTTCTTCAAGACAGTCATCATTATCTTCATCATCATCCTCTTCAATATCATCCAAATTATATTTATTCTCTTTTACCTGTTTAACATCTTTTAATAATTCCATTAAATGTTCTTCATCTAAAATAATGTCGAAATTACCAGAACCACAATTTGGAACTTTACCCAACATTACTTGAGGTGATACACCACTTGTATTATCATATTCAGAGAATATACTAGCATTAATTAACATATCAACACTCTCCTCGAATGATGATTTACTTAATGCACTACTAGCATTTCTATTAATTCCATGACGATCAATAGACATTAAATTACCTCTAAATGTCATAGTATCAATTAATAATGATAAATGGCGATAATTCATAGAACCCTCACCAGTCACATTAACTAATTCATTATATAATGCATTTCTTGCTGCTTCTACTCCCAATACATCGTAAATTTCACGAATATCATTAGAAATAGTTCGAGTCGCGTCAATATTAGGATTTGATAATATTTCAATTAAATTAGTTCCATCAGTATCTAATACCCATTCAACTACTTTATCGAAAGTTTCTTCTGTTGGATTGTAAATATCATATTTCTTTTTATTTAAAGAAACCTTGTTAATTCCCTTAATTCCTTTTAATAATACTTGATATACGATATTATGCTCCATGGCTTTTAATGCAGCTACTTCATCCTTATTTTCAATATCTTTTAATGCATAATCAGTTAATCTAATTCTAAATATACATTCATCGGCATTATCATCACTATATACACAATCAATATATTTATTATATGCTTTATTTAATTTTGTATAAATATCAATCATACGCAGACCGAATGCATTCATTTTTTCTTTATTAAATTTCATACGTAATACCCATGGTGAATCACTATGACATTTATTAATACTATCATCTAATGCTGCAAATTTCTTATAAATATCTAATATTCCTTTATCTTCTTCGATTGTTGTATCTAATTTTCCACTATCCCAATAAATCTCACTATACTCTAAAATATTTGATAATGTTGTAATTTCAATTGAGTTTTTAATATTCATAGCAACGCTCTTTGTTTGTTCAATTCTGTCATCAATATAATCAATACCATTTTCAGCAATTTTAGGATTTTTAACAGATGCTACATCTGGTTTCATATATATAATTAATGTTGGCGTTTTAGTCTTTTTGGTAGCACTAAGAATTTCTTTCAATCGAGGAACACCACTAGTAGCCTTCACAGCCGCTGCTGTTCCAGATACGTGGAATGAATCTAATGTCATTTGTGTTCCCATTTCTCCAATAGTTTGAGCTGCAATAATTCCAACCATTTCACTTGGTTGTGCGATTGCTTCTTTGAAATACTCATATATCTGAGATACTACCCAATCAAACATAGATTTATTAAAATGCTGTTCAATAATTAATTTTTTTGGTGATAAATAAACTCTTAATAATATATGAAAATATATCATACCTTGTTCAGTATCTTTGATATATAATTCAGTCATCATTTCATCAATCTTGTCAAATATATAATCAGGTGTCAAATCACTTAAAGTAGCTTTAATATCACTTGATTCACGTCTTTTAATACAATTTTTAATAATTCTATGAAATGGAATCGGATAATTAACAATACTATTTTTTCTGTTCTTATTTACTTTTGTAATTAAGAAATTCTTATCAGCAATCAAATCATTAAAATGTTCCTTACATCTTGTATATGTATTTTCATTAATCGTTTTAAATGCATCAGATGTTAAATATAATTTTAGATTGTCAATCGGTGTTAGATTGTATTTTGCCTCAATATCCATGAATTTTAATTCAATTGTTGGTATAATTTGCGTTTCAATCTTGCAACCATCCATACCATCTTCTCCATATATAAATTGAATAATTGAACCATTCGCATTTCTAACTGTATTATCATAATTAATTTTAGCATCTTCCATAGCTTTCACTAATCGACGTTGAATATATCCAGTTTCACTAGTATTAACACAGTGTATACCGTTAGCAGTCGAGAAATTACCAGTTTCAGGAACAGAAACATCATAAACTTTCTTATATTTATGTTTAAATTCAATCTCAAGAATCTCTTCAATCAAAATAATTTCATCTAATATAACATCATTACTAATTTCATTATTACTATCATTTTCAATTACATCTGATAATTCTAATAATTCAGTAAGTTTATTAAAATTATGAAGTTCTTTTCCAATTAATTTAATTGAATATTTATCATTTTGTTCAATAATACCTGTAATTCCAATTCTTGCTAATAATATTACTAATTCATTCATTAATTCTAATGATTTTGTTTCAGTAATCAATACATCATTTAAATATCTACTATTATATTCATAATATCCTTTTAATAGTCCAATAATAAATTCATTAGTAGCTAGAAATGCATATTTTGGAATTTTATTAATATAAATTGCTATTTCTTTTCCAATTTTATAACCATCATCTAAATTTAAAATATCATTTGTTATTTTAATTTCTGGTAAATTCATAGTTACAGGTAATTTATCCCCAATTTTTACATTTGGTGTATCTCTCTTAACAAATTGTTTGCTTAATTCATCCCATACCATTAATGATTTTGATTTTGTAACTGTAATTTTTCTACCTGATTTTGTTTTAACATTATATAAAATTTCTCCAGGATCATGTCTGCTAACATTTGTAATTCTTCCCCAAATAATATTACCAACATTATCACATGAAGGAATATAAATATCATCATCGTGAATACCTAACATTTCCATATTCATATCTTCGGGTCCAAATAATTCAACAAATTCTTTATTGGCATCATCATCGATTTTATTATCGATCCAACTTCCAATTTTAGCAAACTTAATTTTTCCATTTTCAATAATAATAATATCAGTATCTCCTGTTACAGATTTAACAGCTGTATCAATTAAACCCTCGCGCCCACCCATAGCATGAAAGAATACTTCCTGTGGTGATAATCCACTAATAAAACTATTTTCGACGAATCCACGAGCTTCTGGACCATCATCATATTTAGTATAATGAGGTAATGTTCTATCGGTGAAACCATATGCAATTCGTTTCCCATCTACATTCTGTTGCCCAACACATGCCATGATTTGTGCAATATTAGTTTCTTTACCTTTTGAACCAGATTTCACCATATTAAACATTCTATTCGTTTTTTCATCAATTTTAGCTAAACTGATTTTAGCAACTTCATTAGTAGTTTGATTTAGAATACCAATCAATTCTCTTTCTAAAAATTCTTCATTCGAAAATATAGAATTATTTTCTAAATCACCTTTTCGCATTTCTTCCAATTTCTTATAAGCACTTGCTTTCATTTCCTTGATTTTATTATTTAATTCTTTATCTGTGCTTTCAATAGTTACTAAATCACTAATACCAATACTAAAGCCAGAAGTTAATAACCAACGACAAATTAATCTCTGAGTGTTATCTAAGAATTTTTTAATTTCAACAGGTCCATAATCATGATAAATAACAGGAATTAATCCATTTGTAATATTGTGAAATACTGATTTATCTAATGTACCTGAAATTAATTTACTATTATTAATAACAACTTTTTCACCAGCCTTATTTGTCATTTCAATAAATAATGATGGTGGCATAATTTCAGAAAATAAATCTTTTCCTGTATATGTAAAATTTTTTGATGGTTTTTCTAATTTTCCTTTGAAATAACTATTAATCATTTGTAAATTTGCCATTTGTTTATCAGCAACTGTAATATAATCTTTAGTAGCTCGAAATGATCCAACTAGTGTATCTTGAACTACTTCAATACTCGGTTTACCATCTCTGGGTGCTAATATTAAATATGGAACCGCTGCTAAATCCTTTAATTCACTCATCGTTTGAATGTTTTGGGGACAGTGCAAATTCATTTCATCTCCATCAAAATCTGCATTATATGGAGGTGTATCCAATACATTCAATCTAAATGTCTGATATGGCATAATAATAACTTTATGACACATCATACTCATCTTATGTAATGATGGTTGTCGATTAAATAATACATAATCACCATCTCTCAAATGACGATGAACCACATCGCCATAATTAAGTTCATTTGCAATTTTTATTAAATCTGCATATTTTAAATTAATAGGTCCCAATTCATTTGCTTTCTTAACATATTTAGCACCAGGCCATTTATTTGAACCATTCAAAATTAATTTACGCATTTCTTCAATATTATACTCATTCACAATCTCCTGAAATGTAATATTTAATGCTACTCGAATAGGAACACCCAATTCATCAATACTAATATATGGATCTGGTGTAATAACTGAACGAGCTGATTGATCAACGCGCTTACCATTCAAATTACCACGAATACGTCCTTCCTTCTTCTTCATTCTATCACATACAGAACGAAGACGGCGACCATTTCTCTGTTGCGATGGTGCTAATCCTGGAATTTGATTATCAATAAATGTGAATACGTGATATTGTAAAACCATAGTAATTAATTTAATAGTTTCTTCACTTGCACCCTTATTGATCTTATCAATAATATTATTATTTGTTTTAATAATATCACTTAATTTATGAGTTAAATCATCTTCTCTGCGTTGTCCATTTTCTTCAATAATACTTGGACGAACCGCAGGAGGTGGTACAGGTAAAACAGTACAAATCATCCATTCTGGTCTATTCCATTTTGGATTAAATCCCATCAATTCCATTTCTTCGTCTGTAATTCTCTTAAAAATTCTTAAAACATCTTCCGCTGTAAATTCTTGCTGTACTGATGTTTCCTTTGATTTATCTTTCCATTCTGCTACTATTTTCATAGAAGCTTCTTTATTATATCTGTCTGGTTGTTTGCAACCACAACCAATATGCTTATCATCTCCGCAAACTTTAATTTTAGTAGTTGTATTACATAACTTAAAATATGCCTCCCAACGTTTTTGATTATTCTTAATTGCTAATATACGATTCATTTCATTCTTTAATTCTTCAATAGTCGTATGTTGCGAAATTAACATACGCGAACATCTATAACATACACATTTCAATATTTTTTTTACTATGTCGAAAAACATCGCATGAAATACTGGTTTTGCTAATTCTATATGACCGAAATGACCAGGGCAGAATACATTTTTTTGCTCACATGTAGTGCAAATTTTATTATGTTCTAATACTCCCATGCGTGGATCAAATAATCCACCCACAACAGGATCACTACCAGTATAAGTATCAGTTTTAGTAATTTTAACGACAGAACGCTTGATGATTTCATCAGGTCCTAATACGCTAAATTGTATGCCTTTAACTTCTTCAATAATGACTTTTTGACTATTATATGACAATTCATTATATATCGACATATCTATTTATTATATAAGTTAATTTTAAATATAATCATTTTTTATTTTAATAAATTTGATAAATTCGTATAATATTTTTGTTTAATATCATTATAATTTGTTATAATTCCTTCATCATATAATAACTTTTTTGAAAATAAATTATAATTATTATTTTCATTAAAAATTACATATATTATTAAATATATTAACAATAAAATCATTAATGTTTTTGTAATATCTCTTACAGGAACATATATCAATCCAAATAAAATTATTGCCTGTATTCCCTTATTTTTTAATACTTTCTTTTGAAAGTCTGTTAATTCTAAATCCAAATGTCGTGCCCCAATTTGCATAAATATTACAGATGCTATTAATATTGGATCAAATGCAGTAGTCATTATATTATCTATAATCAATAAAAAAATAAAATTATCAGTTATCTGTCAAATCAACTACATCACTTAAACAAATATGCGCATCCTTATAATAATTAACAACTTCTACTGGTGGGAAAACTAACGGAACATAATTTTGAATACATTCAATATTAGATTTAGACGTAAGAATTACAAACTTATGAATATCTGAAAACATCTTTTATTATTATTAATAAATATTATTTTTTTCTTAAATAAAATTTATCTTACATACCATTCAAATCGCATAGACGCATTACGACCTGCAGAAGCTTTACAACATCCAATATAATCACCGCTAGAATAATTAAATGATATACCAATACCACCAGAAACGTCATTACTTCCATCACCAGTATACCATTGCACACCTTGTCCAGCATTTTCATTAAAAGTTCCACCCCACCTTACAGAATGTCCCCAAGATGTGGCAGGGCGTATATTTAGACCATATGCCATAAATTCACGTTGATTTGACCAAATACCCTCTTTATATTTATTTGTAATATTTTTTGCTATAAAATCATCACGTGATGCATATCTTTTTGATTCACATATAGGGCTATTATTATAATTAGAAAATTTATGATTTGCTTCTCCATAAAATTGTATATAAGTATTATTTTTTGAAAAATAATTTAATAATGTTTGTTTTGTTTTAATTATATTCGGCTCAAGCCAACAATAACCATATCCTGGTAAATTTATGGTATTATTTGTATCAGCTGGATTAAAAATAGCTAAACAATCATTTATTTCACATTTATTAAAAACATCATATTTAGCATCTGTATTATTTGTACCATCATTTCTAGTTAAATCATATTCATTTAAAATAGTACGATTAGTCCAGTGAGCCGAATTAAACATAAAAGTTTGCTTATTTTTAGCACCTTTCATAGCCAACATCCAACCACCACCATCACATACATCATTCATTATACAATAAACTGGTTTAACTACATCATCGGACATTCTTATCCAATAAATACCATCTGTATTTGTTCCTGTTTGTTGTTTTATTTGTTTTGCTGATTTTCCAGGATTTCCACATGATCCTAATGGTTGTAATGATGTTAATGTAAATGTAGGCACGCTATAATCTAATTCTTCACCAGTATCTATATAATTTTTTAATACATCATATACATTCTGTAATTCTGGTAATAATAATGCCGTATCCCATATTATTAAATATGATAATGCAAAATCTGAATTTTCACCCCATGGATTACTATTTATTGTTAATGTTCCCGTGCTATTTCCATTATAATTTTTTATTGGATTATAATTATTAACATATTTATCACCATTTAAAAATAAATATGAATTTGCACCAGATGCACCGGATGTAGCACATGAAATTACCCAACTAGTACTATTATTAGGCTGTCCCATAACAGAATTCCAACCATCATTATATGCAATTTGTGTTCTACTTTCCCAGTGTCCTAACAACCAATTCGGACCATTATTTGGATATGTATTTGCAGATAATATTCTTCTTCTATTTGTATTAGGATTTGTATATCTAGTTACTGCACAAATAGTATATTCTCTTGGAATACTTTGATATGGAAATAATATTTGGGTAGTTTTTGTTCCAACTATAGATTTAACACTACCATTTGCATCTAATGGAGCTGTTTCAGATAAATTAGATAATGTTCCAATAACTGAAGCAGCCCTACATGGTCTATCATATAAATCTTGTATTTGAGCAGTACACGTTCCATGTCCAGCAAAATACATAGCATATGGTAATTTTGTTCTTACTAATTGATTAAACATTACATTAGGAGATGTACCAGTATATGAATAATCTGCTAGTGTAGTAGTTAAATTAGCCATGCCAGGTAAAGCAGCACCAGTATTATCATACGTAGAACCATCAGTATTGTCATCAGTTGGTGGTTGAACTGTATTTGCTATATTAATTGGAATTCCATTAATATTAATTTTAGATATATTAAAATTGGTTAATGAATTATCAAAAAATATTATTAATTTTGATAATATAACTGGTTCGATTGTATCTAATATAACTTTGCTAACAGTATTTCCAGATATAGACTCGTTTGTATTAATTATATTATAGCTGTTTGCTACAGTAGGATTAACTGTATATAAATTTATTTTATTTGAATAATTAGTACCAGCATTTGAAAATGTTATTGAAATGTTTGTAAATTTTAATTGAGTTAAATAAGTAAAAATTATATAATGACCTATTAATGTTCCAGTCGATGTTGCTAAATTTCTAGCAGGTGCACTACTATTATTTATTAAATTTATATTAGTAGTTGAAGATGAATTAAATACATTTGATATTTGCACCGAATTTATTTGTTTATATGAAGATGTTATATAATATAAATTACTTGAATCAGCGACCATAGTTTCGGATGATGATATTAATAATCCACATGTATCTGCTGCATTCGTTGAATTATCATTTATTGGATTTGTTGATATAGTTATTGCAGCATTTGCAGGTGGAAATCTAACAACTAATGAAGTATCATATGATTGATTTACAAATTTTTCAATACCTTTAATATTAGTAGTTAAAATATAGGCGATTCCTAGTAAAAATACTAATATAAATATTATCAATATTAGTATCGAAAGTTTATAATACATTTCTATTAATTTATTATTATTTTTTTATTTATAATATTTTTGATTCTAATAATTCAATTCTCTTTATTATTTTTTGAATAATTATATTTTGTTCTTGTATTAATTTATATAATTCTTGTGTTGCTGATACATTTAATGTATATATATTATTATAATTTAAAATATGAAAATCATCTACTTCAGTACCATATACGAAACAATTAGATCCTTCCAAATTTTCATTTATTGTAATTTGATTATTTTCTAATGATATATTTTTTATATTATATCTCTTTTTAATTTCATTTTCTTTTATTATTTCAATAATTTCTATAATATCATTATATTTTAACGATTCAATATTTGAAGAAATAGTTATTGTATTATTACTACAATTGCATATTGAATATATATTTGGTATTATTGATTTATTTAAAGATACGGCTTCTGGTATAATATCTTTAATTTCTTGTGCAACAAAACCATAATTAATATTACTACCTTTATCAATAATATCCTTATAATTATAAGTTTTAGCTTTAATTAATAAAATCTTTTCTAATGATTTATAATTATCAACGTCTATTATATTAGATTTAATTCTATAATCAGACGATGTTGCAAATGTATCTGTACTCCATATAGAACCTGTAAATTTAGCGGCAATATTTGTTAAATTTAAATTACCATTTAATAATGCACTAGATCCTAAATTAAAGTATCTATATGTTGCATTATTAGTAGAAGATCCACTAATATTAGTAACATCTAATGCAAATGCAGGACTTGAATTATTTATACCAATATTACTACTAAAATATGAAATACCACTAACCGCTAATTTTTGTTGAGCAGTTGGAATAGCCCCACCTATTCCAAATCCATTACTAGTAGTATAATATTTTCCGTTATATTCATAACCATTAAATATCATAGAACCAACCATTAAAGCAGTAAATGATGCTCCTGGTTTTCCAGCTGTTATAACTATTCTATAATATGAATATAGATTTTTATTTATTATATTGAATGTCTGTTGAGTAGCATGATTAAATATTATTTGTTGCCTATAATCTAATTGAACCCATGAAGTACCATCATTACTAGCAACCAGATACCATGTATAAGGTGCAAATACTTCATAATTATCATAAAAGCTAACTACAGTGTGTGGTGATAATGAATATGATGTTAAAATAATAGATAAAGGCATTTTAATTTGCCCCCATGCACCAAATATATTTGTACTATTTATTGAGGTACTATATAAACCCGTATATGGTCCGTTAGTAAAACCAATCGGTTGAAAGAATTGATTACCAGGTATATTATTTATAATTTTAAAATAAGAATTATCACCTTGACTTCCATTACCAACAGGTGTAGAGGAACATACATATGTACCATTACCATATGACTGTCCAGTTACATTTGTACTATTATCACTAAGAGTAGTAGGTGGATATTGTCTAATGATAACTGGTGTATGATAAGTTTCTATTAAATCTAATTTTGATTGATATTTAGTAGATATCAAAGTTCCATCTTCCGTAAATGATAAAGCATTTAAATTACCTGTAATAGATGCATTACCATTAACTGTTAAATTAGAATTTAAAGTTCCTGTATTAGTACCTATACCTACATTACCTGCAATATATATATTACACGTCGTCATAGTTTGTGATAAACTTCCTGCAATACTAACATTTCCTTCAATATCTGTTTGACCATTAATTTTAGTCATTCCATTTACAAATAATTGTTTTCCTTCGCTATTGGCAGTATTAATACCCATATTTCCGCTAAAATAAGAAGTACCTAAAACATTAAATTTGGAATTTAAAATATTTCCACTTGTAGCACCAACACCAACTTTACCTTCATATAATATATTATATGATGCTCCAGTTTGTATTAAATTACCGCCACTAAAATTAATATTATTATTAAAATTAGCAATACCCGTAATTAATGTATTACCATAAACTTTAAATTTATAGCTACTATCAGTATTACCACCTATAGCAACATACGCACTACTACCATTACCTAATGAAGTATTTCCCGAATTTTGTATAACATCACCACTAATATTAGTATTTCCTGTAATTTTTAATTTATATGAAGTATCAAATGTACCACCAATACCAATATAACCACTATCAGTAGCAATAACAACATTTCCACTAGTTTGAAATAAATTTCCTTGAATATCTGTTTGACCATTAATTTTAGTTATTCCATTTACAAATAATTGTTTTCCTTCGCTATTGGTAGTATTAATACCCATATTTCCGCTAAAATAAGAAGTACCTAAAACATTAAAATTCGAATTTAAAGTATTACCACTTGTAGCACCAACGCCAACTTTACCTTCATATAATATATTATATGATGCTCCAGTTTGTATTAAATTACCGCCACTAAAATTAATATTATTAGTAAAATTAGCAATACCCGTAATTAATGTATTACCATAAACTTTAAATTTATAGCTACTATCAGTATTACCACCTATAGCAACATACGCACTACTACCATTACCTAATGAAGTATTTCCCGAATTTTGTATAACATCACCACTAATATTAGTATTTCCTGTAATTTTTAATTTATATGAAGTATCAAATGTACCACCAATACCAATATAACCACTATCAGTAGCAATAACAACATTTCCACTAGTTTGAAATAAATTTCCTTGAATATCTGTTTGACCATTAATTTTAGTTATTCCATTTACAAATAATTGTTTTCCTTCGCTATTGGTAGTATTAATACCCATATTTCCGCTAAAATAAGAAGTACCTAAAACATTAAAATTCGAATTTAAAGTATTACCACTTGTAGCACCAACGCCAACTTTACCTTCATATAATATATTATATGATGCTCCAGTTTGTATTAAATTACCGCCACTAAAATTAATATTATTAGTAAAATTAGCAATACCCGTAATTAATGTATTACCATAAACTTTAAATTTATAGCTACTATCAGTATTACCACCTATAGCAACATACGCACTACTACCATTACCTAATGAAGTATTTCCCGAATTTTGTATAACATCACCACTAATATTAGTATTTCCTGTAATTTTTAATTTATATGAAGTATCAAATGTACCACCAATACCAATATAACCACTATCAGTAGCAATAACAACATTTCCACTAGTTTGAAATAAATTTCCTTGAATATCTGTTTGACCATTAATTTTAGTTATTCCATTTACAAATAATTGTTTTCCTTCGCTATTGGTAGTATTAATACCCATATTTCCGCTAAAATAAGAAGTACCTAAAACATT
>Ga0214921_10000443_pt1 | contig 77238 bp, 69 predicted proteins | sample LL1505_MetaG_FD_177992 | JGI IMG/M metagenome (GOLD analysis project Ga0214921, IMG submission 177992) | Freshwater microbial communities from Lake Lanier, Atlanta, Georgia, United States - LL-1505 | ecosystem: Environmental > Aquatic > Freshwater > Lake | place: USA: Georgia | collected... | reverse complement strand
GCGCAGTAAAGCTATGCAGGCTCAAAATTCTCTAAGGTCCCTTTCAGGGAGACCTACAACCTTTAGATCCATGTCGGACACAAAATGTTCGTGATCTCGATGTCTGTATCGTTTGGTTTGATGGAGTTGCCTTCGAGGACTCCGCTGATGCGTAAAAACGTTGTCGAGGTTGCCTTTTGTGCAAAGTCAAGTCCATAACGATTAGTTGTACTTGAGCACGACCACGTGAGGCACGTATCCTTGCGTGGGGTTGGATCGCACCAGAAATTGGTATTTCTCGGGCCGGTTTTGGCTAGGATTCTCGCTCTACAATCCGGTCCGCGAATTCCTCCAGCGCGCCCAGCAGCTTGCCGGTTGCAATGGCGCGGCGCACCCGCTGGTCGCCCTGGTCGCGGACGATTTCAACCCAGCCTTCGTCAACCAGTCGCTGAAGCGGCTTTCGTAGTCCCGCCTCGCTGCAGCCAATCGAGCCGATCAGCCCCTTGAGCGAAATCGGGCATCCCTCGATTGTTTGGATTGCCACGATATAGGCAGCTTGCGAGACGATGGACGGAACCCCACCCGGGAGGTTGTCCTGTGTCCAGGTGATCAGGTCGGCGATCTTGCCGATGGCGGGCACCAGGCCCCGCTGTCTAACTTCCACGTCTTGCTCCTATTGGGAGCTAAAACGTACCTCAATAAATAAGAGTTTTTAAAAACACAACACTACAAAAAGTTGTACTTGAGTACGACTATCGGTTGGTTGTACTCGGCTTAGAAGTTACAGAGCGTCATCTCGAATTCGACGTTGCCCTCGAACGCGCGCGGGCGCAGATCACCATCCTGGCTGGTAAAACGCAGCCACAACATATGCCGGTTGGCGCTCAGCTCTGGAATGGCTGGGGTCTGGTCAGCGATCCGGATCTGCAGCAACTGGTAGGACTTGCCACTAAGTTGTTGCTGGTAGCTTCCGGACTGGGCCTCGGCCTGGGAGGGCTGGCCGCTGTCGCGCAGTAGCCGCAGCGTCAAGCGTAAGGCATCCCGCAGGGGGCTGAGCGGGAAGAACCACTGCGCTAGATTTTGGAGGCGGGTGTTGGCGGGGCGGTTGCGCCAGGCGTGGTAGGAGGGCACGTCAAACTCGTTGGCCCCACCTGGGATATTGGTGCGTCCACGAACTTGCATCAGCCATTCGTTTTCACGAAGGTACTGCCCGGCCCGGCCGACGGTTGAACCGAGAGCGTTAGCGACATGTTCGATTTCTGTGAGCACGCGTGAGAGTGCTTCGATGGACACGCCGGGTTTGTCCCGAAAGCTGATGACGGATTGGCGTTGGCGTTCGAGTTCCTGCATCAGATCGGACTTGATGTCTGACCGAGCGGTCACTTCGAGGATGTCGAAAAGCGCCAACAACGCAACGTGATGGTCGAGCGAATCGGGTCGCGCAACGAAGTGCTCGAATTTTCCGAACAGATCTTCCAGTCGAAGCAGTGTCCGAATACGTTCGTTGAGTGGGAATTCGTACTGAAGCAAATCGATTGCGCCCGACGACCGGCAAAAATTCAGCGTGCCTTTATGATAGCTCTAAAGGCAACGATGCGGTGTTCCGAGTCAGATAACAAGTGTGGGTTGGATCAGAATCAACTGCGCAATTGACAGTATGTCGCGTGCAGCGCCTGGATCTGGCCCGGCAGTTCCGCGGGCAAACCCGAGTTGTCAATCACATCGTCGGCTTGAGCCAGTCGTTCCTCGCGGGTGGCCTGCGCATCCAGAATGGCTTCGATTTGCTCGAGCGCCAAACCACTGCGTTGAATCACTCGTTCAATTTGGAGCGCTCTAGGGCAATCCACCACAAGCACCCGATCGACCCGTGAGCGCCAATGGCGCCCTTCCACCAATAGCGGCACGACGACAATCCTGTAAGGACCGTCGACGGCTTCGAGCGCACGAGTGCTTTCTGCGCCGATCATTGGGTGCAGGATCGCTTCGAGGCGTTTGCGGGCCAGCGGATCTGAAAAGACAATCTCACGCATGACGGATCGATCCATCGCCCCCGTGGAGTCTGCGACGCTTGGGCCAAATTCTGCAAGGATGGCAGGCATCGCGGTGCCATTGGGGGCGGTCAGGCGATGCGCGATCTGATCGGTATCGACGACGCCCGCACCAAGCGCGGCAAATGCATCGGCGACGGTCGATTTACCGCTCCCAATGCCCCCTGTCAGGCCGATTAGTGCTCGGTGCTTCACAACCAGCAATCAACGAAAACCGGTGATCTGCGCGAGAGGCTCGCCCAGGTACAACACAGCGATCCCGGCGCCTGCCAGGTAGGGCCCGAACGGGATGGGGACCTCTCGGCCCTGTCGGCCACTAAAAATCAAGCCAAGTCCCACCGCAGCGCCAACGCCGGAGGCGAGCAGCAAGATCGCCGGCAATTGGGACCAGCCAAACCATGCCCCGAGCGCGCTAAGGAGTTTGAAGTCGCCGTAGCCCATGCCCTCTTTGCCGGTCGTGAGTCGAAATCCTTGATAAACCATCCATAACGCGAGGTAACCCACCACTGCGCCAATCACCGCTTCATCTAGCGCAGCAAAGTGCCCCTGGAGATTAACCAGCAGACCGAGCCAGAGCAGCGGTATGGTTAATTCGTCGGGCAGCAGCAGGGTCTCAAGATCAATCATCGTCAGCGCGATCAGCACGAATGAGAGCGCTGCGGCTGCCAGACCGGTGGTGGTCGCGCCGAAGTGGGCGATGGCCAGGGCGGAGGATGCCGCGCCCAGCAGTTCAACGATAGGGTAGCGGATCGATATTGGCGCGCTGCAGTCGGCACATCGGCCACGCAACCAGAGCCAGGACAATACGGGCACCAGATCTTTAGTCTGAATGGGAGCGTGGCAGGCCGGGCAGTGAGAGCGGGGCCAAGCTAGGTTGAACCCGCTGGGGGGGACTTCGGCGGGGTGTACGCCGTCGAAGTGCGCGGCCGTGCTTGAGTTCGGTTCTGCCGCGGCAGGACCCAAACGAATATTGCCCTGAGCCTCTTCTAGAACCGCCCGGGCATCGGTTTGCCAGCGTGCCTCGAGCATGCGGGGCAGCCGAACGATCAAGACGTTCAAAAAGCTGCCGATGATTAGACCGACCAGCGCGGCAATCAGCACCCAGGCGGGCAGTTCGAGCGGTAGAGTGAAATTCAGTGGGGGCTCCCGAGTGGGTCGATGGCAGGGGTCGAGGGGATCACCGGCCTGGCCGGACCAGCAGAAATTCCCCGAGCCGCGACCTTAGCAAAGGTCGGCGATTTGTCGAGGGACTCTTCGACCAGGTCGCCAATCTGTTGCGCAGTGATCGCGCTGAGCGTCCAGCCGAGGTGGCCATGTCCGGTGTTGTAGAAGACCCTGGGCGATCGGCCCTGGGCAACCCGGGGGAGAAGGTTGGGCATCATGGGGCGCAAGCCCGCCCAAGGCAACACTTGCCGGGTGCAGACAGCTGGGAAGCACTTGGTCACCCAGTCCACCAAGGGGCGAATTCGATCGGCCCGGATGTCCCGGTTAAAGCCGTTGAACTCAGCTGTTCCAGCGACCCGAAAACGGTCCGGGCCAAGGCGGCTGGTGACCAGCTTGGTTGCATCGTCAAGCAGACTAACGGTCGGCGCACCTGCCTGACTGGCCATGTCGTCCAGACGCACGGTGATCGAATAGCCTTTGACGGGGTAGATATTGACCCGGTCGCCGAGTTGGGCGGCGAGCGCCCGGCTTGCCGTGCCGGCACAAACCACGACGCCATCAAAACTCGAGGTTTGGGTCGCGCCATCGCACCGCACCGTGACGTGTGCCTGAGTATCTGAGCTCTGCACACGCTCGACGTTGCCGCCCTGCAAAAATATCGCACCGTGTCGTTGGGCTGCCCCCGCGAGACCCGTGGTGAATTTGTGAATGTCTCCGGTGGAATCGCTTTGGGTGTAGTACCCCCCGAAGTAGGTACCTGCGAGGGTCGGCTCAATCGATCGCATCTCGTCTGGTGTGACCGGACGGCGCTCGAGCCCGCCTGCCGCCAACAGTTTGGAGACCCTCCCAGCCTGTTCAAAACCGGCCCGATCGCGATAGATATGCAGGATGCCCTCCTGACGCAAGTCAAACTCAATGCCCTCCTCGGCTGCCCAGGCCAAGAGCGGTGCGCGGGCGGCAATGGCCAGCCGAGCGGTAGCGATCGTGTTGACTTCGTAGCGTGGTATGGCGGCCAGGAATTCGGCAAACCACGATAACTTGTGCCAGCTCGGGCGGGGATTGACCAGCAACGGCGCATCGGGGCGCAGCATCCATTTCAACCCCTTCAAGACGGTGGACCAGTGATTCCAGACCTCGGCGTTCGATGCCGACAGCTGTCCGCCGTTGGCAAAGGAAGTCTCCATCGCCGAATAACGCTGGCGTTCGAAGAGGGTCACGCGAAAACCCCGGCGCACGAGGGTGTAGGCGGTAGTCACGCCGGTGATTCCGCCACCAATAACGGCGATCGTTTTCATATTCTTCAGGTCTCCGAGCGTCGATAGACAACGCGCCCATGCGATTGCATGTTGCGCGCCCCCTCCGTTTCGGAACCTGAGAGATTCACGGTCCGTTCGAACTGCCTGGTTCGACTGATCGACCAGAGCGCCCTGACAGTCCGCTTGCTCCTTCGGTGGATCGGCTTGCCGTCAAGCCGACCGCTCTTCGGAGATTCGCCTCGAACGACCGGTCCGTTTGCCTGAGAGTTTCCGGGGCGGTTGCTCCTTCGGCGCTGTCAGCCGCCTGTGCATGGCCGGTTAACGGACTCTCCCGATCGTTCGCGAGTCTGCGATGAACTGCAAAACCCCGCGACCACTCTCTATTCTAGCGCTACTGGCCGAGGGCTTTCCATTGCGTTTCGCGTACACAAACGCCGCCCAGTACGAAGCCCCCGCCTTTGGGCAGATGTTCGCGGGCTTGTTCGCAATCATCGAACGAATCAAACGAGCCTGCGAACCGACTCTTTTGCTGACCCGACTCATTCACATACTGAACGAGTACAACCCGGGACCCCGGCGGATCGAGCAGAAACATCAGTTTGTGGCGCTGCGAAACAATCAGCGCAGCGATGCCCAGAAGGGCAATCGATCCCAGAGCGATCACGAGAGTCTTGGTCTTCATGGGGCACCTCCCGAAGGTTGTGACCCTATTAGAAGCCTGAACGGGGCGTTGATGTTTGACCCAGATCAAAGTCTTTAGATCAAACACGCATAAGGAATCGCGTTTTTGTTCCTTTTCCGGACTAATGACCGCGACTAAGCTCCGCACTCCTCTTTTTGCAGTATTCAGATGAACTCAAATCGCCTCGCCCCCGCACTGGACTCAGCCCTGGATTCGGCCTTGGACCCCGACTCTGTCTTGAATCGTGCGTCTTGGTCGCGCCGGACTTGGCTGCAGACTGCACTGGCGGCTGGCGTTAGGGCGACCGCGACCTTTCCGGCAGCTATCTCGATGACCGCGGTGACGTCGTTGCCCTTGTCCGCTCGGGCCGCGAACACCACCCTGCTCAATGTCAGCTATGACGTCTCGCGGGAGTTCTATAAAGAATTCAACACGGCCTTTGTTGCGCACTGGAAAAAGACCACGGGCGAGGACCTGACGATCAATCAGAGTCACGGCGGCTCCAGCCGGCAGGCCCGCAGCGTCATTGACGGTCTCGAGGCCGACATGATCACGATGAATCAGTCCAATGACATCGATATCTTGTACGAGCGTGCCAAGATGGTTCCGCAAGACTGGGCTAAGCGCCTGCCCAATAACAGCGCGCCGACCACGTCCCTGTCGATCATCCTGGTGCGTCGCGGCAACCCCAAGAACATCCGTGACTGGAGCGACCTCGGCCGCCCGGGCGTGAGCGTCATCATTCCCAACCCGAAGACTTCCGGGAACGGGCGCTACACCTACCTGGCCGCGTGGGGGGCTGGCATCAAAGCGGGCCTCAGCCCCGACGCTGCCAAGGCGTTGCTGACGCGAATGTTTACCAACGTGCCAGTGCTTGATGGTGGCGGGCGTGGAGCGACGACCACCTTTGCACAGCGCAATCTGGGTGATGCACTCGTGACCTTCGAGTCCGAAGCGCCGTTGATCGAACGCGAATTCTCGGGTGGGTTCGAGGTGATTTACCCGTCGCGTACGATTTTGGCCGAAAACCCCGTCTCCGTTGTGGATCAGGTCGTTGACAAGCGCGGCACACGCAAACAGGCCGAGGCCTATCTGAATTTTCTTTACACCGAGGTGGGTCAGGACATTGCGGCGCGCTTTCATTTGCGGCCGCGCAACGAAAAGATCCTTGCCAAGTACGCCAAGGTCTTTCCAAAAGTGAACACGTTCACGGTCGACGAAGTCTTTGGCGGTTGGACTAAAGCGCAGAAGGATCACTTCAACGACGGAGCGACTTATGACCAGGTAATCGCTGCCGCCAAGTCACGCTAGCCGATTACCCCGCCGATGTTGTCCCGCCTGCTGTTAAAGCGCCATAGTGTCCTGCCGGGCTTTGACCTGGCACTTGGGCTGGCGGTGACGTATCTGAGTCTGATCGTGCTGATTCCATTATCGGCTGCGTTCCTGAAGACCTTCGCCTTGTCGTGGTCCCAGTTTGTTGATGCGGTGGCGACTCCGCGGGTGGTGGCCTCGTATCAACTGACGTTCGGGGCTTCGCTGTTAGCCGCTCTGGTGAACGCCGTCTTTGGGCTCATCATGGCCTGGGTTCTGGTGCGGTATCCGTTCCCCGGCAAGCGCATCGTGGATGCGCTGGTTGATCTGCCATTTGCCTTGCCGACAGCCGTCGCAGGAATTGCGCTTACCGCTATTTACGCTCAAAACGGCTGGATCGGCCGCTGGCTGCCATTCAAGGTCAGCTTCACGCCGATCGGCGTCTGGGTCGCATTGGTGTTTATCGGGCTCCCCTTTGTCGTTCGGACGGTGCAACCCGTGATCGAGGACCTCAACCATGAACTCGAAGAAGCCGCGGCCACGTTGGGCGCCGACCGCTGGCAGACCTTCTCGAGGATCGTCTTCCCGATCTTGACCCCGGCCCTCTTGACCGGTTTTGCGATGGCCTTTGCGCGGGCGATTGGCGAATACGGTTCGGTCATTTTTATTGCCGGGAACATCCCGATGGTCAGCGAAATCACGCCGCTTCTGATCATCACCAAGCTCGAGCAGTACGACATCGCCGGAGCCACCGCGATCGCGGTAGTAATGCTGGTGACTTCGTTCTTTTTGTTGCTATTGATCAACTTGCTACAAGCGTGGTCGCGTCGCCGCCAGGGGGGCTTGTGACTAGTCTGGCCGCTGAGTCGATTTCGATGAGTCACGTGGGGCTTGTACCCGCGTTGATGCGCCGGTCAACGACCGAGCCGCGTTGGGTTCAACGGACGCTCATCGGAATCTCGTGGGTTTTTATGACGGTGTTCTTATTCGTCCCCTTGGCCAGTGTGTTCGTCGAAGCGTTTGCCAAGGGCTGGGCGCTCGCTCTCGAGGCGATTACGGAGCCTGACGCGCTGGCGGCTGTTCGACTCACCCTTCTGGCTGCCGCGATCAGCGTGCCGCTCAATCTGGTCTTTGGAGTGGCTGCCGCCTGGCTAATCGCAAAGTTCGATTTTCATGGCAAGAGTGTGTTGCTCACCCTGATCGACTTGCCGTTCTCGGTGAGCCCGGTCATTGCAGGCTTGATCTTTGTGCTTGTCTTTGGCCTGCAGGGTTGGATGGGCGAATGGTTGGTTGCGCACGATGTCCGGGTGATTTTTGCCGTGCCAGGCATTGTGATGGCCACAATTTTTATTACTTTTCCCTTTATCGCACGCGAGTTGATTCCGCTGATGCAAGTCCAGGGTATCGAGCAGGAAGAAGCCGCGCGAGTATTGGGCGCCAATGGGTGGCAGGTTTTTTGGCGCGTGACTTTACCGAACATTCGCTGGGCCCTGCTTTACGGCGTGATTCTTTGTAATGCCCGCGCGATGGGAGAGTTCGGCGCGGTCAGCGTGGTGAGCGGTCATATCCGTGGGCAGACCAATACCATGCCCTTGCATATTGAGATTGCTTATAACGAGTACCAGTTTGTTGCCGCTTTTGCGGTGGCCTCCCTACTGGCTGCGCTGGCACTCGTCAGCCTGTTGGCCAAGTACCTGGTCGAGCAGCGCGTCAAGCGCGAGATGCAAGCCCGCTGACCGCGGCTTCCGCGGACTCCTCTTAAAAAGGCCGACTGATCGAATGAGCATTGAAATCCGTGATCTCACCAAGCGTTTTGGCGCCACCACGGCTTGTGATGATCTGCACCTCGATATTCCCTCGGGGGAGTTGGTGGCGCTGCTCGGCCCCTCGGGCTGTGGCAAGACCACGCTCTTGCGCATCATCGCGGGGCTGGAGTCCCCGGATCGAGGCAGTGTCTTGTTTCATGGCGAGGATACGACCAACACCGACGTTCGCTCGCGCAATGTCGGTTTTGTGTTCCAGCATTACGCCCTCTTTGGGCACATGACGATCTTCGAGAACGTGGCCTTTGGCCTGCGGGTCCGTCCCAAGCGCACGCGGCCAAGCGAGACCGCGATCACCGCTCAGGTCATGCGCCTGCTCGATCTGGTGCAACTCGGTTTTCTCGCCCAGCGCTACCCGCATCAACTATCGGGCGGACAGCGCCAGCGTATTGCCTTGGCCAGGGCCCTCGCGGTCGAGCCCAAGGTCTTGTTGCTTGATGAGCCCTTCGGTGCACTCGATGCCAAAGTGCGAAAGGAGTTGCGTCGCTGGCTGCGCCGTTTGCATGATGAAGTTCATGTCACCAGCGTCTTTGTGACCCATGATCAGGACGAGGCGATGGAGGTCGCCGACCGGGTTGTGGTCATGAATCAGGGCCGGATCGAGCAGCAAGGAAGCCCCGATGAGGTCTACGACCATCCGGCCACACCCTTTGTGTTGCAGTTCTTGGGCGACGTGAATTTGTTTCATGGTCGCCTGGGTGCAGCCGAGGAAGACGTGTTCTACGTTCGGCCCCACGAACTGGAAATCGTCACAGAACCTGGCGCTGACACCTGGCCTGTGACGCTGGTCGACACCCTGACGGTGGGTCCCAATACGCGACTTGAGTTTGCGCTCGATGACGCCGCGCAGCGCGCGGGTGGGCAGAGTCAACGGGCGGCGCATGTCGATGTCGAGTTGCCCCGGGCTGCATTTTCGGAGCTGCGCGATCGGCTCGGACTTCGATCGGGTACGCGGGTGCATTTGCGGCCCCGACGGATTTCGAGGTTCAAGCTGCCTGTCTGACTGCCTGCCTAACGCTTAGATAGGTCCGAGCCATGGTTGGAGGACCTCGATGGTGTGTCATCCGCTCGGGGTGGTGGTGATCGGCCATTGGGTGTAGTGTCCAGTGATTGTCCGCCTGTCAAGGAGCGCCCGTGAATGCCCGGATTGACCTCGATGAGGTGAGATCTTTTTTGGAGCACCAGCCCGAGACCACCAAGATCTATCTGGGCTGCGATTCTGAGCGCGTGTTGATCGGCAAGCAGTGGTACGCCGAATTCACGCTGGCGATCGTGATTCATATCAATGCCCGAAACGGCTGCAAGATTTTTGGTGAAGTGCAGCGCGAACGCGACTACGACAAATCGCGCCGCAGCCCCCGCTTGCGCCTGATGACTGAGGTCTACAAGGTCGCGGATCTCTACCTGAAGCTCGCCGATGTCCTGGAAAATCGGCACGTCGAAGTGCATCTCGACATCAATCCCAACCAGATGTACGGAAGTTCTTGCGTCGTCGATGAAGCGATTGGCTACATCCGCGGCACGTGCAATGTGTTCCCGATGGTCAAACCGCAGGCATTCGCTGCAACCTACTGTGCCGATCGGCTCAAAGAGATTCTGGATCAGCGACGCAAGGCCGCTTGATCGTAATCAATCCAGCCGCAGTCCAAACTCAACGAAAGAGCGGCGCAAGTGGCGCAAGTGGCAATGGGCCGCCGTTTGGTATTGGGGTGCGGTCTACGTTTAGCACCATCGCCACGAGCGTGTAATAGCCGTTGACTGCGATCAGATCCATCATGCCCTGCTCGCCAAACCGCTCAAGCGCGGCCTGATAGGTCGTGTCACTGACGATCTTTTGCTGATGCAGTTCGGTACAAAAATCATAAATGAGCGCCTCATCGCGCGGCATATTGGCCGGGCGTTGCCCCTGCGCAATCGACTGCGCGATTTGCGGGTCGAGGCCGGCTTGAAGTGCCAGACGGTGGTGAGCGAACCATTCGTACTGCGCGTTCCAGTACCGGGCCGTGATCAGGATCGCTAGTTCATTGAGCTTGAATCCAAGCGAACTCTTGAACCGTATGTAAGAACCGACGCGTTGCAAGTGTTCGCCGACTTCGGGGCTACGCAGAAAGACGCTAAATGGGCTCCCCGGGGTTGTCCCCGCCGTGGCGGCTGAGCCAGCCACGTTGGCCCGTGGTCCCGAGCGGATACTTTCGGCTAATTCTCGTTGGGCGGGCGTCATTTCTTCGAGCGGGATCAGTTTGAACCGCCGCCCATCCGGCGTTTGCTGGCTTTGCGCCTGACCTCCTAACAAACAAAGAGCTGAGGCAATCAGGGCATTCAGTGCGATCGGAGCCCACCGAGGGGCGTTGTTGGTCTTCATTGGTTTTGTCTCCAGTTTCCACAATCATGACAGCGACTCGGGGGCAGCGCCAAGTGGAGTGGGCCACGAGTCTGTGGTCATGGTCCACAATGTAAGATTACTTATTCGTTGATGCACGCTGCTATGAGCCTCTCGTCGCCCGTCGCCCGCCAGCCGCTCCATACCCGAACCATTGTTTGTGATGGTTTTCGGCGTGATGATGGTCTCTACGATATCGAAGCCCGGATGGTCGATACCAAGTCCTATGACTATACGGAAGCCTATCGCGGCCCTCGCCCTGCGGGGTCTCATGTGCACGAGATGTGGGTCCGGCTGACCCTGGGTGACGACATGGTGGTGCGCGCCATTGAGGTTTCAATGCCCGCAGCGCCATACCCAACCTGTCAGACCGCCAAGCCTAATTTCAGCGCGCTGGTCGGAGCTGCGATTGGGAGCGGCTGGCGTCAAGCCGTGCAAGTTGCGGTCGGACAAACCCGCGGCTGTACTCACGTGCGGGAGCTCCTGTTTCCGATGGCCACGGTAGCGTTTCAGACGATCGGGGGTTGGACGCCAGACGGCGAAACGCGGCGACCTGATCGGATCCAACTGGGCGGTCGCCCTTTCTTTATCGATGGCTGCATTGCCTGGGCGTCGGACGGCGAAGTGGTTGCGCAACTCCAACCTGAGTACTTCACGGGCAAGCGTTCAACAAGCACCCCACAGAGCTAATTGGGATGACGAATCAGACGGTACAAGAACCAGCAATGACAGCGCAGGGACCCAAAGTGGCCTTAATTACGGGCTCAGGGACGGGCGTCGGTGCCGCGACTGCGCTGATGTTCGCGCAATGCGGGTGGCGCGTAGTGATCAATTACTCGCGAAGCGAATCCGAGGCGCGTCAGTCGCAACTGGCCTGTGAGCGGGCCGGAGCCGAGACCCTCTTAGTGCGGGCGGACGTCGCTCAGGATACGGATTGCAAGGCCATGACCGAAGCAGCGATTCGTCAATGGGGCCGGATCGATGCGCTGGTCAACAACGCGGGCATCACCAGTTTTGCGGGCCCGAGCAATTGGGACGCGCAGGACGCCGAGACATTTCAGCGCATCCTCGGCGTCAACACCGTGGGGGCCTTTCAGATGATTCGAGCGTGTGCGCCGCATCTGCGCGAGTCACGGGGCGCGATCGTGAATGTGTCATCGGTAGCGGGCTCACTGGGGATCGGTTCTTCAGTGGCCTATGTTGCATCCAAGGGAGCTATCAACGCATTGACGCTTCATCTGGCGCGGGCAATGGCGCCCGAGGTTCGGGTCAATGCCGTGTGTCCAGGGCTGATCACCACCCGATGGTTCGTTGACGGGGTGGGTCAGGAGCAATACGACAAGATCAAGGCGGCGAACGAGCAGGCGACCCCGCTTGGTCAGGCCAGCAGTCCGGAGGATGTCGCCGAGGCCATTGTGTGGCTCATCACCAGTGCGCGCACGATGACCGGGGAATTGTTACAGCTCGACGCAGGGATGCATCTGGGCTCAACCCAGACTCGCCGCTGAGCGCGTTTTTTTTGGAGCGTACTGATGTCGAATATTTTTAATCGTTTATCAACGGTTACCCGAGGGTTAGCCCTCATCAACCGCACGTCGATCACGTCGATCGCATCGGTCATGGCAATCACGGCCACCCTGGCGGTCACATTGATCCCGGCGGTGACCTCGCTGAGCCTGATGGCGCCAGCGTCTGCCGTCGCAGCTGACCTGAAGCGGATCGATAAGGCCGCGGATTTGCCGACCTTCAGCTATGCGATCACGGACTCCCTGGAAAAGGTGGTCCGTGATCAGGCGACCTTCGTGCGCGTCACCCAAGCGATCCGTGCTGATGCTGAATCGACGCTGGCGCGTTACGACATCGCCGACAAGTCAGCGGTGCAGAATCTGCGCGCCGTGTTGATGCAGCTGGATTTCCTCGCGGGCAACTATGCCGCGGCCCTGGCGGGTGCCGAGACGATCCGGGCGCTCGAAGACAAACCTGCACTGAAGCTCTTGTCAGGCATGCGGCTGCGGGCGATGGTGTCGGCAGCTCAGTCAACTGGGTCGGTGAATAGCCCGGCCTATGTCGCTGCGGTCGCGGCAGCACTGCGGCAGGAACTGAAATCATTGCCATTTGAAGTCGTTGGCAACGAAATCCGCGAATTCAAGGCCAGCGCTGAACTCATCAGCGAGAGTTTGATTTTGGGTGGCGTGCTGAACGTTCTCGAGCCCACCTTAAAAAAGACCGGAAGCCTGAGTTCTGATCTCGCCCCGCGCTTGATTAACGCCCGCTTTGCATTGGAGACGGCACTCCCTCTCAAATCCACCTTGGTTGCGGTCTATGGTGAATACCTGAATCAACACAAAGTCGAGAAGCAGGACATCTGGGCAGCACGTTCGGTGACGCTACCGGCCAGTGGCCCTTACCGGGCCGTCAACGTCGCAGTGTGGGACAGCGGCGTCGATTTTCCGTTGTTCGGTGGGCAAGTTCGAAAGGGCGCCAACGGCCAACCGGCGAGTATCGCTTTTGACCTGTTCGCGAAGCCCGCCAAGAGTGCGTTGTACCCGATCCCCTCGACGATGACCCCACAGTTGCCGTTGATGCTTGCCCGCACGAAGGGATTTTCTGACATGCAGGCCAACGTCGACAGCGCCGAGGCTGGCGAGGTCAAGCGCTACTTTTCGACGCTCAAACCAGCTGAATTCAAGGAAGCGGTTGAAGCCCTGGGTTTGGTTGGCAATTACGTGCACGGCACCCACGTCGCTGGGATCACTGTGGAGGGCAATCCGTGGGTCAGACTGCTGAATGCGCGGATTTCGTTTGATTACAAACTTCAGCCTGATCCTTGCCCCAGTGTCGAGCTCTCGAAGCGAACCGCGGCCACTTATGCCGAATATTTGAATTTTTTTAAGAAAAATAAAGTTCGCGTGGTCAATATGAGTTGGGGTGGGGACGTCAAGAGCGTGGAAGACGGTCTGGAGAAGTGCGGCCTCGGGGGTTCGACGGAGGGCAGGAAAGCGCTAGCCCGCCAGCTCTTCGAGATCGAGAAAAAAGGATTGGCGCAAGTGTTCGCCCGCGCGCCGGAAATTCTCTTTATTACCGCGGCTGGTAACAGCGATTCGGATGCCACTTTTGACGAGTCGATTCCATCGAGCATCATCGCCCCCAACCTCCTCACCGTGGGCGCAGTCGACCGGGCGGGCGATGAAGCCTCATTCACCAGCTACGGCCCGACCGTGGTTGTTCATGCGAACGGCTATCAGGTCGACAGTTTCTTGCCGGGTGGCATGCGGGTTGCCCTGTCGGGAACTTCGATGGCCTCACCCAATGTGGCCAATCTGGCGGCCAAACTGCTGGCGGTGAAGCCTTCGCTCACGCCGACTCAAGTGATTGCACTGATTCGGGAGACCGCTGATAGGACCACCGACGGGCGTCGGACCCTGATGCATCCAGCCAAGGCGCTCGAGCGCGCTCAATCTCGGGTTCAATAAGGACTCGACCAAGTTTGATGGCGTTCACCTACCCCTGGGCGTGCACCATGACGCTCGGGGTGGCGCTCCTCCTGAGTTGTGCGGCTGGCTGGGTCGGCTGGCAGCGTCTTCGCCTTGGGATCAAGGCGCCGGAAATGACGTCCGTTGAACCCGGCGATCCCCACCGGGATGAGCCGTTTAAGCGGGCCTATCGGATTCAGATGAATACGCAGGAGGGCGCTATCGTTTTCCTGCCCGCTCTTTGGATCTGTGCGTTTGGCTGGAGCGACCCGCTGGCTGGGGCACTTGGTGGAATCTGGATCGCTGCGCGGGTCTGGTATGCGTTGGCCTATGCGTCAGATCCGACCTCGCGGCGCCCGGCGTTTTTGCTGTCGCAGGTGATCTATGTCCTGACCTGGCTCGGTGGAGCGGCCAGCCTCATCCTTGCAGCCTTCCGGCAGGGCTGATCGCGGCGTGAATCAGCTTTCGCCGCTGTGGGTGTGATTTTGCAGGGTGCCAGCGACCACCCGGGCATTGCGACTAAAGCTCAGATAGGCGGCGCCCCAGTCCAGCATCACGACGAGGCGGTTGCGAAATCCGATCAGGAAATAGATATGGGCGAGGAGCCAAAACCACCACGCCCACCGACCCGAGAATCGGAGGGCCCCGGCCGGCGTACTGAGATCAACCACCGCTGCGTTATGGCCGATCGTCGCCAGATTGCCGTGATCCTGATAAACAAACGGGGTCGTTGTTGTTTGGGCGATCCGATGCAATACGTTACGTGCGGCCGCGCGCCCCATCTGCTTCGCACCGGGTGACACACCGGGAACCGCTGTGGGGGGGCCACCAGGGTGATAACTAAGCGCGGCGGCGAGGTCGCCGATCACGCTGATATTCGAAAAGCCGGCCACGCTCAGGTCGGGTTCGACGACAACTCGTCCCGCGCGATCGACGGTGCAGCCGGTGCTCAACGCCAATTGTTTGCCCAGTGGCGAAGCGGCGACGCCAGCGGCCCAGACCACGCATTTACTACCGATATGGTAAGAAATTTCACCGGCGACACCGGCAGAGGCCGGACCGCGGACTTGCAATCCATTGGCGTCCAGATCGGTGACAATCGAATTTAGCCGGACTTCCACCCCGAGCTTTTGAAGTTGTGTCAGGGCTTTTGCGCTCAAATCAGGTGGCATCGCCTGAAGGACCCGCGGCCCACCTTCGAGCAGAAGGATTCTGGCGTGATGGGGGTCGATCCGTCGGAACTCGCCGATCAAGGTCTGACGGGCAATTTCCGCGAATGCGCCCGCCATCTCGACGCCGGTGGGACCGGCGCCGACCACACAGAGCGTTAGCCAGATCTTGCGCCGCTCCGGGTCGGGCTCCTTTTCGGCGGACTCGAATGCAAACAGCACGCGTCGGCGGATTTCGAACGCATCTTCGAGGGTTTTGAGCCCGGGGGCATGTTGCTCCCACTCGTCATGGCCAAAGTAACTGTGCGTGGCGCCAGCGGCGACGATCAGGTGATCGAAAAGCAGCGAGGATCCATCAGAAAGCAGGACCCGTTGGCTCGGGGCATCAATCTGAACGACCTCGGCAAGCAAAGTCGTCAGATTGCGCTGGCTTCGAAACAGACTCCGGATCGGCGCTGCGATGGCTGGTGCAGCCAATCCTGCCGTTGCCACCTGATATAGCAGTGGCTGAAAAAGATGGTGATTGGTCTTGTCGACCAGGGTGATATCAACAGGCGCTTTCGCTAGCGCCTTGGCGGCTTCAAGTCCCCCGAAGCCTCCGCCGATGATCAGGACTCGAGGTCGGGGTGGGTCAATCACCAGTCGTCGCCGCCTCCGCCGGAGCTGTCACCCCCGGAACTGTCCCCGCCGCTATCCCAACCGTCGCCCGATCCTGAATCGAAGGTGCCGAAATCCTGACTCGGTCCCGATGACAGGGGTTGAAATTGGTCGGATGCGGGGTTTTGGAGCGAATGCTGACTGGTGTCGTGATGATCGCCTTCGAGCGCTTTTGAGAGCGCGTAGCCTGCGGCGACACCGGCCAGGCCACCCACCACCGCACCCGTCATGGCGCCTGGGCCACTATTGGGAGCGCCTGGGCCGTAGCCACCATATCCGGGTTGCCCACCAAAGCCGCCGGGTTGTCCACCAAATCCGCGCTGCGGAACGCCGGCGGTTGCCAGGGCATTTCCATACGCCGCGGTGGGCTGAGCTTGCGACGAATTGCGGGCATTCCGGACCAGGAGAAAAGCTAGGATACCGACGAAAATTAGACCAATCCAGACATACGACATCGGGATCGAACTGCCGATGCCTTCAGCAGCGGTTGGGCGTTGCGAATTGGTCGAGGGCTGACTCGTAGATGGATTTGCGGAGGTGTTAGCGGACGAATTCGAAATCGGAGCGCTGTGCAGGCCAGACGACACAGTGACGCCGGCCCCGGGCGCGCCAGTGCGTTCGAAGAGATCGCGAAACTTTTCCGGCTTGTTGGTGAATTTCAACGCCGGGTCGATTTCCTGGGCCCTGACGAGTTCTTTGTGTGCTTCGGGCAAGCGCGACTGGCGAGCCAAAATTTGCCCGAGTTCATAGTGGGCCTTGGCGCTTTCAGGCTTTTCGCGCAGGACTTCCCGCACCAAGGTCTCAGCCTGTTGATAATTGCCGGCCTGCACCGCCTGTTCAATGTCTTTGGGCGCCGGGAGGGCAAACGCCATTGAGCTTAGGAGGGCCAGCGCTCCAACGAAGAGCGTCTGGAAAAAACGTTTCAATGAACGATTCGCGAGACTGTGCAATGGGGTGTGCATTTTGGAATCCGCAGTTTGATCGGGCAGTGAAGAAATGAATGCCGTGCTGCTGTGTCGAGACTGGAGTCGGAATCTTACGGGAAGTGCGGTTGGAAGTGCGGTTGGAAGTGCTGTCACCCGGAGCGCCTTAGGCCCAGGATCATGACGGTGACGACGACAATCAGGGCACCTGCGACCTGGACCGGCTCAATGGTCTGCCCCAAGAGCATCCAGGCCATGACCAGCGCGAAGACGGGTTCAACGTTCATGATCGCCGAGTTGCCAACCACCCCCAAACGGGGCAAGAGAGTGAACATGATGGTGAAGGCAGTCCCGTACAGGAAGGTGAGGCCGCCGAGCCCGTACCAGCCGCTTGGGCTCTGTGGAAGGTGAAATCCGCCCTGGGCCAGCGCAGCTCCACCCGCAATCAGGGCCACCATGCTCATCGTCGTGCCGGTGCGAAGCCGTCCATCGACGTCCGCTGCCTCATGCTGGGTCAGAATCAGAACCAAACCAAAGGTCGCCGCTGCCGTCAGCGCGAACGCTACACCAGCGCCGATCGTATTCCAGTGGGCCGCTGCACCGAGTCCTGAGGCAGCCCCGAAGACGTCAAGCGCCAGTGCCAGTCCGAGCAAAAGGATCGGCATCGCTTTCAAGACCATCGGTTCGGCGCGCTGGCGGTAGATCAGAGCCGACCAGAGCGCGGTCCAGAGCGGATAGGTGTTAAAAGCCAGGAGCGCGAGAGCCACGGGCAGGCGCGCGACAGCGGCATAAAGACAAAGGCTCTGGACAGCCACGAGTAAGGCGATGGCAGGCAGGACCTTGCGGTGGCGGGCTGCAATTCGCAGGGGAACGTTCTGGAGTTTGAGTAGAACAGCGACCACAATCGCGGTGATGCCGCTGCGAAAGGTCACTGCTGTCGCGACATCGACCCCGTCATTGAACGCAAAGCGCGCGGCGACGTGGTTAGCTCCCATCATCAGCGCGATCAGGAGCAAGGTGCCAAAGGCTTGGCCGGAAAGGGCTCGACGGGTTGGGGGCGGTGCCATTAATCAGCGCAAATGCGGTGCCGAAGCACCTACAATGGTACCGCTCACTGCGGCCAGTTGCCATCAATTACGGAAACCGATCATGTTTGTCCCCCACGGCGTCATCCCCGCCTTGTTGCTGCCTTTTTTTGATGATTTCAGCATTGATGAGGCGAGTTATCGGACGCATGTCCGTGACGTCGCCAAGACCCCAGGGATCAGTGCGATCACCATTAACGCGCATGCCTCAGAAGTCGGATCGTGCACTTTCGAGGAGCAACGTCGCATTCTGGAACTGACCATGGAAGAGGTCGGCGATCGGCTGCCCGTGGTTCATGGGATCTACGCGGATGGTTCTTTTCAGGCCCAGGAGATTGCCAAGATGGCGACCGAGGGAGGCGCCTCGGCCCTCTTGGTTTTCCCCTCCGGAATTACGACTTTTGGTCAGCGTCCGGAAATGGCGGTTGAGCACTTCAAGCGCATCGCGGAGGTCTCGCCCCTGCCCCTCATCTTGTTCCAGTATCCGCTTGCCACTGGGCAGGGCTATCCGATGGCGACCCTGCTCCAGATCGTTGAGCAAGTTCCGACGCTGCGTGCGATCAAGGACTGGTCAGCGAACCCGCAACTGCATGAGCGCCAGATCCGTGTGCTGCAGGGGTTGAACCCCGCGGTCAATGTGTTGTCGACCCACAGCGCTTGGTTGCTGAGCTCGCTGGTACTCGGTTGTCATGGCTTGCTTTCGGGCAGCGGATCCGTGATTGCTGCGCTTCAGGCTGAACTGTTTGCGGCCGTGCAGGCAGGCAACTTGCCGCTTGCCCAGTCGCTCTCAAACCGCATTTCCCCAACCGCCGAGGTGTTCTACACCGATCCTTGGGTCGATATGCACAACCGGATGAAAGAAGCCCTGGTGCTGCTTGGCAAGCTTCCTCGTGCGGTGGTCAGGCCGCCGCTCATGAAAATCAGCGCCGCTGAAATCGCCCGGATTCGTACTGCGTTGGTGCAGGCTCAACTCTTACCCAGCTAGGAAACCCCATGTCAAAGAATCGCAAGAGCAACAAAGAAGCGAAAAAGCCCAAACAAGACCACACGGCGGTCAAGACGCCTCAAAGTGAACCGATTCGATCGACAGTGACCACGGCAATCATGCCGAAGGGGAAAGCCAAGTCGATCTAGAAGTTGTAGCGGGAATTCCACTCCACTTCCTCGACCAGGGCATCCGCAATAATCTTCATCGAAGGGAATTCGTCTTTGCGGATCGTCTTGGCCAGTAATTCGAGTTCTGCCTGGGCGGTTGATTCCTTCAGGTGGCGCGCCAGCCAATACCACTGGAATGCCTCGGTCTTATGCTGGCTCAAAATGAGCGGGTTGGCATAGTAGGCGCCAAGACGCAGCGCCGCTTTTGCGTCCTGTCGGCGCGCGGCTTGTTCCAGCAACACCAGCGCTTCGGTCGTTTGTTCCTCGGTGGGTTGAGGCTGCTCAAGCAGCGAGCAACCTAGAAGGCGCATGGCCCCGATGTCCTTGCGGGCCGCGATGCGCCAGATCGTGAAGGCAGCCTTGCGCTTGTCGGAGCCAAAGAGTCCGTCGCTAAATAACTGTCCGACCAAGGCCATGTTCTTGTGACTCAACAGGGATTCTGAGTACGACTCGAATACCGCGCCAGCCTCTGGACGAAGACGGTCCGGAATGGTCTTATTACGGGCCATGCCGAGCAACTCGACCATGGATGAAAAATCTTTCTTCCGCACCACTCGCGCCATAAAGACGCGCGCTGCCAGCTCGAAGTTGCCGGTGATCAAGATTCGATGCGCGGAGGTGACCGAAATAGTCGCAGCCTCCCGGTCGCGCATCACCAAAGCGATGAGCTCGCGATTGCTTCGTGGACCGGCCGCCGCGGGTTGCGCTTGACGAGCGGTAACGCTCGACGACTCGTCGGGCACGACGGTCGACGCAGTCCCCTGGACAACCTTAGGTGGCCGGGTGGTCTCGCGGGGTCTGGCAGCTCTCTCGGTGACGTGCACGACCCCCGGTAAATCCAGGGCATAGATCCGAACTGGCATTCGAACCATCTCGACCGATTGTTCTCCAAGGTCTGTGAATGCGTGTTCCCCGACTTTGTTGTAGATTTCGTTGTGCACAATGCCCGAAACCCAAACTCCCCCGGGGTCTGAGATTCGGCCGATCTGGTTGGCCAAATTAATCGCAGAGCCCATTAAATCGTTGCCGTCAAAAATTACGTCCCCGACATTGATTGCCATTCTGACCAACAAGGGCTGTTCCGTGGAAAGCTCGAGGTTACGTTCGTGGAGCGTTTTTTGGCAGAGTATTCCGAATTTCGCGGCATTCACGGGGCTCTGAAATTCAAACATCACTTCGTTTGCTGTTTTGCTAACGACCCGGCCCCGGTAATCGTTGAGAACTTTGGTATAAACCTCTTTGAATTCATGGACCAAATCGATTGCCCGATCTTCGTCAATGTCGAGCAATTGTTGGTAGCCATCGACAGAAGCAAAGAGGATGGTGGTTAATTTGCGTTCCATAATTTCAAAATTGGGTTTGCTCCGGCGAACCGTACCCGACCCCTGCGTTGTCGTCAAGGGTTCATCCAGGGGCTCGTTAGGAAGGTGTTATGCAGAGTAATCGGCTCGGTCAATGGGGTCGCAGACTGGATCAGAGACTCATTGGCGCGATTATCTTCAATGTCGTCTTATCGGGTATTTCTTTAAATCTCCTCAATACGTTGTTCGGTTGGGAGTCTGCGCTGATTCAGCCGTTTGAAGGTCTGAATTCCCGAAACGTCTTTGCGTTTGTCCAGTTTATTGGTTTTGCCTTTCTCGGCGACCGCTTGATGCGGGCCTCTCTGAGCGGTCAAGGGCAGTCGGGTGGGCGCAAGAGGACGCCCAAGATCGCGCTGTATTTCTTGCAGGCCCTGATTTACGTGGTTTTTCTTTCTCTGGGTTTGCGCTTGGTTTTTGGGCAGTCAGTGGAAACCGTTCTGGCTGCTTCGGGTATTTTTAGTCTGGTTTTGGGATTCGCATTGCGCGGTTTGGTATCTGATATTTTCTATGGCATCGCTTTGCACTTAGATGAAAATCTTTCGCCTGATGATTGGCTTGAAATTTCATATCGAGGGGTGGATTACGTAGCAAAGCTCGGTGAATTTGATTGGAGATATACCATCCTTTTAGATTATGCCAATAACGCGATCATGATTCCAAATAGCGAATTTGCGCACATGGTGGTCAAGAATTTCTCAAGACCAACGCCAGGAACGGAATTTGTTGCAAAGCTTGAAATCCCGTTATTAACCGACCATCTTCGTATTTTAGCAATTTTAAAAAACGGTGCCGAACATGCAGCCCAATTGGGCTTTATATCTGAAGTTCCGGGACCTTATGTGCGTTTGACGACGGTCACTCGGGGGATCGGGTCTTTCAGTATTTTCTTTTGGCTGCCGCCACAGTCCAATCGGTTTAGGGCAAGACATTTCGTCATGGAGTCCGTATTGGCTTTTCTTCGGTCCGCGGGCGTTTCCCTTCAGCCAGTGCTGTTTCAGCAACGGTTAAACGATTTCAGCACCTCTGAAAATCCTTCTCAAGAGGTTGTTCGGCAGTCCATTCTTGCAAAAGTGCCCTTTTTTGCCGGGTTGACCGAAGCGGAGGTGAATGAACTGTCTGCAGGGGCTTTGGTGCGGAATTTTCGTCCCGGCGATTCGGTGATTACTGTCGACGAACCCGGGGCTTCGATGTTCGTGGTGGTGGAGGGGCGCCTCGACGTTTCGGTGCCCGATTCTCATGGGGGACAGCAGGCGGTGGGGCGTATTTGGCCCGGCGAGGTCTTTGGCGAGATGTCGGTGTTTTTGGGCGCCCCGCGCAAAGCAACCGTTATGGCGGTCTGGTCGACGGTGGTGCTTGAAATCTCCAAACCAACGATTGAGAAGCTGATTCTCAGCAATCCGGGGCTGGTCAGGAGCTTTGCCACCGTCATTGAGAAGCGCTTGACGCAGAACGAAGCCGCGCTTGCCCACCCGAAAAATAAGGCATCTGCGGACGAGACCGGTAGTCAAACCATGTTTAAGCGAATTGCCGCGTTTTTCGGAATCTCTTGACGGTTATTGCAGAGCGCAGCGCAGGTGTTCGAGGTGATCTTGGCCATCCTCGGTGAGTTCCAGCAATTTCATTGCAGGGGTCATGGCGTCGGTGGACCACTGCGATAACGTAGTCTTCCAGTGCCTTGGAAAGTGGATCCATTCGGGGAGCGTGCCCGGGAGTTCAAGGGGGACGCCCGAGCTCTCGCCCGACCAGTAGTGCAGGGCCGTCCAGAGTGGTTTGAGCTTGGTGGCCTGGTTCCTGTCGCTGGCCAGACTGATGAGCCACGCCGCATGCAGCTGCTGAACGAGTTCGATGTCCGGATCTTTTGTAACGTCTGGTGGATGACCGGACTGATGATCAGACCGATGACCGACCGCGACCGGCGCAAAACCACAGGCCTGAGACAAGGCGACGAGTTTGGCCCCATCGATGCCGCTCATCGCTTGAGCAGCCTGTGCGCAAAGCGTGGCGCTGCGGTCAAAGACCCAAGGCCACCAGCCGTCATTGGGGATGCCGCGCGGTAAACGATCGTCGTCGGTCAAGGTGTCGGCAAATGCTGCGCTGTGGCACCAGACCGCGATGAGTACGTGGCGCAACTCGGCTGAATCGACTTGCTTCCCGAGCAACCATCGCCCTTCCAGCGTCGCCAGAACCACTTCCGTCAAATGAATCGCTCGGGTGATGCCATGAAAGAGTGCGTTGCAGCGGTCAATCGCCTCGAAATGGCCACGCGCGAATTTACAGAGTTCGGTGCGCTCGGGGTCGGTGAGTCGATTGCCGATCCGACCCTCCAGATGGCGGATATAGCTGGCGAAGATCCAGTGATCTGCCGCATCAGCCATGCAGCGACTCGCAATAGGCGATTGATTCGTTCAACGAATTAATCCAGCGTTGTCCGTCCGGTGCTGCTGCCAGGGCATCGAATCCCTCGCCGACTAGCGGCCGGATCATCTTGCTGATGAAGTTTGGAAATTGTTCCAGGAGGCCATGGTAATTTTTTAGGCCCATGACGTCGGCGGTTCCGCACTCGAGAAACTCTTCGTAAAGGGCAGGCAGTTTTCGCAGGTAATTGGGGTCCGCGAGCTGTCCGATCAAGTCCGCGGCGCGCACCATGTCCGGCCAGGAGAGGCGGCTGCGCGGGGTATCGCGAACTTCGGGTGGCGGTGGAAACCGGGTGTTTTCAATGTTGTGTACAACCCGGCCAACATCGATTATTCGGCTGTTCTTGAAATGTTCCAGAACAAATGCCATGCCCCGGTCAACGTGAATGCGGGTCAGCGAGGCATCGGTCGCCCCGGGACCCAATGGAAAGATTCCGCCTTCCGAATTGGCGACGACGACCGAGGCGCTGTCCTCAGGGAAGAGTTTTTTGAGGTAGCCGATGTCATGGAACAGCAGCGAAATGATGTAGGTGGCCCAATCTTCGGCATCGATCGGGTCGCCGAGTTCGGCTTTGCCCTGCAGGATATCGAGCCCAGCCAGCGAAACGATGAAGGTATGTTCGCTGTTGTGGTACTGGGTATCCGCCCGAGCCAGTGCGCCCATGGCGAAGTCGGTTGAATCGAGAACGGTTTGGCGCAGGGCACTTTCGCGTCCGTCAAACAGGCGTCGAAATTGACTCTCAATCGCGCTTGAGAGCTTGCTCGACAGAATTTTCTGAGGGGAAAAGTTTGCCATGAGTGGTCAGGGCGCTTAGTACTGCCGCCCACTCCAGCTGATTTCCTCCAGAAGGGCCTCCGCATTGATTTTGAACGAGGGAAATTCGTTGCGGCTGACTGTCGTGACGACGCGTTCAAGACCGGCCTGCGCTTCGGGGTCTTTGAGATGACGGCCGACCCAATACCAGTTGAACGCGGCTGCTTTGTCTTTAAGAGGATTGGCGGGGTCGCTGTAAAACGCGGCCAGTCGCATGATCGCCTTGACATTTTTTTGTCGGGCGGCGGTCTCTAGCAGTTTGATTGCGTAAGCGACGTCGTTCGCATTCGGATGGGGCAAATCCAGGATGCCAAAACCAAGACTCAGCTGGGCTTCTGGGCTGCGCTCGGCTGCGTGCTTCCAGAGGTGTAGTGCGACGTTTTTTTGCCGTTCACCCAAATAGCCCGAGTGCAGCAGGTTGCCGATCTGGGTTTGTTGGGTATGGTCCATCAGAACGCCTGCCGCCGCTTCGAAGACAGCTGCGACAGCACGCTTTTGATCGGTGGGAATCATCCGTTCGAGAGCGAGGTGAATCAACTCACGAAGAGACTCACGGTCTTTGTTACGGACTGTCTTGGCGAGTAGTACTTTGATGACCTGGTCATAGGCACGGGCATTTCGCAGGCGCTTGAGAAGCGAGACGGGGACTTCGGCCTTTGACTGGTCTTTTGCGATGACCTTCAACACGTCGGCCGTGCTGGAGGTTTCGGTAATTTCATTGTTGCTGAACTTGTCCGCCGTTTTGGCTTCGACCGCCGATGCGTTGGCATTGGGGTTTGGTCGAGAGCCTGGGACGGGGATCGCAAAGATTTTGACGGGGTCCTTGATGTTCTTGAATGACCGGGGACCCGTGTCGACAAAGGTGACGTGCGCGAGGGGCCCCTTGATCGCCTCGTGGACCACGCTACTGATGCTGATGCCACCGTAATCGGCCATGCTCTCGATCCGGGCACCCAGGTTGACAACATCGCCCATGAGATTGTCGCCCTGGACGATCACTTCGCCCCGGTGAATGCCAAAGCGGAACTGCATCGACGGCTTGGGGGTCGTTCGCAGGTTACGGTGATGGAGGGCTTCCTGACACTGGATGGCAAATTTGACGCAATCGACCGCATCCGGAAACTCGGCCAGAACGCTATCGCCCGCACTTCCAAAGATGCGGCCACCGTAACTGGTAATCATCGGATCAATGATCGATCGGCATTCATCCAGCGAATCGAGGGTGCCTTCTTCGTCCAGGCCCATCATTTTGCTGAATCCGACCACGTCGGCACAGAATATGGTTACGCTTTTTCTAATCATTGCACTCTCGCCGCTTCAACGAACTCGCTTCAGTTTACTCCCCAGCCCAACGTTACGCCGAGTCCTTTGAGATGGATGCTGGTGGGGCGGATACCAATGGGGTAGATGCCTGATATCGGGCCTCCATCACCTGAAGTTGTGCACGCTGCTCTGCCGATGCCTGGCTGGGCGCGTCCGGTGAGCGATGGCGGCGCAAGACGGATCGCCATACCAGTAACAACCCAAGGATCAAGAGGACGAATGGGCCGACCCAGAGCACAGCGTTCGTCGTCGAAAACGGTGGGTCGTACAGCACAAAATCACCGTACCGCTCGACCATATATTGCTTGATCTCAGTATCGCTTCGGCCCGCCCGCACTTGTTGGATGACTTGTTGGCGTAGATCGATTGCCAGACCTGCGTTGGAGTCGGCAATGGTCTGGTTTTGGCAGACCAGGCAACGCAGTTGTTCAGTGAGCGTTCGCACCCGCGCAATCTCTGCGCTGTCACCGGGCCCTCCCGAGCGGGGCAAGTCGTTGGCGGCCACACCGGCTTCTGCGGGTTTGGCGGCGTTGGTGGGATTGCGCTCGGTACTCATCGGTGTCGCCCGATTCAGGGGTTGGCCGCCAGCAATGGGGCAACATGTTGGTCAAAAAATGCGTCGTCGATCGGGCCCACATGACGGTACGTAATAACGCCCTGTGGATTGATGACGTAGGTCTCGGGAACCCCATAAACCCCGTAATCGATCCCAACTTGCCCGTTCAGGTCGAGCGCAATCTGCCGGTAGGGGTCGCCGTGTTGGCGAAGCCACTGCGCCGTTGCCGCGGGCTCGTCCTTGTAGGCCAGTCCGACCAGATTGAAATCAGGTCGCTTGGAGAGCTTGAGTAATTTCGGATGCTCAATCACGCAGGCGGTGCACCAGGACGCAAATACATTGATCACCCAGACTTTGCCCAACATCGATTGGGTCGTAAACACCTGATCCGACCCCAGGGTCGGGACCTCGAAGCGGGGGGCCGGTTTGCCCTGGCGCGCAGAGGGCAGATGTCGTGGATCAAATTCAAGTCCTCGCGCCAGCACGATCACAAGCAATACAAAAATCAGAAGCGGTAGTCCGAGCCGGACCCATCGCATCACCTTGCAGGCTCCGCAATAACTGGCCGGGCGCGCAGGCGCTGATAACGCTTATCGAAAAGCGTACAAATTCCGCCAAGTGCCATGAGGGCGCACCCCCACCAGATCCAGTTGATAAAGGGCTTGAGGTACATGCGGACCGACCAGGCTTGGTCGGCTGGTCGAACAGGTGCGCGTTCAGAAGCGACGGGCTCACCAAGTGAAACATAAACATCGCCAAAGAATCCAGCTTCAATGGCCGCTTGAGTAATGACTTGTCCGCCGGCGGTGAACTGACGCTTTTCAGGTTCGATCAATGTGATCTCCCGACCGCTCCCCCGCGTCAGCTCAAATACGCCATGCCCCGCCTGATAATTAGGACCCGGTACAGAGTCCACGCCGATAAAAGTCAGGCGCCATTCACCGAGACTTTCGGTCTGACCAGGGGCCATGACGAGGTCGCGCTCGACTTCATAAGTCTTGACCAGCGTCACCCCGGCCACGAAGACGGCAATACCAAAATGGGCAATGATCATTCCCCAGTAGGACATTCCGAGTTGGCGCGCCCGGTCGATGACGAACGGCGATCCACCGTTGCGCCGCAGTTTGGCGAGTTGCTCACGCGCCTGCGCCACCGTCGCATAAGCAAGAGTCACGGCGGCCGCTAGACCCAACACCAGTAACAGACTGGGTTTGCCCCAGCGCCAGATCGTGAATCCGGTCACCGCCATCGCCCCGAACAGAGGCCAAAGCATGGAGCGCATCGCCTGGGCTAGCGGCATCGATTTCCATTGGCTGTAAGGGGCGATCGCCATCAGCCAGACCGCTGGCAGTAACAACGGGGCAAACACCGCGTTGAAATATGGGGGACCGACCGACATTTTGTTGCCCGTCAACACTTCGACCACGAGCGGGTAGAGGGTCCCCAGCATGACGGCGGCCAAGGCTGACACCATCAGCACGTTGTTGATGAGCAGGAGAGACTCGCGGGACCGCCAGCTGAACTGACCGCCGAGACCGACTTTGCCGGTCCGGGCTGCGTAGAGGATGAACGAGAAGCCGATCACGAGGACCAGGAGCCCGAGAATCAAAATGCCTCGCTTGGGGTCAGCGGCAAATGCGTGTACCGAAGTCAACACGCCGGATCGAACCAGAAAAGTTCCCAGAAGCGATAAGGCAAAAGTCACCATCGCGAGGAGCACGGTCCAGCTCTTGAGTGCATTGCGTTTGTCGGTGACCGCAAGCGAATGAATCAGCGCAGTCCCCGCGAGCCAGGGCAACAGAGAGGCGTTTTCGACTGGATCCCAAAACCACCAACCGCCCCAACCCAGCACCGAATACGCCCACCAGCTGCCGAGCAGAATGCCGACGGTCAGAAAGGACCAGGCCGCATTGGCCCAAGGCCGCGACCAGCGCGCCCAGGTGGGGTCGAGGCGGCCCTCAAGTAGCGCTGCGACCGCAAACGCAAAACTCACCGCGAAGCCCACGTAACCCATGTACAGCAAGGGCGGATGGCTCACCATAACCGGGTCTTGCAGGAGCGGGTTCAGGTCACGCCCAGAAAGGGGGGCGGGCAACAAGCGCTCGAAGGGATTGGAGCTGGCGAGCATGAACCCGACGAACGCAAACTGCAGGATCAGGAGGATCCCGAGAACGCGAACTCGAAAGCCCGGTGCAAGACGGTTGGAAAATAAGGCAACCGCTGCCGTCCAGCCCGACAGCATCAGGGTCCAGAGCAGTAAGGAGCCCTCGTGCGAACCCCAACTAGCCGCTATTTTGTAGGGCAAGGGCAGGAGAACGTTCGAATTTTCAGCCACGTTCTGGACCGAAAAATCGCTCAGGACAAAACTCGCGACGAGCGCACCAAAGGACGCCAGGATCAGGCTGAACACGAGGACTGAGGTACCCGCCATCGAGCGGGCGACGCTCACCAAAGGGGAGTCGGGTCGTGTGACCTGCCACAACCCAAAAACGCCCGTGAGCAGAGCGAGGGTCAGCGCAAGCGAAAGTGCGAGTTGGGCTAGTTCAGGAATCATTGGGTGAGCTTGGGTGGCATGTAATTTTCATCGTGTTTGGCGAGAATCTCGCTGGCCACGAAGATTCCATTTTCAAGGCGCCCTTGCGCGACGACACCTTTCCCCTCTTTGAAAAGGTCGGGGGTGATTCCGGTGTAGGTGACCGCGAGGACGTTGTGTTGGTCGGTGACCCGAAAGCGCATCGTCAAACCGTCACCCGTACGCACGAGGCTGCCCTCCTCGACCATGCCACCAAGTCGGTAGGTGCGCCCCGGGGGGGGAGATTCCTTGATCTGGGTAGGCGTGTAAAACAAAACGAGATTATCGTTGAACACCCGCAATACGGAGTAGACCGTGCCGCCGACAGCGACCAGAAGACCAAGGATCCAAAGAAGGCGGGTACGGCGGGATTTATTCAGCATTGGGATTTATTGAACATCAGGATCAAGCGGATCTTGCATCGCGACGTAAAGGATGGCGCGACGCGCCCGCAGAATGCTCCACGCATCGATGGCAAAGACGAGAAAGGTCAGCATCACGCAGACCGCGATCGTCGCTGTGGCGCTCATGCCAGCACGCTCCCGGTCCAGGCCGAATCGCGTTCGCGGTCAACCAACTGCCAGCGTGCGCGGGCCATGGCGAGCGCGGCGCATCCCAGCCACATCGCGAGGACGCACACAAAAAGGGTCGCTTTCATGATTGGCGCCATTTTGGAGCCCCCCGACATGGATAGCGATGCGCCCTGATGCAGGGTGTTCCAGAAGACCACCGAAAAATAAATGAGCGGGATATTCACCAGGCCGACTAGTGTGAACACGCTGAGCAACTGATCGGTCTTGCGTTCATCATCAATGAGCGAAGCGACTGCGATCAGGCCTAAGTAGATAAACAGCAGCAGCAGCTCGAAGGTGAGACGGGCATCCCAGATCCAGTAGGTCCCCCACGTGGGCTTACCCCAAAGCGATCCGGTTACGAGTGCCAGCAAGGTCATCCAGGCGCCTGTGGGCAGCATCGCCCGCATCATTACCGCGGAGACCGAGGTCCGAAAAACCAGATGCAAGCCGGCGTAAAGACTCGCTACGACGTACAACAGCATCGACATCCAGGCGGTCGGCACATGAACGTACAAGACGCGGTAAACCTCGCCTTGCTGAGCATCCGTTGGGGTGACGAAGAGCGCACTCCAAAGCCCGATTGCGCCGAGGATGAGCGACGCGCCAATCAGCCAGGGCAGGGCCTTGCCAGTCATTTGAAAGAAGACGGGCGGTGAACTCAGACGCAGGATGAATTGGGGCTGCATATCGGGTTTTGTCGAGGGTCGGTCAGACGTTATTCAAGCGCCAGGTCCAGCACCCGGGCTGTGACCGCAGGGACCGTCAGTAAAAACAATGCTGCGAGGCTGATCAGCGTCAATAACGGAGCGGTCATGTCACCCTCGAGAACGGCAGTGCCAAAAATAAGTAAGGGCACGAAAATTGGAATTGCCAATAGACAAATAACGACCTGTGCCTGCCGAGCCATCAATCCCAGGGCCGAGAATAAGCAACTCCCGGCAACCAGACTTAGTACGCCAAGCCAAAGTGAGCCGCCCAACACCAGCAATAGGTGACCGGGGACACCAAACAGTAGAGCCAGTGGAATGCTCGACAGGGCCAACGGGACTCCGATGAACACGCTTGCCGCGATGATCTTACCGGTCACGAGCCAAGTGAGCGAGAGGCCAGCGGTCTGACAGTCGCTCAGGACCCCGTGCTCGAAATCAGCCTCAAAAAATCGCGTGGCTCCGATCAGCACAGCCAACAGCGCACTGATCCAGAAAACACCACCTGCGGCCCGCGCCAGGAGCTCAGGGTCACTCCCGAGTCCGAATGGGAATAACGTGACCACCATCCAGTGAAAGACCGAAGGCCATGCCAGGTCTTGCGGGCGTGCCATGGCCAGCAGACGCTCACGACGAAGAACCCAAAACAGTGGATGCCCTGCACGCCCTCGGGCTGGGGCCGGATTGGTGTGGTTTGATGGCGTTGGCAATGAGGCCAGAGGTTCGAGGTGTGGGTTGGGACCGCCCAGCGCAAACACTCCCGCGCAATAGGCGGTAAGCGCCGGCATGGCCTGGTGAATTGACCTGTGGGTCGCGATGATCGCAGAGCCGCCGCCGCTGAGGTGACCCTTAAGGGTCTCTTCAAACAGTGCGATGGCATTGAGATCGAGGGCATTCAAGGGTTCATCAATCAACCAGACGGTTCGACCACTCGCCGCCATCACAGCCAGCATGAGTCGTCGCACCTGGCCTTGCGAAAGCTGGCGGACTCGATACGTGGCGTGGCGGACGAGCCCAAACTGCTCGAGCAGTGACTGAACCCGGTTCGGGTCGGCCTTCGCCCCGTAAAGCGTGAGCGATAGGGCGAGCTGGGCGCGGACCTCGAGTTCGGGGCGAAAGCCACTCGACTGGCCGAGCAAGAAAACGTCGGCGCCCTCGAGTCTTTGGATCTGGGGTTCGAGTCGGGTGGTGGGGCGGGCAAGTGTCCTCAGCAAGCTGGTTTTGCCACTGCCATTGGGCCCTTGCAATTCCAGGAATGATCCACCCGCAACCTTAAATGAGAGCGCTTTGGCGAGTGTCCGTTTGCCGCGTGACAGGGGGAGCGATTGGACTTCGATCAGGGGCGCTGCGGTCATGGCACCACGGACTGAATCAGCAGGCGCAAATCGCGCGTACCAACCTTGACGTTGTTCGACCCAATAAAGAGATCGCCTGATTGTCGGCCTGCGGTTCCAGCCAACGAGATCCGCGCTTCGATGTTTACCACGTCGGCGCCTGACAGCTTCAGGGCAGGGTTCATGGCCTGTGAATCATCGAGTTTGAACGATACCGCTCGCCCGCCCGCCAACTCTTCGGCCGGAAAGCGCGCGACAGCGACCGGCATTGGGGGCCCACTAACCATTTTGGCGACCACGTACACGGTCGCTGCCGGTGGCAATGGTTTCTTGGCGAGACCCGCAAGTAATTCAGGGCCAAGGGCGACCTGGCCCGTGATCTCGCCAGAACTTTTGCTGGCGGGCTTATCAGCGCTTTTATCAGCGCCTTTATCAGCGCTTGTGCCAGCGCCCCTGTCGGTGCCCCTGTCAGCAGCGCCTGGCGTCGCGGCGTCACCCAGGTTGGCGAGGATCTGATCGACCCGGGCAATATCGGGGCTCCCCGCCTCGAAGGTGGCCCTAAGCTTGTGCCAGTAAGCTGTGGCTTTGGGTAGATCGTTGGCTTGCATCGCGGCCGTCGCAACTAGGGACAAGGCTTTGCGGTGCTGCGGATCGGCGGCGAGCGCCTGCATGGCAAGCTCCAGAGGGCGTCCGGCCAGGGTTCGATCGGCCACCATGGCGGACGTATCGGCCAGGTCGGCAAGCAGGTCCGGGTGTCCGGGTGCTAATGCAAGCGCCTTTTCGAGCGCAGCGCTGGCAGCGGCAAAGTCGCGTTGAATCCCTCTCGAGCGAGAGAGAAGGACCCAGCCGTCGAGGTCAGCAGGATTCTCAGCGAGTCGCTTTTCGAGTTTGGCGATCCGCTCCTCAAGCGTTTCGCTGTCACCGGGGTGCTTGGCCTGTTCGCCGGTTGGGCCGGGAGTCGCGGCGCGGCGGCTGGCGGGCTGAGCAGATGCGGAGTTGGCCGACCCAACCTGGAGGGCGGTCACATCCCAGCGCCCTGTCACCATGTAGAGAGCCGTACCGAACAAAGCGCTGGTGACGCTCAACACAAGGGCAGCGCGTCCGCTGGGTTTGCTCGAGGCGGCGTGCACCTGGCGTTGTGGGAGAACTGCGGCGGCCATTTCGGCCCATTCCCGGCGCAGGGTTTCGCGGGTGTCGGGCGGCAATAGGGCATCGTTTTCGATCTCGTCGCGTTTGGCAAGCAGGACTTGCCATTCGGGATCGTCAGATGAATTTTGGACTCCCTCGCGAGAAAACCAGATCCAGGCGGTGACTGCAGAAACCAACACGACGATCGCAACGGCGACCAGGACGAACATCAACATGACAGTTCTGTTTCCAGCAGAAATCCAACCCGCGCAAGGATAGCACCGGGGATAACCGGGGGATCACCGGGCGTTAACCGGGGAAAACCGAGGTCAAGATCCATGGGGAATCCAAGCATGAATGGCTTTGTGACATGAATAAGGCAATTAACAACGCGGGCGCAGGGTTCCGCTGAAAGATTACAAAGCAATCTAGACCCTTATTAAATCGAAACGGCGTAAATCGCGCCGCCGAGGCTATTGCGCGCTTGTGGCATGCGAGGTAGCATCGCCGCCGACGTCGGGTATTCCGTTAATCGATCCAAGCGATTAATTCCGCTTCGTCGTTTCTCACGCCAAAGGATGACAGATGGGCACTGAAAAAATTTCAAAAAAACCCCGCGCGGCCCTAGCAACCAACGAGACCGAGGGGAAAGTCATCAACCTCGCCCTTCAGGGCGGCGGCGCGCATGGCGCGTTTGGCTGGGGTGTGATGGATAAATTCCTGGAGGACGGACGGCTCTCGATCGAGGGAATTTCCGGGACGAGCGCAGGGTCGATGAACGCGGTTGTCTATGCGTACGGAAAGATTAAGGGCAATGATGGCGCGCGCGAGGCTTTGCACAACTTCTGGAAGGCAATTTCGGACGCGGGGCAGCGTTTCGCGATTAAGCCAACCCCGCTGGATCCATTTTTGGGTGGCAATACGCTCAAGCACATGGCTGCGGACGCGATGAAAATGCTTTCTAGTAAATTTTCACCGTATCAGCTCAATCCGGGAAATTACAACCCCTTGCGCGAGGTCCTTGAATCGCAGGTTGATTTTGATGAACTGGACCGCCGGGCCGAGACAAAACTATTCATCTGTGCGACGAACGTTCGCACCGGGAAGGCCCGCGTATTTCATACCAGTGAAATTACCCCAGAGGTCATTCTGGCCTCGGCCTGTCTCCCACAGGTCTTCCAGGCAGTGGAAATTGAAGGTGAGCATTACTGGGACGGCGGTTACATGGGTAATCCAGTCCTGTACCCACTCTTTTACGAGACCAATTCGCAGGACGTCGTAATTCTGCATATCAATCCCATTGAGCGGCCGGGCCCGCCAAAGACCTCGGTAGAAATCGCCAATCGACTGAACGAAATTACCTTTAATTCGAATTTGATTAAAGAATTGCGTGCAGTTCATTTTGTGCAGAAACTGATGGATGAGGGCTGGATTAAGGATGAATTCCTCGATCAGATGAAATATGTGTTTATTCATTCGGTGCGGGCGGACATTGCGATGGCCGATTTGCGCGCCGATACCAAGATGGAAAGCGACTGGGAATTCCTGACCATGCTGCGTGACCGTGGTCGCGCCTGTGCAACTCAGTGGCTGGAGGATAATTATGCACACATCGGTCTGCGTTCCAGTGTTGATCTGAAGAAAGAGTTTCTTTGAACCATTTTGAGGTTAGGGCATGACTCCTGAACAAATCCTGAATTTGCCGTCGATGCCGGCGGCTAGCCCTAGCTATCCCATGGGACCCTATCGGTTTGTTGATCGTGAATACATGATCATTACCTACGAAACTGATCACGATTTGTTGCGTCAAGCCGTGCCGGAGCCTTTGGTACCCAACGCCGAGGGTCATGTTTTGTACGAGTGGATCCGGATGCCTGACAGTTCAGGCTTCGGCGACTACACCGAAAGCGGCCTCGTGATTCCCTGCACCTTCAACGGCGAGCCGATCAATTTCACCGCCCAGATGTACCTTGACGATGAACCACCGATTTCCGCGGGTCGCGAGATCTGGGGTTTTCCCAAGAAATACGCCCTCCCCAAGATTGAGGTCGCTTCGGACACTTTGACGGGTACGCTCCAGTACGCCGGTCAACTGGTGGCTATGGGCACGATGGGGTTCAAGTATCAAAGCTCGCCCGGCGGTGTTGAGGCGACTGCAAAGGGAATGACTAAGACTCAGTGCAACCTCAAAATCATCCCGGATGTTGATGGCAGCCCAAAGATTTGCCAATTGGTCGCTTATAACCTGACGGATATTACGGTTAAGGGAAGTTGGATTTCACCCGCCCGGCTACAACTGATCCCCCATGTCAACGCGCCGGTGGCGGACCTGCCTATTAAGCGAATCATCGGTGGAAAACACTTCATCGCAGACCTGACGCTCCCGCATGGACGAGTGTTGTTCGATTATGTGAAAGACCATGCGGGTTAATTTTCAGGAGTTCCAACGATGAAGAAAGCTGACGTACTCGCTTTGCCGTCCATGCCGCTGCAAAGCCCGACATTTCCGCGGGGTCCTTACCGGTTTTCAAATCGGCAGTACATGATCCTCAGTTATAAGTCCGACGTAAAAGCCATGCGTGAGGCATTGCCGGAACCGCTCGAACTCGTGGGCGACACGGTTTCGGTTCAGTGGCTCGACCTGCCGGACGGAGAAGGCTTTGGTGCTTATTCGGCTGTTGCCCAAATCATCCCCTGTACTTTCCGGGGTGAGGAGTGCAATTTTGTCAGTCAGATGTATGTGGACAACACACCGCCATTGGCCGGCGGCCGCGAGATCTGGGGCTATCCAATGAAAAACGGCAAAGCCTCCTTGCATGTAAACGGCGACACGTTGATCGGCACGCTCGAATATGCAAAGCAGCAGGTTGCAACGGGCAGCATGGTCTACAAACACGACACATTTACTCGCGATCATACGGCGGATCTGCATCTGGACCGCACGCAAATCACCTTGAAACTGATTCCGGATATCAACGGGAAACCGGCGATTGCTCAATTGGTCGGGATTAATTTTACGGATATCGCGGTCAAGGGCGCTTGGGCTGGGCGGGCGAGACTCGAACTGACGCCCTCCGTCAATTGCCCGCTGAGTGACCTGCCGGTTTACGAGACGGTCGGTGGACTGCAAATCGTGACCGACATGACCCTGCCCTATGGGCGCGTCCTGCACGACTATTTGGCCCACTGAACCTTTCACTTTATTGAACTTTGCAGATGTCCGGCGAGGGTCTGTCTAGGGCTCGTACGCGATGAAATTTAGGTTTTGGGGGGTCCGGGGGTCAATTGCATCCCCAGGACCCCGAACCGTTCGTTATGGCGGCAACACCACGTGTATCGAGGTCCGCACCGACAAAAATGCTCTGCTGATCCTTGACGCTGGTTCGGGAATCTTTGCGCTGGGCGAGAGCCTGCAGGGCTTAGGGTCCGTCGAAGCCCATTTGTTGATCACGCACAGCCATTGGGACCATATCAACGGGTTGCCGATGTTTGAGCCGCTATTCGATCCTCAAACTCAGTGCCACGTCTACGGCGGCCCCGAGGATCGAACAGGGCGCAGTATTGAACATGTATTGGCGGTCCAGTTTCAGAATTCGTACTTTCCGATTTCGGAAGCTCAATTGGCTGCAGCGCTGGATTTTCGGACGCTAACCGATGCGGAGGCGTTCGACATTGCCGACGCACGTGTGAGAACTGTATTGATGAATCATCCGATCCCGAATTTCGGTTATCGGATCGAATGTGGTGGGAAGTCACTGTTTTTCACAGGTGATCACGAGCCCTTCTTCAACCCGCATGCTCCCCGTACGCTTCTTTTTGCCGAATATCAGGTGGCGATCGATCAACACTCAGTGGCGATCGATCGTGCGCTGAACGGAGTGGACGCGCTGATCGTCGACTGCACCTATACCGAGGCTGAATATTCGTACAAGGCCGGTTGGGGTCACGGTACGTTCGAGAGCGCGCTCGCGCTCGCTAAACGGGTGGGCGCTAAACATCTGTACTGCACCCACCATCTGCCCACCCGCAGCGATGACGAACTCGAAGCGGTCTTCGCCGCGTTTCTCGCCGACCAAGCTGGGCAGATCCAGGGCTTGGGCATCACGTTGGCCTACGAGGGTCTGAACGTCACCTTGTGAACCCTCCAGACCCTGGTTCACACTTAGGGTTGGACTTCGAAAACGATCACCTGATTACGATCGGTGGCTGAGTCGGCCAAGGGGAAATTGTCGTCTGCGATCACCACCAGCGAACGTTTGCCATTCGCGAGACGGGGTCCAAAGGTGATCCCTTCGAGGTTGGCAATTCCGCCCAGCTGCGTTTTCAGCGTTTCGAAATCCAGCACCAGACGCTTGGTGACCGCAGTCGCGCCCTGGAGATTCGCGGCAGTCAACACGTTGGTTGCCTTGCTGATATCGATCTCGTACAAACGCACTTGATTGCCAATCACGCCAACTGAAAAACTGCGCTCAAGCACCAGAAACCGCGTCGAACTCAGGGCCAAAATCTCGGTGGCGCCGTTCACGGTGAATTGATCGGCGGGCACTGGGGCCGCTTGAACCTTTTCAATCGGATAGGCGTATTGCGCCGTGGCCTTTCCCGAGGTCCGATCAAAAACGGTGATCCGCGACTGAGCGCCGGTGGTCAGAGTTGGCGTCGCGCTGTCCTGAAAGAGGGGCCCTTCCATAATTGCGGCCAAAGACTTCCCATCGGGTAAGAAAGCCAAGCCTTCCAGGGTCAAATTGCCCCGTGGCCCGACATCTGATGAGCTCATCGCAAAGATCGAGGGCAATTCGTACTCGCGAACGTGCTGGCCAGCTTTTGTAATTTCGCGAATGAAGGGGTTGATGACGCGCGCCGGGGTGCTGGTGAGCGTGCGATCGCCTTCGCTGGCCCACACCAGATTGCCGTTCAATGGATCAATACGAATCGATTCCGGGTCGGCGACTTTGAGGTCCGGAACCTTTGGGTAGTCCGTGCCGTCCGGCTGCTTGAAACTAACCACGCTCTGGAAGGTGAGCCCACTAAAGCTGTTTGCGTCGAAACTCAAACGTGCCGTGTAAAAGCGTGGTGCATTGGGCGAATCGGTCGTGGTGCGGTCATCTGAAATAATGAAATAGGAGTCGGTCTTGGCGTCGTAGTCAATGCCGGACAGGCCGCCAACAACCGTGGCTGAGAATTCGGCACGGCGGGGGAGAATCTGCTGACCGATGAGCCGCAGGCTGCTCACGCTGATCTCTTCAGTCACAGGATCATCGTTGCCACAGCTGGTCACAAATCCCAGTAGGAGTAACGGCGCCAATATGCGCATAGAACGTTTCATCATCATAGGCTCCAGAAGGTTTTGAAAGCGCGAGGGAGCATAGGTGCTGATCATGTCGTCCTGATGAATTCATCTGGCTGTCACAGCACTCGAATCTAATGCCGGCAATTCGATAGGAGTTCGGTATGAAGCTGTCTATGCGCACATCCACCACATTCACATTAGGTCTTGCGATTGCATTTTCGGCGTCCACTGTGTCGGCACTGAATATCGTGGTGACGAACGATGACGGCGCTGAGGCATCAACGGTGATCGCGATGCAGCAGCGCCTGATCGCTGCCGGGCATAGCGCAATTGTTTGTGCATCGACCCAGGACAAAAGCGGTACTGGTGGTCAATTGGACTTTCTGAAACCCATAACGCCGATGGCTGCGAATTCGCGGGCGGGCTTCATCAAGGCCGGTGCGCCGGGTGTTGGACTCGTCCCCGGTCTGACCGATGTCTACTACGTTGACAGCACGCCGGTCGCGAGCGCGCTGTATTGCCTTGATGTGGCTAGTTTTAAGAAATGGAACGCAGTCGCCGACCTGGTCGTGTCGGGGCCGAACTACGGCAACAACACGGGCTTGATTAACAACAGTTCGGGCACCGTGAATGCGGGTCTGATTGCCCTGAACCGCGGGGTTCCGGCCATCGTCGTCAGTGCCGCTAAACCCAGTTCCTATAAAGCTTTCGACAAGCTCGTCGACGCCGATCCGGAATATGAGGTGGCCGACATTGTCGTCAAGATCCTGAAGGAGTTGATCGCACAGAAGGCGGTGGCTGGCGGCGCTCTTTTGCCATCTGGCGTTGCGCTGAACGTGAATACGCCCAACTTCGATACGGGCAAGGCAAGTACGTTGCCGCTGAAATTTACCCAGGTCGGTGTCTCATCAAGTGCGGTGCCGTTCTTTGTCGAAGACCTCTCGACCGATCCGGTCGCAGCGGGCTACGGATTGGGGTCAGTTAAGTTCCCCGGTATCACGCTGGGGCTTCCAACGACGGGTGTACCTGCCAAGCTCTCATCGATTAAGGACACCGACCCGAATTCAGAGCAAAACGCCGTGCTCGCCGGGGCAGTCGCGATCTCGGTGATCAAGGGTAATCACCAGGCTGGTCGTGCGGCCGAGTCGGCCCTTCGCCTGAAGCTGCAAAACATCGCGAAGTAAGGCGAACGTCATGCGATTTCCACGACTGACCCTCGCAGCATCGGCTGGCACGACGCTGATCTTGGCCCTGATTGGATGTTCGTCGAACGAGTCCGCGGGCGATTTTTCCGCCAATACAACCATTGCAACGAAGGCGGCGCCGGGCGCTTCATCGGCGTATCTGGTCGGTGATCCCGATGGTGGGGCGTATGCCGAATCGTTCCTGGATGCGAATGGCGACGGATTCATGTTGGCTTACGCGGACGACGCCAAGGCAACGGTGGCCTACTATCGCGTGCGCGGGGGTGTCGCGGAACGCATGCCGCGACCCGCGAGTCCGATCACTGTGAGCATTGCCGCCTCCAGCGCAGTCAGCTTGCCCACGACCGCCCTTACGCTCGCGAACGCGGCCGGAACCTACCGCACTCTCGTGAATGGTACCCAAGCGCTTTTGATCACGATCGATAGCGCTGGGAACCTGATGGGTAGCGGATCGGGTTGCGGGGTGACTGGAACGCTAAACGAAAAGAGTGTCGTTGCTGGTGCGATCGGCGTAACCCTGAATTTAACTGGGTGCCCAATTCCTAACGGGCAGTATCAGGGATTTGCCTTGCGGTCACCCACCCTGGCGCCTGCGGTCATCAAGTTAGTTGGCCAAAATGGTATCAATTCGATCGACTGGTTGCTGCTCTGACGGGGGTGGGTTCGAAAGGAGCCACCTCTGAAAGGACAGGCAGAGATGTCCTTGGGGCTGAGCCCTTGCCGTTTGAGCACCTGATTCTCAATGCCACGACGATCTAGGCCATGAAAGACGCCAGAACGGGTATTTTCAACAAGTCCGCACGCCTTGACGTCCCGTTTGTCGACTTGAATGTGGACACTTGAAAACCAGGAACAAGCGAAATGCCCTGGAGCCGTGAGGGGCAATTTTTTACGAGGGGTAGCTACAAGGGCGTGCCCGCTCAGCATGGATCGCCCATCGAACGGATGTTGGTCCGGCTGGATGCAGCGAGAGAGGCGGGGGACATGGACTTTCCAGGCTTCAAGTTCCATGCGCTCGTTGGTGATCGGTAAGGAGAGTTTGCGGTTTCCGTTTCGGGAAACTGGCGGATCACTTTTGAATTCGACGGTTAAGACGCCGTAAACGTCAATTTGGAGGGCCATTACTGATGACGTCCCTACGAAACCCCAATCGCAAACTGACGCACCCTGGTGCTGTGCTTCGAGAGGATGTTTTGCCAGAACTGGGTTGGACCCAGACCGAGTTGGCGAATCGGCTCATGGTCAGCCAGCAAACTGTTTCACGAGTGTTGCACGAAGAGAAAGCCGTGACCGCTAAAATGGCAATCCGCATCTCTTGCGCTGTCGGCGGCACGCCTGAGAGTAGGCTCAGCATGCAACAGGCCGTTGACCGATGGGACGCTGAAAGTAAGCTCCAACGCAACCCAGCGCTGGCTCCATTACTCCAATGAGCGTCTCTGGCGGTCTGAGTTGCAAGCCTCCACCTGCAATCCGATTTGATAAGCTCTCGTGCTGGGATTTTCGCGGAAGTCGCGCCTGGCGCGGTGCTGACGAGAATGCAAAAACAAGGCGGGGTGTAGTTCAGCCCTGTAGAACGCTCCGTTCGGGACTTAGAGGCCGGAGGTTCGAATCCTCTCACTCCGACCAGAGTTGATGCGTCTCTTGGCGGCTTATTTCAGCGAATACGAGCCGGTCTGGCGATTGCAGGCTTGACCTGATTCGGCCCTGATCAAGGGTGGGAATGCGGGCGTCAACGTGACGCTGCTCTCGGTCATCCCCTGGTACTTGCCGGTCGCCGAAACGAGCGTGCGTACCGGTGGACTTTTGCCGTCGGACGTGTACGAGATAACCCGCGTTGCACCACTCTGGTCGCTTTCCTGGCAAGTCCAGCGGCCTTCGCTCTGGCCATCCAGCGAGGTCCAAGTACCAAAACAACGAATGTTGTCATTATCAAAGAGGCCACCGGGAGTGGCACTTCGGTTAACACCAACATTTTCAAATGTGACCGAAGTATTAAAACAGGACGTGTAATCAAATTGCCCTGATTTCGGATCAGTTTGAGCCAGACTGCCTGACGAAATGACCAGTGCAAGACATGCTGTCAGTGCATATTGCGGGACCATTGGTTTTTTCATCATTAGTTCCTCTCATCCAGGATCACTAAAATCCAAGGCATGATCGTGTGTTATCGAGATCCCCAAAACGGGCATCTTCTAGCTCACCGATGTTAACCCGCGCCTTCCATCGAATCAATGTTTGGTCGTTTGTCGGAATGGTTCGTCTAGCAAGATTACAGAACGACTAAAAGGTAAAGTCGCTCAGCATTCGGTTGCTGAAAAGCTGCGTTTCGGTTGCCCGTGGGTCCTGCTACTGATTAGACTAGTGGAGCAAAAATTTTGTAAGGAATCGGAAAGATTCATCGAAATTTATTGTTTCGATGAGGTGCTTAGGCGTTAAAGTGCCGACCTGCGCTGAGTGTATTCAGTCTTAGCAATTTGGATATTTTGTAGCATGGCTCAAGACCACTTTTTGTCGTTCAACAAGTCCAAATATCTCAAGTGGGCGGGGGCCCTGTGCGCGATCTGTATCGGGCTCTATCTGGCCGACTCGCCGCCGATCAAGCCCGGAGGCGGTACGTGGCTGGGTTATGGCTTGGGTACCTTGGGATTTGGACTGATTCTCTGGTTGATGGCGTTTGGTCTGCGCAAACGCGCCTATCGGTCCAATTTGGGAAGCGTTCGCGGTTGGCTGTCTGCGCACGTCTATCTAGGCCTTGCACTCGCCGTGGTCGCTACGCTCCATACCGGTTTCGAATTAGGCGTCAATATACACAGCGCGGCTTATGTGTTGACGTTGGCAGTGATCGCCAGTGGGATTTGGGGGGTGATTCTCTATGTTCGCCAACCCGCGTTGATGGGCAACTTGCTGAATGGGCAGACCCTTCAGAATCTGGGGTCCGGTCTGCGCGATATCGATGATCAATGCCGAAAAGCGGCTCAGGGGCTTTCCCCGGATATTCAGCGTCTGGTGAAAAATTCCTCGACTGGTCGGATTTTCGCCAGCCGCTGGCAGCGGTTTTCAGGAAAAAACCCCGATTGCGCCACCCAACGCACGGTGGATGCGCTCGCCGAGAAAAACAACGGCGCGTCGCCGGCTCAGCGGGAACTCTATAACCTGCAGTTCCGTCGTCTTCAGCAGCTTCTGAGGATCCGCGAATTCGTTCGTTCCAGAACATGGACCGAGGTGTGGCTATTACTGCACGTGCCCCTGTCGTTCGGGCTGCTTGCTAGTTTGGTCGCCCACGTGGTGTCCGTCTTTTTTTATTGGTGACCTATGGATCACAATACGCCGGTCGATCCAATTACGGCCGAAATTGGAGAACTCCAGAAGCCATTGAAAGGGCGTCGCCCTCTGTCCTGGTTCTTGTTCAGTGCGATTCTAGGTCTTGCACTGGTGCTTCCGGTGCTGGCCATCTTGCTCGCACCAGCTGCACCGGCCGCCTCCTCAGCCTCCACCGCGCCAAATCAGTCGACCCCGCTAGCCCTTGACGCGTTCTGGAATCCAGGCCCGGTGGCGAACGCGCACCAGGCATGGGCCAATGATTGTCAGGTCTGCCATTCGTCGCCGTTTTCGCGCGTGAAGGACGCCGATTGCCAAGCCTGCCATAAGACCACGCCGGGCCACGTTGACCCGACAACAACGAAGGTCAGCGCGCTCGAGGAAGTTCGATGCGCGACCTGCCACCGCGATCATCAGGGTGCGTTTGGCTTGGCGTTACAGAACAAGCACTTTGAGGGTCAAAACTGCGCGGCGTGTCATGCCGATATCAAGAAAACGATGCCCGAGACGCAGACCCTGAACGTGCGAGATTTTGGTCAAGAGCATCCCGAGTTTCGGGTTCAGGTGCTTGGGGCTGCGACAGGACCGATTGCGGCGGCAGGGACTGATCGTTTGCGCCGCGTCCGACAGGCCAGCGGGACGGTAATCACCGAGGCCACGACGCTCAAGTTCCCCCATGACGTACACCTAGCGAGCAAGGGCGTGCGAAGCCCCGAGGGGCTGGTCAAAATGAGCTGCGATGGCTGCCATAAGCCCAACTCTGACCGGTCGAGCTTTCAGCCGGTGGCCATGAAGGAGCACTGCCAGTCCTGCCACGCCTTGAAGTTTGAGCCGGCGCTCACCAATCGCGAAGTTCCGCACGGCTCAGTTGACGAAGTTTTGTCGACCCTGCGCGAGTTCTACAGCTATGTCAGTCTGAACCGCGTCCAACTCGATGGCAGCAAACTCTCGGTTGCTCAGCGCTTTGTTGCGCTGCCGGGCAAGGACGAGCGCCTGCCCAGTTTTGTCAATGGTTCGGGTGATGCCCGTGCGCGGGCTGCGGCCTCGGCGACTGATCTGTTTGAACGCACCTCTTGCGTTGTTTGCCATACGGTTAATCGCCTTGAGGTCGCTGGCAAAGTTGGGACGCCAGGGGCAGATCTGCCTCAGTGGGAAATTGCGCCAGTGGCTGGCCAACATTCCTGGATGCCCAAAGCCCGGTTTGAACATTCGGCGCATGAGGCATCCAAATGTACCGACTGTCACGCGGCACCTGATTCCAAGAAAGCTTCCGACGTATTGATGCCGGCCATCGCGGTTTGTCGCGATTGCCACATGGGCGCAGAAAAGGTCGCGAACAAGGTCGCTTCAGACTGTGGAACCTGTCATGGATTTCACATGGCGCCGCATGAGGTGAAAGCCCAGGCACCGGTATCGACGGCTGCGCCCTCGGCTGCATCCTCGGTCGCGTCACCCGCCGCCCTGGCCACTCAGCGTCAAACCGCTCAACTTGCCGCCAAGCCTTGAAGAAGAAGCCTGTCATGGTGTCCTGGAATATGGTTTGGCTTCGTGCGATCAAGGGGGCGGCGGTGCTGGCACTACCCGCCCTGCTGATGAGCTGCGGGGGCGGAACGAGCAGTGCGCCTGGCGTTTCTGGCGCCTGTGACTTCACGATCTCGAGCCAGCCGCAGGCATTGACTGCGGCCGAGGTTGAAACGATTTTGGCCCAGGGAGCGCAGGCGGCGAATCAGATCGGCGCCAAGGCCACCATCGCAGTCGTGGACCGGGTCGGTAACGTGTTGGCGCTCTACAAGATGACGGGCGCAGGCGCGACGATCAGCATCCGCAGCGGCAAGGTTTTGGGCTCAGTCCCCAAAGGTCTCGATGGTCTGAGCGGTGTGGTTCCGTCTGAGGCGGCTGCGATTGCCAAGGCCATTACCGGCGCGTATTTGTCGTCGTCGGGGAATGCGTTTAGCACCCGGACCGCGAGTTTTATCGTTCAGGAGCATTTTCCAGTTGGCGTTGACAACATGCCCGGCGGGCCGCTGTTTGGGGTTCAGTTCAGTCAACTCCCCTGTGGCGACTTGGTCACTCGTGGCGCCGGGATTGGCGGCGGGCCCAAGCGCTCACCACTCGGTCTGTCGGCAGACCCCGGCGGGTTTCCGCTTTATAAGAACGGACGTGTGGTGGGTGGCGTTGGCGTGATGGCTGATGGGATTTATGGACTTGATGAATCGTCAACCCCCGGGGCGGTAGATCTTGACGAACGTTTGGCGCAATCGGCGCTGAAGGGTTTTGATGCGCCGGCTTGCATTCGTGCGGAACGGATTACGGCAGGGGGAATCAGCCTGCCATTTTCGAAGTCAGATGATCGAGTGATTGCGGTGACCGCTAAATCGCTCTCCGATTCGACGGTGAGTGCCTTGGGTGCCAGGGTTTCATTTGACCAGTATTACAGCGCACCCGCGATATTGGCGGGAACAGCCTTTGGCGACGCTGGCTCCGGATTTGTTCCGGACGCCAGCAGCTTTACGGCCGGTAGTGGATACGTGTTAGTCAATCCCGCGAACCGGGCCAATCGTTATCCGGTCTCTGCGGCTACCGCGCCGGTGGTTCCGGGCGCTGGCTCTACGGGTTCGACCCCAGCCCCTTTGGCAAAGGGTGAGGTACAGGAAATCCTCGCGCAGGCGCTGGGTGTTGCCAATCAGGCGCGGGCGCAGATTCGAAGCCCCCTGGGTTCACCTGCTCAAGTGACAATTTCCGTCGTGGATACGGCGGGTAATGTGCTCGGGTTGGTTAGAACACCGGACGCGCCGGTATTTGGAACCGATGTGTCGCTTCAGAAGGCGCGAACAGCGCTCTTTTTCTCATCGCCGCAAGCCGCTACCGCGCTAATAGGCTTGCCGCCAGTCAGTTATTTCGATAGCAACGCAAAGGCTGGTACGCCGTTTAATATCAGTCAGTATCTAACTGATCCCCAGCGCGGTTCGCGGTCGTTCTTCAACAATCCGGCGATCTTCTCCGATGGCGTTGCTTTTAGTGCGCGCGCGATTGGCAATATCGCCAGGCCTTATTTCCCGGATGGGATTGCCGGCTATCCGCAGGGTCCTCTCTCCAAGGCGATTGCCGACTGGAGTCCTTTTAATACCGGACTTCAGTTGGACCTAACCTATACCGGACTCGTCACGGCGATCCTGGCCCCGAGCACCGCGAGCACCAACTGCACCGGTCTGACGGGGGTGAACAACGGGATTCAGATTTTCCCGGGGGGCGTCCCGGTTTATCGGGGGAATACACTGATCGGCGGCTTGGGTGTTTCCGGCGACGGCGTGGATCAGGATGACATGATCGCGTTCCTTGGCCTCGCCCGGGCGGGTAAAGCGCTCAATACCGGGGTTGCGAACGCACCGGCATCCAGGCGCTCCGACACTGTGACCGCGCAGGGTCTGGGGCTGCGCTATGTGCAGTGCCCGCAGGCTCCGTTCAACAATAGCGTTGAGCAAAATGTCTGCGAGGGGATTTGAAATGTCCCACCAGCGTCCCCTCGGTCTAGCCTTCGTTAGCGCTCTTTTGTTGAGTGGAGCGGCACAAGCACAAATTTCGTCGCCACAAACGTCGTCGCCAGCGTTTTTTCAACCCGTGCAATCCAGCCAGCCAGCCACCGAGCTTGGCAAGCGACCACGTGCGTCCGAGGATGAGAGCGTCGGGAAGGAAGCGCCTGCGGCTGAGCGGGCGGGTTCGGAGCGTCCCGAAGAGCCGGTTACCCCGGAAGAACAGACCGGCGTGATTCGGGAGCGCCCGGGCCGGATTCGCCCAATCGTTGTTATTCCACCCATCGATCCCTCGCAGGTTCCTCCACCCGCGGCGAATTTGCCCCGAGAGTCAATATCGATTCCGGATCGCTGGCGACTGATACAAACGCTAGGGTTCAAATTTCCCTGGTACGACCCCTACAACCAGAATCCATTGAAGGGGGATCTTCCGGTCCTCCACGATCTCGGTCACGAACTGTTTTTTAATTTGGGTGTCATTTCGGACACCTTGGTTGAACTGCGTCGGGTGCCGACCCCAGTCGCTGGTCAGGTCTCGATCCGGCCGGGTGCCAACGACATTTACGGTGGCAATAAGCAGCGAATTTTCGGCCAGAACCTGATCACCAGTTTCAGCCTCCAAAAAGGTGACACGACCTTCAAACCGCCTGATTTTGAGCTGAAATTCGTTCCAGTTCTCAATTACACGAACGTCACCGTCGATGAAGCGGGTGCGTTGCGCGCCAACCCCGCCTTGGGCAAGCGCCGCACAGACAACTACCTGGGTGTGCAGGAGTTGTTTGGCGACCTGCATTTACGCAACGTGTCTGATCGCTTTGACTTCGATAGTGTCCGGATCGGGATTCAGCCGTTCACGAACGATTTTCGCGGCTTCCTGTTCCAGGATGTGCCGTTCGGCGTCAGAGTCTTTGGCAATCGATCTAATAATCAGTATCAGTACAACCTGGCTTGGTTTCGCCGACTTGAGAAAGACACCAATAGCGGTCTGAATGATATTTCGAAAAAATTTCGTGATGACGATGTTTTTGTCTCGAACGTGTATCGGCAGGATTTCCCGGTCAAGGGATTCACGTCACAGGTCAGCGTCGTCCACAACCGGAACCGCGAGGACAAGGCGCACTACGATACCAACGGCATTTTGGTGAGGCCCGCTCTGCTGGGAGATCTGCAACCGCACCGTTACCGCGTGACCTACCTCGGTTATAACGGGGATGGTCATTTCGATCGTTGGAACCTGAGCACCTCTGCTTATCTGGCGACGGGGACCGATGACCGCAACCCGCTGGCTCAGCGAGAGCAGTCGATTCGAGCCGGCATGTTTGCCTCTGAACTCTCCAGAGATTTCAGTTGGGTTCGGGTTCGGGGAAATCTGTTTCTCTCGACGGGTGACAAAAATCCCTATGACGGCAAGGCAACCGGGTTTGACTCAATTCTCGAAAATCCCCAGTTCGCAGGGTCGGACAGCAGTTACTTCATCCGCCAGGGTTTGCCCCTGATTGGCGGTGGCGGTGTCGCCTTGTCAGCGCGCAACGGCATCCAGGCCTCGCTGCGTTCGTCGAAGGACGAGGGCCAGTCGAACTTTGTTAATCCGGGCCTTAAACTCTTCGGTGTCGGAGCGGATTTTGATGTGCGTCCCGAGGTTCGGGTCTTCACCAACGTCTCGAGCCTGCGGTTTGCTGAGACAGCCCCCTTGGCTGCCTTGCGGAATCAGGCGGTTACTTCAGATTCTTTAGGAATCGACTATTCCGTCGGTTTTCATTGGCGGCCCTTTTTTAACCAGAACATGATCATCAACGGGTCGGTTGCCATGTTGAAGCCAGGCGATGGCCTCAAGGCCCTGTATGGTGCAAACCAGGGTTCTCTCTATTCTGTCATTTTGAATTCGGTGCTGTCATTTTGAATAAGTTGATGAATCCATTGACTCAATTAGTGATGGCTGTTCTTGCCGTTTTGGCCTTGGCCGGCGGTTTTTTCCAACCGTCGGCTATGGCGTCGGAGAAGTTACCGCCTCCGAAAACTTATGTCATGGCCCCGCCTGCGCCCAAGGCTCAGACGCTGGCTCAGGTTCAGGCCAAATCGGTGGGTTGCGTCAGTTGTCATACGGCGACTGATCAACACACGATGCATTCGAACCCTGGCGTTCAAATTGGCTGTACCGATTGTCACGGGGGTAATGCCACCGTCATGCGCGGCAAATCGACAGACCCCGAGAGCCGAACCTACCGGGCCGCACTTGACACCGCGCACGTGCTCCCGCGCAATGAACATTTTTGGAAATACCCGTCATCGGCCAACCCTGAGCGCTCTTACGCGAAACTCAATCAGGAAAACCCGGCTTACGTTCGTTTTATCAATCCGGGTGATTTACGAGTCGCCCGCGATGCCTGCGGCTCTTGCCATTTGCCCATCATTCAGGCCCAGGAACGCAGCCTGATGTCGACGACCGCCATGCTTTGGGGCGGCGCGAGTTACAACAACGGAATCCTGCCTTACAAGCGCTACATCCTGGGCGAGTCTTACACCGCGCTCGGTGAGGCTGCGGCCATCGTCAACCCGGTGAAGGTCGATAACGACCTGTTTGTGCACAAGGGCATTCTTGATCGTCTACTGCCGCTACCGGCATGGGAAAGTGCGCCGCCTGCCGACGTGTTCCGCGTGTTTGAGCGCGGTGGGCGGGTGATTTCGAGTCAATTTCCCGAGATTGGGCTGCCCAATAGTTCGGGCACGCTCCAAAAACTCGATGAACCGGGGCGTCCAGACATTCGCCAGTCCAACCGTGGACCGGGTACTGGAAACCGCATCGCGGTGCCACTGATCAATATTGCAAAAACCCGACTCAACGATCCAGATCTTTGGTTCCTGGGAACCAACGAGCAGCCAGGTGATTATCGGTCATCGGGTTGTACGGCGTGTCATACCATTTATGCCAACGATCGCGACCCGCGGCACTCGGGCCCTTACGCTAAATTTGGCCATACCGGAACGACCCAGACGGTTGACCCGACGATTCCAAAAAATGAATCGGGGCATCCTCTAAAGCATGAGTTCACACGTGCGATCCCTTCGTCGCAGTGCATGGTCTGCCACATGCACCAGCCCAACATTTTCGTGAATTCGTTTTACGGATACACGATGTGGGATTACGAATCGGATGCGCCCTTCATGTGGCCCGAAAAGCAGCGCTATCCGACCGATGCCGAGATGCGCAAGAGCCTGGACCGCAACCCCGAAGAGGCTGCAACGCGGGGTAAATGGACCGATCCCGAGTTTCTGAAGAATGTGTCGAGCCTGAATCCGCAGCTTAAAGACACGCAATTCGCCGACTACCACGGTCACGGCTGGAACTTCCGGGCAATTTTCAAGCGTAACCGCAAGGGCGCGCTGCTCGATGCGAAAGGCGCGATCGTCTCCGATGACGATCCGGAGAAGTTCAAGAAGTCAGTCCACTTGTCTTCGATCCACGTCGATCTTGGGATGCATTGCGTGGACTGCCACTTCGCGCAAGACATGCATGGCAATGGCCACATCTATGGGGAAGTCGCTGCAGCAATCGAAATCGACTGTGCTGACTGTCATGGCACATCGAAAAAATATCCCACCCTGCGCACCAGTGGCCCGGCCGCTCGGCCTGGTGGAATGGACATGAGTTTGTTGCGGACTCAGGACGGCCGACTCCGCTTCGAATGGCGCGAGGGCAAGCTGTACCAGCGCGCGGCGCTCGATCCCAACAAAGAATGGGAGATGAGCCTGGTTAAAGATACGGTGAACCCCGACCATGCAAGCTACAACCCCAAAGCCGCCCGAGCCAAGCTGATGGGTGCGGGTAATGAGGGTCAATACGGTCAATGGGGCCCCGGCGTCACACAGCTGGCCCACGATGACGAAAAGATGAGCTGCTTCACCTGCCATCTCTCGTGGACTACGAGTTGCGCGGGATGCCACTTGCCGATCCAGGCGAACTGGAAGACCGAACGTCAGCATTACGAGGGCGGGGAGACCCGCAACTATGCGTCCTACAACCCTCAGGTTGCTCGCGACGATATGTTCCAGCTCGGCCTGAGCGGTCCTGTCAAGGGCAACAAGGTCACCCCGGTCCGATCAAGTTCTGCGCTGATCCTCTCGTCCACCAATATCAACCGCGAGAAGCTCTATATTCAGCAACCCCCCATTGCAGCGAGCGGATATTCCTCGCAAGCGTTCGCTCCGCACTACCCACACACTGAGCGGAAAGAAGAGACCAAGACCTGTAGCGATTGCCACATTTCTTCTCAGAACGATAACAACGCGATCATGGCCCAGTTGCTCCTGCAGGGGACGAACTTCGTCAACTTTGTCGGCCATAACGCCTGGATCGGGGCAAGTGGACACGTCGAGGCTACGACGGTCACGGAGTGGGATGAGCCGCAGGCCGTGATTGGTAGCTATCTCCAGCGTTATGCGTATCCGGACTATTACAAGAAACACCAGGACCGCAAGCAGGAACTCGCTGAATCGCACAACCACACCACACAAGGCCCTGTCAGTTGCCTGCAACTGCGCGGGGAGTACCTGTTTGTGGCCGAGGGCAAGGGCGGATTCCGAGTCTATGACACGGCCAATATTGCGAACAAGGGCGTGTCTCAGCGCATCGTGACCGCACCGTATTCACCGCTTGGTCAGAACACCCACATCGCCTCAAAGAACGCGACCTGTATGGCCTTGCCCACCAATCAACCGATTGCGCCCGCGCGTAATCAGGGTGATCTGATGCGGATCACCAACCAGGAGCAACCCTTCCACCCGAGCTATCACTACGCCTTCATCACGGATGCGGAGGAAGGCTTGATCGTGACCAATGTCGATACCTTGGTGGATGGTGATCCGCAGAACAACTTCCTGACCCGGGCTGCGACCTGGAATCCAAAAGGCTTGTTGAATGGGGCGCGTCACATCACGCTGGGTGGTAGGTACGCGTATGTTTCGACACCAACCGGCCTCGTGATCATCGACATCGACAAGCCGCTCGAGCCGCAACATGTGGCGACGGTGCCGATGACCGACGTGCGCGCATCGGCCTTGCAGTTCCGTTATTTGTTTGTGACCGATCAGACCGGGCTGCGGGTTATCGACATCACGAATCCAACAAAACCGATCTTGCAGAAAGCCAGCGTGCCACTCAAAGACGCGCGCAAGCTCTATGTTGCTCGGACCTTCGCGTACGTGGCAGGGGGTTCGGAGGGGTTGGCGATTATCGATGTGGAGAAGCCCACCGAGCCACGCCTGTATCAACTGTTCACCGCCGGTGGCCAGATGAACGATGTGCAGGATGTGGTGGTCGGATCGACCAATGCCTCGCTCTTTGCCTACGTAGCCGATGGCAAGAATGGTCTGAAGGTGGTGCAACTGACGGCACCGGACACGCAGCCCCGGTTCTATGGCTTTTCACCCGACCCGAAACCCTACCTGATTGCCTGGCGCAAGACCCAGTCGGCTGCGATGGGCTTGTCAAAAGGTCTGGACCGCGACCGCGCAGTGGACGAGACCGGTGGCCAGATCGCGGTGTTCGGCCGGATTGGCGCCCGACCGTTTGTGGCGAAAGAAATGGAGCGGCTCTACATGCGTCCCGACGGTCGCATCTGGACCGTTACGGATGAGAGCGGACCGAATGATTTTGTAACCGGACGTGGCAAGTTCGCCGCGACCGCAGACCAGAGGACAAAGTGAACATGAGCCCTTCATTGACCCATTGGATCCGGCGCGCTGGGCTGGTGCTCGGCTTGGTGCTGACGCAAAGTCTGCACGCCGCCCCGGCTGCTCTGCCCAACGTCGCCACCGATCAAACAATCGGCACAATCAACTGCGCCAGCAGCACCTGCCACGGCTCGATCGCCCCATGGAATGAATCGAACGTGCTGCAAAACGAGTACACGACCTGGTCGCGCCTCGATCGCCACGCCAAGGCATACACCGTATTGCTGAACAAGCAGTCGCAGCGGATTGCGAAGAATCTTGGTCTGGCGCAGCCCGCGCACGAGTCGAAGATCTGCCTGGATTGCCATTCACATAACCCGGACTCGAAGAATCGGGGGCCCCGTCACGTGGTCTCGGATGGTGTCAGTTGCGAGGGCTGTCACGGCCCGGCCGGTAAATGGGTGACTTCGCATACCGTCGCCAATGTGCCTCATGCCGAGAACGTCGCCAATGGTCTCTATCCGACGTCGCGTCCGGTCGAGCAGGCCAAGCTCTGTTTGTCGTGTCACTTTGGTAATGACGACCGCTTTGTGACCCACCGCATCATGGGTGCGGGTCATCCGCGAATGGCCTTTGAGATCGAAACCTTCGGTGCGCTCGAGCCCGCCCACTACAAGGTCGATGCCGACTATGTTCGACGTAAAGGCGAATACAACCCAGTGCGGCTGTGGGCCATCGGTCAGGCGTATGCATCGCAGCAGCTGCTGGACACACTGGCAAGTTCCAAACGCGGGCGTGACGGACTGTTCCCCGAGCTGGTGCTATTTGACTGCCACTCATGCCACCACCCAATGTCCGAACAAAAAGCCTCGTTGCGGCTGGGCGTCGGATCGGGTCGGGTCAATTTGAATGACAACAACTTGCTGATGTTGCGTGCGATCGTTCGGGTGATCGATCCAGCCAACTCGGCTGCCTTTGATCGTCAGGTTTCGCAGGTGCATCATGCGGTCGCGGGGAGTGCCGAGCAGCGTGCGGCGGACCCAGTCGCGCTGGCCAAAAATCTGTCGGCTACGATCGGTCGCTACATGAACCGTTTCGAGCAGGAAACCTTTGACGCAGCGGTGTTGCGCAACATTCTGTTGGCCTTACTCGATGAAACCAGCGCGAACCAGTACGCGAACTACGCGGGGGCAGAACAGGCTTATTTCTCGATTTCGAGCCTGACGTCGTCGCTCATCAAGCAGGGCGGTTTGGCGGCTTCTGGCCCGGTCACCCAACGGTTGACCAGTATGCGGAAAGCGCTCGCTAACGAAGACAAGTTCCGTGGCGAGCAGTTCTTGACCGAAGTGGCAGCTATGCGCGCCTTGATTCCTGCCCAGGCAAAATAATCATGACCCAATCGAGCACCTCTGCTAAAGCTTCGGTCGCTGGCGGTCCGGCCGACTACGACATCGTCATTGTGGGTTCAGGGCCCGCTGGCCTGTCCGCCGCTGCACGCGCCCAGGCGCTGGGGTTGCGCCACGTGTTGCTCGAGGCTGAAAAACACGCATCCGACACGATTTTTAAGTATCAAAAGGGCAAGCATGTGATGGCTGAGCCGGGGATTCTTCCTCTGCGCAGCGACATGAGTTTCTCCGCCGGTAAACGCGAATTCCTGCTGTCCACCTGGGACACCGAACTCGACGCACAGCACGTCAATATTGCCTATGGCAAGCGCGTCAAAGCGATTTTCAAATCCCCTGAGAACGGGGTTTTCACGGTGAGTTGCGAGGATGAAAGCGCAGTCACCGCCAAGGCGGTGATTCTGGGCATCGGACTCCAGGGCAACATCCGCAAACTCGGGACCCCGGGGGAGAGTTTGCCGCGTGTGCAGTACACGCTGGCGGATCCGGATGAGTTCAAGGACGAGACGATTGTCGTGATCGGAGCCGGTGACGCCGGTATCGAGAATGCCTTGGGCCTGGCGAATCAAAATACGGTTTACATGGTGAACCGTGGTGAAGAATTTAACTTTTGTAAAGACGGTAACCGTACCCTGATCCTTGCCGCCGAAAAAGCCGGCAAGGTCGCGGTTTGTTACAGCGCTAACACGCTCCGTGTTGAAGAGTCCGACGGTCCCACGCCGTTGAAGTATGTCTACAGCGGGGTCAACGGCGAGACAGTGATTAATTGTCATCGCATCATCGCCCGTCTCGGCGCGATCCCACCGCGCAAGTTGATTGAGAGCTTCGGGATTGTGTTCCCGAACGCAAATCCGAGTTCGGTGCCGGTTCTCTCCGAGAGCTATGAATCGAATGTGCCAGGTCTTTACATCGTTGGCGCGTTGGGTGGTTATCCACTGATCAAGCAGGCGATGAACCAGGGTTACGAGGTCGTTCAGACGATCGCGGGACAACCGGTTGAGCCCGTCGATGAACCCCTGTTGCGCGAGAAGTTCAAGGGCTGGAAACCGGGGATGCCGGTTTCCCAAGTGATCGATCTCATTTTGGGCAGCGTCCCGCTCTATCGCGAAATGTCGAAGCTGCAGATGCGCGAGTTCATGCTCGACTCGACGCTTCTGACGCCGAAGGCGGGCGAGGTCATCTTCAAGGAACTCGACTACACCAATACGTTTTACTCGATCGTGGCCGGTTCAGTCGATGTCGAGCTCAAAGGCAGTGACGCCGGCTCCAAGCCGAGCATTCTCAACCTGAAAGCGGGCCAGTACTTTGGCGAGATGGGATTGATTTCAGGCCGACGGCGGACTGCAACGGTGCGAGCCGGTGCGGATTGCGTGCTGCTCGAGACGCCGCGGCGGACGATGCTTAAACTGATTTCGTCGGTTGAAGATGTGCGAAAGCAGACCGATGAGAAGTTCGTTCGGAATGCGATCTTTAATTACCTTGGACCGATGCTCGGGCCCGACTCGGTGGATGCGTTGATGGCGGGTGGCGTGGAACTGCGTCGCTTCAACACCAATGATGTGATTGCGCGAGACGGCGACCAGGCCGATGGTCTGTACCTCATCCGGCGTGGTTCGGTCACGGTGTCCAAAGTCATCGATGGCAAGGACAAGATTTTGTCCTACGTGTCAGCTGGCAACTATGTCGGGGAGATGGCGCTTCTGAATGACGCGCCGCGCTCGGCAACGATTACCGCGACAGTCCTGACCGAGGTCTTGGTGCTTGGTGCCGAGGGCGTTAAGAAGCAGATTGCGGCGAACCCGCAGTGGCGCGCGTCGATCGAAAAGCAAGTCCTTGCCCGTAGTCAGAAGAACGTGGTTCTCGAGAACAGTACTGGCCGCGAAGGCGATCTGATGCGCTTCTTGTTGGGTCAGGGGATTGGCGAAGCCTCGGACGTCTTGCTGATTGATGAGACCTTATGCGTGCAGTGCAACAACTGCGAAGTGGCCTGTGCTGAGACCCATGATGGCACCTCGCGTTTGCGTCGTGAGCTTGGGCCTACCTTTGCGAACATTCACGTGCCCTCCGCCTGTCGCCATTGTGAGCATCCACACTGCATGAAGGAGTGTCCGCCCGACGCGATCAGCCGCTCAAGTAGCGGTGAGGTGTTGATTGGTGACTCGTGTATCGGTTGCGGCAACTGTCAGCGCAATTGTCCGTACGGCGTTATCCAGATGGCCGTGCAAAAGCCACCAAAGCAGGGTGGTGGGCTGTCCTGGCTCTTGTTTGGCTTGGGTGCAGCCCCTGGCAAACGGCAGCCTGACTACGATCCAAATGCGCTCAAGAAGGCGGTCAAGTGTGACCTGTGCAGCGGGATCGAAGGTGGTGCGTCGTGTGTGCGCGCCTGCCCAACCGGGGCGGCGATCCGCGTCTCGCCGGATAAGTATTTCAAGATGGGCGTTTAGGCTTTAGCAAGGCGTCGCGCATCGACTGAAGTTCCTTTCTGCGGGCCTTGTCCGGACCGGGCATGCGAAGGTCAAGGCGTTTGAACAGATCGAGGATGATCTGCGAAATGATCAACCGTGCGTTCTCTTTGTCGTCCGCTGGCACCACATACCAGGGCGCTTCCTCGGTCGAGGTTGCGCCGATGCACGCTTTGTAGGCCGTCTGGTACGCAGGCCAGAACTCTCGTTCGGCGAGGTCAGCTCGATTTAATTTCCAGTTTTTTGCTGGATTTTCGAATCGTTCTAGCAAACGTTTGCGTTGTTCTTCCTCGGAGAGGTGCAGAAAGAATTTGAGGATCCGTGTGCCGTTGCGGTGCAGATGTTGTTCAAGCGCTGTGATCGATTGGTAACGCTGATCCCAGACCTGATCGCTGGTTCCGGGGACTCCCTCTGATTGCAGGATCTTAGGGTGGACGCGCACGATCAGGACTTCTTCGTAATACGACCGGTTGAAAATACCGATTCGGCCCCGTTCGGGCAGGCAGCTGACATAGCGCCAGAGAAAGTCGTGTTTTAACTCCCCATCGCTGGGATGCTGGAAGCTGAACACCTGGCAGCCCTGCGGATTGATGCCTGACATAACATGACGGATCACGCCGTCTTTGCCGGCGGCATCCATCGCCTGAAAGATCATGAGAACCGATTGTTGACCGGTGGCATAGAGCATTTCCTGATGGCTGTCGAGTTCTGCCCGCTGCGCCGCCAGGAGTTTCTGGTAATGCTTCTCGGATCTATAAAAAGGCGCGGCAAGCGTCGCGACCTGGTCAAGGCGCAGCGTGGTCCCGGGTAGCACCTTGTAGGTACCAGGATGGATTTTCGCCATCGGGACAGACCCTCCGCTTAACTTGAAGTGACCTTCAACTCGTTTTCAGCTCCGAGGCGCACGCTCCAGATAACTTTGAAAGACCGCCACGTGCACTTTGGCGGGTTCAGCGGCGTCCGGCCACAGTTCCAGGCTATCGAACTGCACGTCATAAGTCGGCTCAGTCTGTGCGTCGACGCCGTGCGCATGCGCGTCCGGGAAGGGGTACGGTGGCGATTCGCTGATGATCCGGCCCGTCTTGCCGCGAATGTAGCCCGGCATCCGTACATGGCCCGAGACATGGTCCGAGCGAACTCGAACGAGATCGCCCGCTTCAAATCGCTGGCGTTCGGGTTGGTTGGTGCGGCCAGCGACCGTGGGTCTGGCCAGTGGAAATACACCACCCGCGCGGCGCTCCAGTTCGTCGCGACTTACGAGCCCTTTCTCGACGCACAGCGACGCCAGACTCGTGAGCGAACGCTCGTAGTAACTGGCACTCAAGTAATGCCTGGGCTCCATGCGTTCGATCGCATAGCGGTATTCGTCCATGTTGTACACGCCCTGTTTGACCGCCAGGCTGTAGAGCGCATTTGCGCGGACCTCCCAGGGGGCGTGAAAGACTGGCGCATTGGGCGCGTAGCGGATGGGGCCGAACCCTTCTTTGCCGCCAAGATCGTGCATGCCATTCATTTCGAAACCCCCGTCATTGATTAAACCTTGGCGACCCCGATCATGCCTTCTTTGGTCACCATTGCCGTGAGTTGTTCTTGCGACCAGCCTTCGGTCCCTGGGGGGCGTTCGGGCAACACCATATAGCGCGTGTCGGCCGTCGTATCCCAGACCCGGATCTCGATGTGCGGGGCTAATTCCAGGCCCATTTCACGCAGAACCGAACGCGATTCACGAACCACGCGCGCCCGATATTCCAGATCCTTGTACCAGTCTGGTGGCAAGCCGATTACCGTAAACGCCGTACATGAACACAGCGTGCAGCAGATCACGTTATGCACCGTCTCGGTGTTCTCAAGGGCCACCAGATGACGGTGATGCGCGGGCATCGTCAAACCCAGTTCACGGATGGCTGTAATCCCGTCAGCCAGGAGCCGCTCCCGAAAATCGGGCTCACACCAGGCCTTTGCCACCACCCGAGCGCCATTCTCGGGGATCCATTCCTCGGTCGCCCAATGGTTGAAGGTTTCGACGAACGCGGCCGGTTGCATCGCTCGGTCCTCGAGCACCGACTCAATTGCGGCCAAGCGGTCTTCGATCGAGGCGATCCGCTCGCCTGATGGGGATTCGGTGCTGATGGACATGGGAACCTCAAACGTGACCAAACTTTTGCAGGGCCTGGGCCAGAGTCAGTCCGTTGGCCAGTTCGATTCGAATTTTTGTTTCGATCGAGGTCAAGCGTTCGGCTTCGGCGAGTACGCTCACAGCATGTTCTTGTGGAATCACAATCGCGCCGTCTTCATCAGCCAATATGAAATCTCCGGGTCGCACGATGACCCCCGCGTCATCATGGCCCCGCATCAGGACCGGAACCTGACAGGCATTGACCTTCCAGCGACCAATTGACTGGACGGGGGTGCGATAACGTGCAAACACCGGAAACCCATGCTCGCCGATCCAGCGCACATCGCGGATGCCGCCGTCGACGAGGGCGCCGACGCAGCCACGCTCTTTCATGCCCAGCGCGATTAACTCGCCGAAGTAGCAGATCCCATGACCGTCACCGCTCCAGACGCTGATTTCACCAGCCGTCAGGCCCTGACAGGCCGCCATTTTGTCCGCATCGCCGCCGAGTGGAAAGGGCGTCATCTGGCCGCGGATGGTGTAGGCCCAGCCCGCAAGTCGGGGGCCGTTTTCTGGAAAGGGCCGAAAGCTCGCATGCAGGCCCTGTTGGAAGAGCCCCATCGTGTCGAGTACGTCGGCCACATTGGACGTGTCGACCAGCAGATAGCGCTGCCGTAGGACCTCCCGCTCTTCAGGGGTAGCCAGGATGGAGGCAACATCAGGCGGTTGCATTGGATCGCTGCGAACTATCGGTTGATCGGGTTGATCCATTTGATCGGGTTGATCCGTTTGATCACTATCGGTCGCGGTCGACCGCCAGGCTGGTCAGGGACAGCAAGGCCTCACGGAACGGCGAGGCGGGCAAAGTTTGGGCGCAGGTTCGGGCGATCGCGGCTTCTGATAGTGCTTGGGCCCGAGCGTAATCCAGCGACCCATGATCGCGGACAGCGCGAGCAATCGCGTCGAAATTGCCTTCGCCGGTTTCGATCGCGTCGCGCACGAGGGTCTGATCGGCGGCGCTGCCCGTTCGCATGAGGTGAATCAGGGGCAGAGTCACCTTGCCCTCGCGCAGATCGTCTCCAATGTTTTTGCCGATATCGTGGCTGTTGCCCGCGTAGTCCAACACATCATCGATTACTTGAAAGGCCGTGCCCAAGCGCAGTCCGTATTCCGCGGCGGTTTCGACCAGGGGGGTCGCAGCGCCGGCAATCAGGGCGCCCAGACGCGCGGCCGCCTCAAAGAGTTTGGCTGTCTTGTAGCGGATCACTTGCAGGTAACGCGTCTCGTCAAGGTCTGCGTCCCGACTATTCATCAGTTGCAGGACTTCACCTTCGGCGATGATGTTGGTGGCATCCGCAAGGATCTGCATGATCGTCATGTCGCCTGCGCTGACCATCATCTGGAAGGCCCGCGAGTAGAGGAAGTCTCCGACCAGGACCGAGGCAGCATTGCCGAATACCGAGTTGGCGGTGTCGCGGCCGCGTCGCAACGCACTTTCATCGACGACATCGTCATGAAGCAGCGTGGCGGTGTGGATGAATTCCACGACGGCGGCCAGGACGTGACGACGGTGATCCGCATGGGCGCCATGGGCCCTTGCAAACAAAAGGACCAGGACCGGCCGCAGACGCTTACCACCGCCCGCGACAATATAGTCGGCGACGGTCCGCACGAGGGCGACCTCAGAATGCAATCGATCGCGGATCACCTGATCCACGGCTGCCAAGTCCTCTGCGATCGCGGGAAAAAGCTCAGTGGCGCTGGCGTTTGTTGCGTTGTTGTCAGTCAAGGCGGTCTGCAGTCAGGACGGTCTTAGGCGAAGCGATCTGGGGTGTTGTGTGCCCGATTATAGGCGGGGATCGGAGGGGACTGGTTGCGCTGTCGGGCAACTCGATGGTTTGAAGTTGAGTTGACTCAAGCCCCGCGCATCGATAACATGGCGGGTTCTGTGTTTCTCGCAGGGACATTCCCCATGTACGCGGTTATAAAAACCGGTGGCAAGCAGTATCGAGTTGCCGTCGGAGAAAAATTGAAAGTAGAACAGATACCGGCGGACATCGGGTCAGTCATCACGCTCGAAGAGGTGCTGGCGGTGGGCAAGGACGACGGGATCGTCGTTGGTTCACCTCTGGTTCCCGGGGCTTCGGTGGCTGTCACGGTGCTCTCTCAAGGTCGTGGCGACAAGGTGCGCATTTTTAAGATGCGCCGCCGTAAGCATTATCAGAAGCATCAAGGGCATCGGCAGAACTACACCGAGCTGCGCATTGATGAGATCCGGAGCTGATCGGAAATGGCACAGAAAAAAGGCGGCGGCTCGACGCGAAACGGTCGCGAATCCGAAAGCAAACGTCTGGGCGTGAAAGCCTACGGCGGTGAATCGGTCTCGGCAGGCTCAATCATCATTCGGCAGCGCGGTACCCGTGTTCACCCGGGCGTCAATGTAGGCATTGGCAAGGATCACACCTTGTTTGCCCTCAAAGACGGTCATGTGAAGTTTTCGGTCCGTGGTGAGCAGAACCGCAAGACGGTGTCCATCATTCCTGTGGCCGATGCGCATGCCCCGGCTGAGGCTGAGGCTGAGGCCGCAGCTAGCGTCTGATCTCGGTCAATCGCCCGCGTTCGTGCGGGCGAACATGATCCGGCCGCACAGATGAAATTCGTCGACGAGGCTCGCGTCGAGGTCGTCGCTGGTAACGGCGGCAACGGCATGGCGAGCTTTCGGCGAGAGAAATATATCCCCAAGGGTGGTCCGAACGGGGGCGATGGCGGCCGTGGCGGCAGTGTCATTGCGGTCGCTGATCGCAACATCAATACGCTGATCGACTATCGCTACGCCCGTTTGCATCGGGCCAAGGGCGGTGAGCACGGGCGCGGCAGTGATCAATACGGCGCGGGAGCCGAGGACATCATTTTGCGGATGCCCGTTGGGACGGAGGTCCATGACGAGGAAACTGACGAACGGCTTTTCGATCTTGTTCGCCATGGTCAGAGCGAAGTTTTAGCGCGCGGCGGCCAGGGGGGGCTGGGGAACCTGCACTTTAAGAGCAGCGTTAACCGGGCGCCGCGCCAATCCACCAATGGTGAGCCAGGTGAGCAAAGACTGCTGCGCCTCGAGCTCAAAGTGCTGGCCGATGTGGGTTTGCTCGGGATGCCCAATGCGGGCAAGTCCACCTTCATTACGCAGGTCTCGAATGCGAGGCCGCGCATCGCGGATTATCCATTCACGACCCTGCACCCCAACCTGGGTGTCGTTCGGGTCGGTCTCGAGCGCAGTTTTGTCATCGCCGATATTCCGGGTCTGATCGAGGGTGCGGCTGAAGGCGCTGGGCTGGGCCATCGTTTTTTGCGCCATTTGGCGCGCACCCGACTGCTTCTGCATCTGGTTGATGTGTCGATGTTTGACGTCAACCGCGATCCGGTGGCGGAGGCGATTGCGATCCTCAATGAGCTTAAAAAATACGATCCTGCGCTGTATGACAAGCCGCGCTGGCTAGTCCTGAATAAGACCGACACGCTGGCCCCGGACGATCGTGCGGCGCGAATTGCCGACATCGTCGCGCGGTTCCCCTGGAAAGGTCCGACGTTTGAGGTCTCCGCACTCACTGGTGAAGGCTGCGTCGCACTCTGCTCTGAGATCTGGAAATCCATGGTTGAGCACCGGGAGCCGGAGCCCGATGACGGGGTCGTTGATGTGCGCTTTGAGCATGACGACTAGTCCGGTTGCGGCACGCGCGCGACGGATCGTCGTCAAGGTCGGATCCTCGCTGGTCACAGACGAAGGACGAGGGCTTGATGTCAAGGCTATCCAGCGCTGGGGCGGGCAAATAGCGCGGCTTCGCGAGCGCGGGCTTGAGGTCCTGCTGGTCTCGTCGGGTGCGATTGCGGAAGGAATGAAACGCCTTGGCTGGACCCGCCGGCCAAATGCTGTGCACGAACTGCAGGCCGCCGCCGCAGTGGGTCAGATGGGCCTCGTTCAGGTCTATGAAACGATCTTCCGCGAACACGGTCTCGGTACCGCGCAGGTCCTGCTGACCCATGAGGATTTGGCCGATCGCAACCGCTATCTGAACGCCCGGGCGACCTTGACGACCCTTCTGAGTTTTGGGGTCATTCCGATCATTAATGAGAATGACACAGTCGTCACCGACGAGATCAAGTTCGGTGATAACGATACGCTCGGTGCGCTCGTCGCCAGCTTGGTTGATGCAGATTTACTGGTGATTCTGACCGATCAGGCGGGGCTTTTTACCGCCGATCCGCGACATCATCCCAGCGCAACTCTGGTTCAGCGGGGCGTTGCCGGTGACCCGGCCATGGCGGCGATGGCTGGTGGCGCGGGTTCGGGGATCGGTAAGGGTGGCATGCTCACCAAGATCCTTGCGGCGCAGCGGGCTGCCCTGAGCGGTGCAAGCACCGTGATCTGTTCGGGCCGTGAGAACGACGTCCTTGTGCGTCTGGTCGCGGGCGAGTCGATCGGAACCGAGCTGGTTGCGCAACTTCCCAGGCTTGCCGCCCGAAAACAGTGGATGGCAGGTCATTTGCAGTTCAAGGGCCGCTTAGTGCTTGACGCGGGTGCGATCCGCGCGTTACGCGATGAGAACAAGAGCTTGTTGCCCGTGGGCGTCGCGGAGGTGGTGGGCGAGTTTGTACGTGGCGACGTCGTGGCTTGTGTCGATTCGAGCGGGCGTGAAGTCGCCCGCGGGCTGGTCAACTACAGTGCGACCGATTCGCGCCGAATTGCCCGGCGGCCGTCGGGCGAAATCGAGGCGATTCTGGGTTATGTCGAATCCCCTGAGCTCATCCACCGAGATAACCTTGTGGTTGTGTCGGCGGATTCCGCTTAGTTCAGGTCAACTTAGCTCAGCTCACCGTCAGGCGGGACTTCGATCACAGGCTTAGATCGTGCCCCGCGCGGATGCCGCGCCGGCGAGGTGGGTCCAGCGCTGGGGTTGTTCGGGGCGGGGTTGTTCGGGACGGCGTCCTGACCAGCCGGTGGGTTCAGCCCAAGCAGGTTTGCGGAGAGCTCGATGAGCGCTGACCGATAGACCGCGCGCTTAAACTCGATCACGGCGTCCAGCGGAACCCAGTACTCATTCCAGCGCCAGGCATCAAATTCGGGATGTTCAGTCGCGCGCAACTCCACGTCGGAGTCTTGTCCGATCATTCGTAACAGAAACCAGATTTGTTTCTGCCCGCGGTAGTGTCCCCGCCAATCTCGCCGCACCCATTGTGCAGGCACCTCGTAACGCAGCCAATCGCGGGTTCGCGCGATGATGCTGACGTGTTCCGGTCTAAGACCAACCTCCTCGTGGAGCTCGCGGAACATTGCCTGTTCAGGCGTTTCGCCCCGTTTGATGCCGCCTTGAGGGAACTGCCACGCGTGCTCGCGAATCCGCTTGCCCCAGAAGACTTCGTTGACCCCGTTGACCAGAATGATGCCGACGTTGGGGCGGTAGCCGTCTCGATCCAGCATACTGCCACCCTAAATTCCTGTCATAAACTGGAAATGATTATAGCCATGGACGGTCAAACCGATGAAAGCTTCTCGATTCCACCTTGCTACGCTTAAAGAGGCCCCATCCGATGCCGAGATTGCCAGCCACCGATTGATGACACGGGCCGGCATGATCCGCAGGCTCGCTGGCGGGATTTATACCTATCTTCCCCTGGGTTTGCGCGTCATTCGCCGGATTGAATCGATCGTGCGCGATGAGATGGAACGTGCCGGTGCCCTCGAGCTACTAATGCCGGTTGTACAACCGGCCGAGGTCTGGATGGAGTCGGGGCGCTGGGAGAAATACGGGCCAGAGTTGATGCGGGTCAAAGACCGGCATGGGCGTGATTTTGTGATTCAGCCCACCTCGGAGGAGGTGGTGACCGACATTGCGCGGGCCGAGCTTCGTTCGTGGCGCCAATTGCCGAAAAATTTCTGGCATATCCAAACCAAGTTTCGCGACGAACGTCGGCCGCGTTTTGGGGTCATGCGGGGGCGTGAGTTCACGATGAAGGACGCCTACTCGTTCGACCGGGATGCGGCTGGTGCGCTCGCGAGCTACCAGGTCATGTTTGATGCGTACCAACGGATCTTCAATCGAATGGGCTTGCGGTTTCGGGCCGTCGCTGCGGATACCGGATCGATCGGGGGTAGCGCATCGCACGAGTTTCAGGTGTTGGCCGATACCGGCGAGGACGCAATCGCTGTGTCGGACACCTCTGAATACGCAGCCAACATCGAATTGGCCGAAGCGCTGGCCTTGTTGCCGGCCCGCGCGATGCCTTCGCAAACCCTTGCCAGGACGCCCACGCCGGGTTGCTCGAAGTGCGAGGCGGTCGCTGAGTTGCTGGGGATCCCGCTCGCGCAGACTGTGAAATCGGTGGTGCTCGCGGTGGATTCGATTCCCGCACCTACCCCGACACCGGCGGTGTCCACTTCGGCGTCTGCCTCTGCCTCTGCCTCTGCCTCGATAACACCTGCGCGTTCGCGCATTGTCCTGATGCTGGTCCGTGGTGACCATGAATTGAACGAAATCAAAGCCAGCAAAGTGGCGGGGATGGAGGGCTTTCGGATGGCGACAGACGCCGAGATCGTGGAGGCCTTTGGCTGTCCACCGGGCTATCTCGGGCCGGTCTTCGCGAATGACGAATCGGCATCAACGGTACGCGTGATCGCGGATCGCACCGTCGCGAACATGGCCGATTTTGTCGCGGGTGCCAACGCGGTCGATTTCCACTGGACCGGTCTGAACTGGGGACGCGACCTGCCCGAGCCGGAAGTCGCAGACTTGCGCAATGTCGTCGCGGGGGATCCGTCTCCGGATGGACAGGGGCACTTGAAGATTGTTCGCGGCATTGAGGTTGGGCACGTCTTTTACTTGGGTACCAAATATTCGGAGTCCATGGGTGCAACGGTCCTCGATCAGGATGGTAAGCCCCGACTGTTGGAAATGGGTTGTTACGGGATCGGCATCACCCGTCTGGTCGGCGCTGCGATTGAACAACATCATGATGAACGCGGAATCATTTGGCCGCGCGCATTGGCGCCTTTTGAAGTGGTAATTTGTCCGGTGGGTTATGACCGCAACGAGGCCGTGCGCGACGCGGCCGACGCCCTTTACGCGCAGCTTCAGGCTGCCGGTATTGAGGTTATTTTGGATGAGCGCGGCGAACGCCCCGGGGTGATGTTCGCCGATTGGGAATTAATTGGTGTGCCGGTTCGGATCACCGTCGGTGAACGCGGCTTGCGCGATGGCGTGGTCGAAATCCTCAGTCGCCGAATGGCTGTCGGTGTGGCCCCCGACGCCGTGCGTATTGGCGAGGTGGTCGCGGCGGTCCAGGCACAACTCGAGCACGCCTGATACACGGATGAATCTTTCAGACCGATGATACGGCTGCTGATCCTGACATGGGCCCTGGTGTCGACGTCGGCTTGGGCGGGGCAGCAGCGTCTTGAGCCACTGTCGGATTCGGTTCGGACCGCGTTGACGGCCGCTGTTGCGGACCGGTCGCCTCCGGAGCCCGTGTTTGATTCGCCGCTGGAGCGCGCGCGCTGGCTGGCCCAGATGAATGCCCGGCTCCCGTTGCGTTCGATGCCAGAATATGACCATCGGGTGGAGTTTTTGCGCACGCTCCACTACGAGGCGCAGCGCGCCGGGCTCGATCCATTGCTGGTGCTCGGCCTGATCCAGGTCGAGAGTGGTTTTCGTCGCTATGCCGTTTCGAGCGCGGGCGCGCGCGGCCTCATGCAGGTGATGCCCTTTTGGGCTCGACTGATCAGTGGCGAGGACCCTGGGGTGTTGTTTGATTTGCGCGCCAACTTGCGATTTGGCTGCGTGATCCTGCGGCATTACCTTGACCAGGAGCGGGGTGACTTGTTTCGGGCCTTGGGCCGTTACAACGGCTCAGTGGGCCAGTCTGCCTACCCTGACGCAGTGATTGCAGCGGCACGCCGCTGGGGTTGGAGCGAGGTCAGTCCAACGAAGGGGCCAACGACGGGGCAGGTAACTGGACCTGCGGCGCTCGGGCTTTAAGAAACGGCGCCAGAACGCGCGCCGTGTGGGAGACATCGGTTCGCAGCGCCAGTTCCTCGGGCGTGTTCATCACGACCATCCGACCGCCGCCTTCGCCGCCCTCGGGTCCGAGGTCGAGGATCCAATCGGCCTCGGCCCACAAGTCCAGATCGTGTTCGATGACGACCACCGTGTGGCCGGCATCGACCAATCGGTGTAGGACCGCAATCAGCCGTTCGACGTCGGCCATATGCAGACCCGTGGTCGGCTCATCGAGAACGTACACGGCGGGTTCGATGAGGGTTCGGATCGCGCTGGTTTTCGTACTCGTTTTACTCGTTTTGGTGGGTTCGCTCTGCTCGATCACGGCGCGCGGCATGCGGGCCTTGGCGAGTTCAGCGACCAGTTTGATTCGCTGCGCCTCCCCTCCCGAAAGGGTCGGGCTGGGTTGGCCGAGGGTGAGGTAACCGAGGCCGACATCCTGCAAGAGTTTGAGCTGATTCTGAATTGAAGGATGAGCCACAAAGAACAGAACGGCCTCATCGACTGACATGGCGAGTACGTCGCCGATCGATCGTCCGCGCAGCAGAACGTCGAGGGTCTCGCGGTTAAAGCGACGGCCACCGCAGCCATCGCAGACCACTTGAACGTCGGGCAGAAAGTTCATCTCGATTCGTTGTACACCGGCGCCATCGCAGGACTCGCAGCGTCCTTCCCCGGCATTGAATGAGAAACGACCGGCGGTGAATCCCCTTAATCGCGCCTCGGTCGTGTCGGCAAAAATCTTGCGGATGGCGTCCCAGAATCCGATGTAGGTGGCCGGACAGGAGCGGGGGGTTTTTCCGATAGGCGTTTGATCGACTTCGAGGACCCGGCGAATACTCTCGTCGCCCGTCAGCGTGGTACAGCCAATGGGGCTCAGTTGGTTTGCCGCCGGTGACCGCGGGCCCTGGGTGGCAAATCCATGCTCGCGGCGTACGCTCACGCGCCGGCTGAGCGAGGCCAGCAGCACATCGCGGGCGAGCGTTGACTTTCCGGACCCTGAGACACCGGTCACGACGGTTAAACGGGCGAGTGGGAACCACGCATCCAATCCCGCCAGATTGTGCAGGGTGGCATTGCAAACCTTAATAGCGGGCAAATCCAGGCTCACCGGTCGGCGTGGTCGCGATGGCCGCTCCGGGGGCGATAAAAGGCAATGTGCCGTTGTCGATCGGTGTTGGCCCGGACCAGCGGAACGGGCCTGATCAATCAGGGCCTGCAGCGGACCTTGCCCAACCACCTCACCGCCTTGATGCCCGGCGCCGGGGCCAATATCAATCACCTGGTCGGCACGTCGAATCGTTTCTTCATCATGCTCCACCACGAGTAAGGTGTTGCCTCGCGCCTGCAGGCGGCCGAGCATGTCGAGCAGGACCCGATTGTCGCGCGGGTGCAGACCAATGGTCGGCTCATCGAGGACGTAGCAGACGCCCTGCAGGGTTGAGCCCAACTGGGCGGCCAGGCGAATTCGCTGGGCCTCGCCACCCGAAAGGGTCGGAGCCGATCGATCGAGGCGCAGGTAGCCCAAACCGACGTCCCGCAGGAAACCAAGCCGGGACTGAATCTCCGCCAGCAGATCACGCGCGATGGTCGCCTCGCGGCCTGCGAGTGATAGTCCGTCAAGCCACTGAAGAAGTGCTTCGGACGATTGTGCCGAAACATCCGCAATCGATTGGCCGGATAGCCGAACCGCGCGGGCAATTGGATTAAGCCTCGCACCCAGGCAGGCTTCGCAGGGGGCACCGTCGTCAAGGATCGCGTCGGCCGGCGGTTCGTCATCGCCAAACTGTCCCATCTGCGGCCCCGTACCGCGGGTTTTGGCGCGCTCTCGTTCACGCTCGGCAGCGGCGAGTACGCGGGCATCGGTGCGCAAACCAGTGCCCAGACAGGCCAAACACCAACCATGACGCGAATTGAACGAAAAGAGCCGGGGATCGAGATCGGCAAAACTCGTGGCGCAGACCGTGCACGCCCGCCGCGTCGATAGGAGCTCGACCTCGCCAGCCTTTGCGCCATTGGCCCCTGCGGCCACCTCGCCCTGCAAGACCCCAATCACGCCTTTGCCGAACTCGAGCGTTCGTTGGACAGCCTCTCGGAGCGTCGATTCGTGTTCGGGTAACACCAGGCAGTCGGCGACCGGCAGTTCAATCGTATGCTCAACATATCGATCGAGCCTTGGCCAGGGTTGCACCGGCAGCAAGCTGCCATCGACTCGCAGGTGGCTAAAGCCTTTACCGCGCGCCCATTTGGCCAACTCTCCATAGAGACCCTTACGGGCGATGACGAGCGGGGCTAGCAGGGTAATCGAGTGGCCACGGTGCCCACGCATGAGGCCGGCGATGAGTGTCTCAAAGTCCTGCGGCGCAATCGCTACGGCACAGCTTGGACAGTACTGGGTCCCGAGCTTGACGTAGAGCAGGCGCAAAAAATGATGAATTTCGGTCAAGGTCGAGACCGTGCTCTTGCGGCCTCCGCGACTCGTACGCTGCTCAATGGCGACCGCGGGCGGGACGCCGAACACGTGATCGACGTCGGGCCGGGCCGAGGGCTGAACAAACTGGCGCGCGTAGGCGTTCAGGCTCTCCAGGTATCGGCGTTGGCCCTCGCCAAACACGATATCGAAGGCCAGGGTGCTTTTACCCGAGCCCGAGGGGCCCGTAATCACCGTAAAGGCGCCGCGCTGGATGTCGACGTCGATATTTTTCAGATTGTGCTCGCGCGCCCGGTGGACAACGATGGCGCTGCGGGCACGTTGGCGCAGGCGGGTCTGTAACGGCTGGCCAAGATCGTGATCGGCGGTCGGCTCTGCAACCTTGAGTGTTGGCTCAACCGACGTCTCTGGGCTTGCTGCAGGCCCGGTGCGTTGCGCAAGATCGTCCATCTGACGGGCGTAATCCCGCAGGGCTGCGCCGGTGTGGGAGCTTGGATGGGCAGCCACGGTTTCGGGTGTGCCGGCCACCACCAATAGCCCGCCACCTTCGCCGCCCTCTGGGCCGAGGTCGATGACCCAGTCAGCGGACCCAATGACGTCCAGGTTATGTTCGATGATTGCCACCGAATGCCCGGCCTCCACGAGTTCGCGAAAAGCCCGTAGCAATCGAGCCACATCATCGAAATGCAGTCCAGTCGTTGGCTCGTCAAAAAGATACAAAGTCCCGGTCGCCGTTTTAACCGCCTTCGCGTTGCGCGTTTTGCCGGTCTTTTTGGGTTCGCCCAGATAACCGGCGAGTTTGAGGCGCTGCGCTTCGCCCCCGGACAGTGTCGGCACCGGTTGTCCCAAGGCCAGATAGTCGAGCCCAACGGCCGATAGGGGTCTCAGGCGCGCGAGGATTTCACGGTCACTCGCGAAAGCCATTAGGGCCTCGGCGACGGTAAGTTCCAGGACGTCGGCGACGGAGCGGGCAATGCCATCGGCGCAATCGATCTTGACCTCGAGCACTTCCGCCCGATAGCGCCGCCCGTTGCAGTCCTGGCAGCGCAGATAAACATCGGATAGAAATTGCATCTCGACGTGTTCGAACCCATTGCCGCCGCAGGCGGGGCAACGCCCATCGCCCGCGTTGGTGCTGAAAGTTGAGATTCCATAACCGCGCTCGGTCGAGAGCGGATGGCGGGCAAACCTTGCCCGAATCGGATCGAACGCGCCGACATGACTCGCCGGATGCGAGCGGGTGGTGCGCCCGATCGGTGATTGGTCGACAAAGACGACATCGCCCAGCCAGTCGTCGCCGAGCAGCCGATCGTGTTCGCCAGGTGCGTCGGACGTCTTGCCGAGCGCTTTGAGCAGGGCCGGAAGCAGCACGTCTTGCATCAGCGTGGATTTTCCCGATCCGGAAACGCCGGTGAAGACGACCAGGCGCTGGAGCGGAATTTCGACGTTTAGCTGACGCAGGTTGTTGGCACGCGCGCCCTCCAGGATGAGCTTCGGGGTTGAGGCAACGACCGGTCTACGCTGGCTTGTTTCAATCTCAATTTTGCGACGCCCGCCGAGCCAGTCACCGGTGACCGTGGCGGCCCGCGCTAATCCACCGGGTGAGCCTTCGTAGAGCACGCGTCCCCCGGCTTTGCCAGGTCCGGGGCCGATGTCAATCACATGGTCGGCGGCAAACAGAATTTGTGGATCGTGCTCGACCACGACCAGCGAATTCCCCGCGTCGCGCAATCGCCGCATCACGCCGATGATACGTTGCAGGTCGCGCGGATGCAGTCCAATCGAGGGTTCATCGAGCACGAAGAGGGCGCTCGTGAGCGAGGTACCCAGCGCGGACGTGAGGTTGATGCGTTGTACCTCGCCTCCCGAGAGCGTTCGACTTTGGCGGTCCAGGGTCAGGTACCCCAGTCCAACTGCTTGCAGATAACCCAGTCGGGTGCGGATTTCTGCCAGTAGCAGAATAGTGGCCTCGTCCAGTGGCGGTGCCAGGGTTAATTGGTCAAAGAACTCTGCCAACCGGTCCACCGGCATCAACATCAGTTCATGGATCGAACGGTGACCCACCCGCCACCAGGTCGCCTGCGGCTTTAGCCGTGAACCGTGACAGGCGGTACAGGGCGTGTAGGCACGGTAGCGCGACAACAGCACCCGGATATGCATCTTGTAGGCTTTGGTTTCGAGCCAGTCGAAGTAGCGGTTGGCGCCGTACCAGTCGCGTTTCCAGTTGCCTGAAAAATCGGTCGCACCGTCGATGACCCACCGACGAGCGCTTTCGGGGAGATCGGTCCAGGCGATGTCCGTCGCCACCCCAGCGCCCTTGGCCAGTCGCATCAGGTCGGCTTGGCAATCGGCGAATGACGGGGTTTGCCAGGGCTTGATCGCACCCTGGGCCAAGCTCAAGCGACCGTCGGGGATGACCAGGCCCCAATCAACGCCGATGACGCGGCCAAACCCGCGGCAGGTTTCGCAGGCGCCGATGGCTGAATTAAAGGAGAACAGGCTCGCCGTGGGCGGCTCATAGCGGATCGCGCAGTCCGCGCATTCGAGCGCGGTTGAAAAACGCATTGGCGCTTCGTCACGCTCTTCGAACCAGACTACTGCCTTGCCATGGCCAAGTCGAAACGCAATTTCGAGCGCCTCGCCAACCCGCGAGCGGTCCGCGCCCGGGATTCGGAATCGATCTTGAATCACCCACCACAAGGGGCTGCCATCCGCCGCCTGGTCCTCGCGGTGGATCTTGGTGTAGCCCTGGGCTTCGAGTGCACCACGGACTTCGTCTGCGCTGAAATTCTCCGGGACCGGGACCGGGAAAGTGACGATAGCGCGCTGGACGGCTTTCGGGTCCTCGGTTGGGAGTGTCTCGCCGTGCGCCAGCAATTGCTCGGTGGCGCGCTGGGGGGTGTCTTGGCGGACCACCGCCGCGCATTGCCGGCAATGCAAGGTGGCGGCGCGGGCGAACAACAGCTTCAGATGATCATTAATCTCCGTCATCGTGCCCACGGTCGAGCGCGACGTGCGCACGGGATTGGTCTGGTCGATCGCAATGGCCGGCGGGACGCCCTCGATGCGGTCGACCTGGGGCTTGTCCATGCGGTCCAGAAACTGGCGCGCATAGGCCGAGAAGGTTTCGACGTAGCGGCGCTGCCCCTCGGCGTAGAGCGTGTCGAAGACGAGCGATGATTTACCCGAGCCCGATACCCCGGTGACTACAACCAATTGGTTGGTCGGCAGGTCGATATCGATGTTCTGGAGGTTGTTTTGCCGAGCCCCGCGAATGCGGATCAAGCCAGTATCAGCAGCCCCAGCAGCCCCAGCAGCCCCGGCAGTCCCAGCAGATTCAGCCACCCATCATGCCCCGCATGCCGCGCATGAGATTTTTCAGGCCCCCTTTCTGGACCTTTTTCATCATCGTGGCCATCTGATCGTATTGCGTCAGCAAACGATTGACCTCCTGCACCTGAACCCCGGCGCCAGCGGCAATCCGGCGTTTGCGACTGGCCTTGAGTAACTCGGGTTTGGCCCGTTCTTGAGGGGTCATTGACTGGATGATCCCGGTCATGCGGCGCATCTCGCGTTCGGCCTTGTTCATATCGGCACCGGCGGCCGCTTGCTGAAATTGCGAGGGCAGCTTGTCGACGAGCGAGGACAGTCCGCCCATCTTGCCCATCTGCTGCAACTGCGAGAGAAAGTCCGAAAGATCAAAACGATTCCCGCTTTTGAGCTTGGCCGCTAGTTTTTCGGCGGCCGCCTGATCGATGCCTTTTTGTGCCTCTTCGACAAGCGCGACGATATCGCCCATGCCGAGCACGCGTTGCGCCATCCGATCCGGATGGAATGCATCGAGCCCGTCGAGTTTTTCGCCAATCCCGACAAATTTGATCGGCTGACCGGTGACATGACGGACCGACAGCGCGGCACCGCCGCGCGAATCGCCATCGAGCTTGGTCAGCACGATCCCGGTGAGGGGTAGCGCTTCGCCGAACGCCCGGGCGGTATTCACCGCGTCCTGGCCCTGCATGGCGTCGACTACAAAGAGCGTTTCGATCGGCTTGAGCACGTCGTGCAACGCCCGGATCTCGGCCATCATTTCGGCGTCGATCCCCAAGCGTCCGGCGGTATCGACCAGCAACACGTCGTGGTAGTGCGTGCGTGCCCACTGGACCGCGGCGCGCGCAATTTCCACGGGCTTTTGGTCCGGGGTCGAGGGGAACCAGTCCGCATCGACCTGCGCCGTGACGGTTTTTAATTGTTCGATTGCGGCGGGCCTGTAAACGTCACAAGAGACCGTAAGGACCTTGCGCTTTTGCGCCCGCAGGCGTTTGGCCAGCTTGCCCACTGTGGTGGTTTTACCCGCACCTTGCAGACCAGCCATCAGGATGATCGCTGGGGGGGTTGTCGCCAGATTGAGCTCGGCGGTCTGGCCACCCATTAGCGCGGTCAGTTCACGATGCACGACGCCGACCAGAGCTTGGCCGGGGGTGAGGCTTTGCAGCACGTCCTGGCCGAGCGCCTTTTCTTTGACCCGGCTGATAAATTCGCGTACGACCGGCAACGCGACGTCGGCTTCGAGCAACGCGATGCGAATCTCGCGCAGCATGGCGTCGGTGTTGGCTTCGGTCAGTCGTGCTTCGCCCTTGATAGTCTTTACGACGCGGGCCAGCCGTTGGGACAGAGTGTCGAACATGAGCGGTAGACTAGTGAAATGACGATCTTACTGTACGGATTGCCCACCCTTCTTTATGCGCTCGCCTTGCGGCAGGCTTGGCCGCGTGCGTTCGTCACGGTAGCCGGCGCGCGAGCGGCCACAGGTGTATCCCCGCAGCCGAGCGGTGCGATGTTGCCGCAGCGCTGGATTGTGCTCGCGGCGCTCCTGATTCAGGGCGTTTCGCTGGTGCTGCCGGTCGCCGCGAATGACCCTCATTTTGGGTTTGCCCATGTGCTGTCCGCCGCGATCTGGCTTGCGCTGGGTATTTTGTGGCTGGAAAGTATCGCCGTGCCGATGGGCGCATTGTGGTTACTGGTGTTGCCGCTCGCGGTGGCGGTGGCGTGGCTGCCTGGGGTCTTCCCGGGGTCGCCGATCAGCCTCCCGGATGCCCCCTTGTTTGTGCCACATCTGTTGTTGGGTGTTTGCGCCTACTCCTTCATGACCTTGGCCGCCCTGCAGTCGATTTTGATGGCAATGGCCGAGCGTGCCCTGCAGGCGCCAGCGCGCTTCGGTTTTCTTGCCGGGGGTCAGATGGCAGGTACCTCGGCAGGTACTTCGGCTGGTGCTTCGGCTGCTGCTTCGGCAGGCACTTCGTCGGGCCCTTCGGCCGGCAGTTCATCAACGACTGAAGGCGCCTGGGGTGCATGGATTGACGCCTTGCCGCCGCTGCTAACCCTCGAACGCTTGTTGTTTCGCTTAATTAGTGCGGGTTTTGTTTTTTTAAGTCTGACCGTTTTGACTGGGATTGTGTTCTCGGAGTCGGCCTTTGGGCGCCCCTTCCGGCTCGATCACAAGACGGTCTTTACCCTCCTTGCGTGGTCCCTGTTCGCGACGCTTTTGATCGGTCGTCGTCTCCATGGCTGGCGCGGGCGGACCGCGTTGCGTTTCACCTTGGGAGGCTTCACGCTATTGATGTTCGCTTATGCCGGTAGCCGCTTTGTCTTTGAGGTCATCCTGAGCCGCGGCCCGACTTGAACCGTTGCTGAACCAACTGAATCACCTCAATCACCGGAAACCCGGACGTTGACCAAGTTTTTGATGTGGATCGTGCTGGGGTTTTTAGGCTTGCTGGCCTGGAAAGCCCTGTCAGGTCGTCCGAAATCCTTGCGCCGCAACGATGGTAAGCACTCTGCCAGGTCCAGCTCGGCAACGCCCGACGTACCCAGCCCCAATCAAGGTGAATCGATGCAACGCTGCGCGCATTGTGGCGTCCACTTTCCCTTCTCTGAAGCCGTCATGGCGGATGGAGGCGTCTATTGCAGCGCAGCGCATCGGGATCGTCATCGTGATTCCAATGCGGGAACCCAGCATGAGCCCGACCGCTGACGGGTTTGTCGTAGATGCCGAGGGGTGGTTGCCCGAGGTGCGCCAACTCCGCTCCCCGCACGTAGACGCGCGTCCGATCGGGACGACTATTGATTTGGTTGTGATTCACCACATCAGTCTGCCCCCCGGCGAGTTCGGCGGGGATTCGGTCGAACGCTTGTTTATGGGCACTCTTGACGCCACGGTGCACTCGGCATTCGAACCGTTGGCTGGCGTGCGGGTGTCGGCGCATTTTTTGATTCGCCGCGATGGCTCGATCACGCAGTTCGCCGCCTGTGGCGCGCGGTCCTGGCACGCGGGCGAGTCTCGATTTCTGGAGCGAGATCGTTGCAACGATTTCTCGATTGGTATTGAACTCGAAGGTACTGGGGATATCCCGTATGACGCCGATCAATACCGCGCTCTTGTGCGCTTGATTCACAGCCTTGAGCGCGCCTATCCCTTAGTGTGGATCGCTGGGCATAGCGATATTGCTCCAGGCCGCAAGACCGATCCAGGGGCCTCATTTGACTGGCGGCGGCTCCACACAGACCTCGGTTCAGGGCGTCTGGTGCGTCCGTTTTAGGGTGTTGCTTGGGCCTCGGTCGGTCGTTGTTCTGCCCCCAACTGGCGGTTCGAATTGCTTGCAGATTTTGGCGACCAGGCGCTAGACTCAGTGCTTGAACTCGCCCCTAGGCACTACGGCTAGTGTTTTAGGGACTTTTGACCGATCGCCGTCATCGCGTGGAAACTCGGTCTAAGTGCGGGAATTTATTCACATTTCGGGTTGAGAATTTTCATGATGCATAGCGTGAGCGAGACATCACAGATTGAGCGATCGGGCACCGTCGGACGCCAAGGTTCAACGTCCGAAATGCAGCTCGGCGGCCTTGCAGGCTCAGGGGAGGCAGCACGGATTACTGACTTCGGCGTGATCCGCCGTAACGGGGCCGTGGTTCCATTCGAGCCGTCCAAAATTGCCATCGCGATGACCAAGGCCTTTTTGGCGGTCGCGGGCGGGCAGGGTGCAGCCAGTGCCCGGATTCGCGAGTTGGTTGAGCAGCTGACCCGTGGCGTCGTTGGATCGCTGATCCGCAACAAGCCCGCTGGTGGGACCTTCCATATCGAAGATGTGCAGGACCAGGTCGAACTGGCTTTGATGCGCTCCGGTGAACATGAAGCAGCGCGCGCATACGTGCTGTATCGGGAAAAGAGATCGCAGGAAAGGGCTGCGCGATCGGCCGCGGCTCCAGAGGTCACTCAACCGCTTCTGCATGTGCTGGATGATGGTCATCGGCGGCCGCTCAATCAGGCCGACCTGCGGGATTTGATCGCCGCGGCTTGTGTCGGCTTCGATGGCGTGGCCGACCCCGAGGCGATCTTCAGTGAAACCGTCAAGAATATTTATGATGGGGTACCCATCGAAGAGGTCTACAAGTCGGTGGTGTTGGCCGCGCGTTCGCGGATCGAGCTTGACCCCGCGTATTCCCAGGTCAGCGCTCGTCTCCTGCTGCATTCGGTGCGACGCGAAGTGCTTGGTGAAGAAGTGGCCCAGGGGGCCATGGTGTCTCGCTATGCCGAGTACTTCCCCGGTTTTATTCGCCGCGGAATTGACGCCGGTTTGCTCAACGAAGAGCTCGGTCGTTACGACCTGCAGCGACTAGGCGCTGCGCTAAACGCTGCGCGTGATTTGCAATTCACCTATCTGGGTTTGCAGACGCTGTACGACCGTTATTTTCTGCACGTACAAGACGCGCGGATCGAGTTGCCGCAGGCGTTTTTCATGCGCGTTGCGATGGGCCTGGCATTGGGCGAAGTCGACCGCGAGACCCGAGCGATTGAGTTCTACGAACTGCTGTCTTCGTTCGACTTCATGTCCAGTACCCCGACCCTGTTTAACGCAGGGACTCTGCGCTCGCAGCTATCAAGCTGTTACCTGACCACCGTAGCTGACGATCTCGATGGCATCTACGAGGCCATCAAAGAAAATGCCTTGTTGTCGAAGTTCGCCGGTGGTTTGGGGAACGACTGGACTGCTGTCCGGGCGCTGGGAAGTCATATCAAAGGGACGAACGGCAAGAGTCAAGGCGTTGTTCCGTTTTTGAAGGTCGTCAACGACACCGCAGTCGCGGTTAATCAAGGCGGCAAGCGCAAGGGCGCGGTATGCGCTTATCTCGAGACCTGGCACCTCGACATCGAAGAATTTCTGGAACTGCGCAAGAACACCGGTGACGATCGCCGTCGCACCCACGACATGAACACTGCGAACTGGATTCCAGATCTGTTCATGAAACGGGTGATGGAAAATCAGGAGTGGACACTTTTCTCACCGAGCGACTGCCCGGATTTGCACGACAAAGTTGGGACCGCATTCGAGGCTGCCTATGTCGCCCATGAGGCCCGGGCAGAGCGGGGCGAACTCAAGCTGTTCCGCAAGCTGCCGGCAGTTCAACTGTGGCGGCGCATGCTCAGCATGCTGTTTGAGACGGGGCACCCTTGGGTGACGTTCAAAGATCCATGCAACCTGCGTTCACCACAGCAGCACGTGGGTGTGGTGCATTCCAGCAACCTGTGCACCGAGATCACCCTCAATACCAGTGCGACCGAAATTGCGGTCTGTAATCTCGGGTCGGTGAATCTGCTGGCGCACCTGCATGAAGTGGGTCGTGAGGCCGATGGCCGGCCTCGTTATGCACTGGATCACGACAAGTTGGGTCGTACCATCGGGATCGCGATGCGGATGCTCGACAACGTCATCGACATCAACTACTACGCGGTCGCCAAGGCCCGCAATTCCAATCTAAAGCATCGCCCGGTTGGCTTGGGCATCATGGGCTTTCAGGACTGTCTGCATCAACTCCGGATCCCCTACGCTAGCGCCGACGCGGTGGAATTCGCGGATCGTTCAATGGAAGCGGTCTGTTATCACGCCTACTGGGCCAGCACAGAGCTCGCCGAGGAGCGCGGCCGCTACTCGAGCTACCGCGGCTCGCTGTGGGACCGCGGGATTCTCCCGCAAGATTCCCTCGATCTGCTGGCTGAGCAACGGGGCGGCTATCTGGACGTCGACCGTTCAAGCACGCTGGACTGGGAGCGTCTGCGTGACCGCATTCGTCAACACGGCATGCGTAACAGCAATTGCGTGGCGATTGCCCCGACCGCAACGATCAGCAACATCATTGGCGTGTCGGCCTGTATTGAGCCCACATTTGAGAATCTTTATGTGAAATCGAACTTGTCGGGCGAATTCACCGTTGTCAACGAGCATCTGGTTCGCGACCTCAAACGCCTAGGCCTGTGGGACGAGGTGATGGTGTCCGATCTGAAGTATTTCGATGGTTCATTGGCAAAAATTGATCGCGTGCCTGAGGAACTTAAACAGCTGTATGCGACCGCTTTTGAGGTCGACCCCAGTTGGTTGGTCGAATGTGCTTCGCGTCGTCAAAAGTGGATCGATCAGGCCCAGTCGCTCAATATTTATATGGCTGGGGCCTCCGGCAAGAAGCTCGATGACACCTACAAGATGGCGTGGTTGCGTGGGCTTAAGACGACCTATTACCTGCGAACCGTTGCGGCCACCTCTGCTGAAAAGTCAACGAGTGACCGTGTCGGCCAGCTCAATGCGGTGTCGGCGCAACCGGGTGGGCATGCCGGCTTTTCGTATGGCGCCACCGAGGCGGCCGCAGGCACTGGCCTGACGACTTCGGCGGGCGCATACCCGGCAGGGGCGGGCGCGGGTAGTGAACATTTCAGTCGCAAGGCGGAAGAGATCGCTCCTAAATTTTGCGCGATCGACGATCCGGAGTGCGAGGCCTGTCAATAGGGTTAGTGGGTTAGTGGATCAACAGGTCAATTCGGTCTGTTGGTTC